>JGI24188J35168_1001471_pt1 | contig 13630 bp, 10 predicted proteins | sample YNPBryantNP2012_FD_35168 | JGI IMG/M metagenome (IMG submission 35168) | reverse complement strand
GGTCATTGCCACGTCTCTGGACGGAAAGGTCGTTGAGGCACTGGAACATGATCGATATCCCAATGTCCTGGGCGTTCAGTTTCATCCAGAGTTTTCGATGCTGTATGATCGCGCTCGCACATATCGGTTCCGCCCCGAGGATCCTACTGGGATCAGCCTATACGACATATTGGAGAGCAATCCCCCGAGCCTGAAGTTCCATAAAGAATTGTGGCTATGGTTTTGTAGCAAACTTATAGAACATCACAGGAATCATTAATTCTACTCAGTCAGGTTGCTATAGCTTATTAAAAAATATGTGTCGTTTTGATCCGCTGACCGGCTGAGAAAAATTGGTTTGTCAGCTACTTACGAATCTTGAAATAAACAGATTCCTCACTCTTTGGGCAACCAATTGTCGGCTGGATCCGTTCGGGATGACACGATTTGGCTTGATCTGACTAAGTAGTATGAAAAGATTTGTCATTATTTCCTTCAGATGCAATGCCTGCAATCCCAGCGTGGGATGAAAGAGGCCATTACATCTGTTGGGGGACGGTCGGATATGCGTCATTCGGTCATTGGGAAGTTGCTTTATGGATGGGCAGTTTCCCTCGTCGGGGAGCTGAAATAGACAAGGTTTGGCCAATAGAGTTGTCCAAAGCGAAAAGTTTGAGAGAATTTGAGGAGGAGAGAGGAAAAAATATGTCAGACAAGTACATCGTCTCGCATGACATGGGGACGAGCAGCGACAAAGCGATTCTTATCTCTATCTATGGTGACATTGTAGATCTTGCCAAGGCGGACTATCCCATTTATCATCCGCAGCATGGCTATGCGGAGCAGGACCCGATGGATTGGTGGCGCGCCGTTTGTCACACGACTCGGACGGTGATCGAGCGATCAGGGGTCAAGCCGGAGGATATTGTCGGGATCACATTTTCGTCGCAGATGCAGAATTTGATCCCGATCGATCGAGCTGGCGTGCCTTTGATGCGGTCCATGACTTGGCTGGATAGTCGATCGGCGGACATTATTCGCGAGCGGCTGTGGACGCCGCCCCGAATTCTGGGATACAATGTTTTTCATCTGCTGAGATTTCTCATCATCACCGGCGGGAGTCCTGGTCATACTGGCAAAGATCAGATTGGCAAGATGCTCTGGCTGCAAGCCAATCAACCCGAGTTATTTTCTAAGACGTACAAATTTCTGGATGCCAAGGATTTCATCATTTATCAGCTGACTGGCAATATGGTCACCTCGGTCGATGTGGCGGTGATCTGGTGGCTGCTGGATACGCGGAAGAATCGCAATCAATGGCATCCGAAATTATGCCGGCTGGCTGGGATTCGGATGGATCAGCTTCCAGAGGTGAGGTCCAGCGCTGCGGTGGTCGGGCATATTACGCCGCAGGCAGCCGAGGGGACCGGGCTTTTGCCCGGTACGGCTGTGATCAATGGCGCTGGCGATTTAAGCGCGGCGGCCCTGGGTTCTGGCGCCATTGAAGATGGAGAATTGCACATCAGCCTGGGTACCAGCGGCTGGGTAGCGGGTCATTTCACCAAACGAAAGATCGATTTAGCCCATTATGCTGGGTGTATTGGGAGCACGTATCCTGAGAAATACTATCTGGGCATGGCGCACCAGGAGACGGCCGGAGTATGCTTGGAATGGCTCAAAAATAATGTCCTTTATCATAAAGACCAATTGACCGAGGAGCGGAAGGTCGCCGAAATCTACCAGGTGTTGGATCAATTGGCGGAGCAAGCCGGGCCTGGGGCAGGAGGTTTGATTTTCACCCCGTGGATGTTTGGCGAGCGATGCCCATTAGACGACGACTATGTTCGGGCAGGGCTGTTCAATGTCGGTCTTAATCATGCCCGCGAGCATATCATTCGCGCGGTGTTCGAAGGCATTGCCTTTAATACTCGCTGGGCCATGGAGACGCTCGAAAATCTATATCGACCCGTCGATCAGTTGAACATGATTGGCGGCGGGGCGAAAAGCAATATCTGGTGCCAGATCATGGCCGATATCACCAATCGAAAGATTAATCGGGTGAAAGATCCGCAACAGGCCGGCGCAAGAGGAATGGCGCTATTGGCCAGCATGGCCCTGGGATATATCCCTTCCTATCATGACATCAAAAACTACATCAAAATCGACCGCACCTTTATGCCCAATCCAGCCAATCGAACTCTGTATGATCGTTTGTTCCAGGAGTTCAAAAATATTTATAAGCAGAACAAAAAATGGTACAAGCGAATGAACGCGGGAGAAGGCCTCCGATAGGGGGCTTCCGAGATCCCGGCGAGGGGATTGCTTCTGAACGAAAAATACATAGAGAGGACATACATGGAAGACTTATCTCAATATTGCGCTCCAGGGGCAGAATATCGACAGATGTGGGTGCCCATTGCGGACAATGTCACGTTGCGGGTCATCGCCTTCTTGCCAGTGAACCCCCAAGGTCGTCCACCGGTCATGCTGATTGCTGGCTGGATTACCCTCATCTCTGCTTGGAAGCAGGTGCTGCAAGAGATGACAAAAGATTTTGCGGTTTATTATGTCGAAACGCGGGAGAAAATCTCTTCTTGCGTGCAAGGAAAGGTCGAGTATGGGGTGGAGGATATTGCTCAGGATATTGCGCACTTGGTCCAATATTTCAATTTTCAGCCTCACAAATACATATTATTTGGCAGTTCGTTAGGTGGCTCGGCTATCCTGGAATGTTGTCACCTGCTGGACCGTGACCCATTGTGTTTGGTGTTGGTCGGCCCCAATGCGGTGTTTCGGGTGCCACGGTTCGGCAAGGTGATCATTTATTTCTTCCCGCCTCGACTCTATTTGCTGATCAAGCCAGTGGTGAAGTGGTATTTAAAGACGTTTCGGCTCGATGTGAAAAGCGATTATGAGCAATATCAGAAATATTGCGGCAATATCGATTCAGCCGATCCCTGGAAATTGAAGAAAGCGGTGATGAAATTATGGCACTGGCAAGCGTGGCCGCTGTTGCCTTCCATTCACTATCCGACACTGATATTCGGTGCTTCCAAAGATGCATTGCATGAGCCAGAGAATCTGAAGCGAATTGTATCGATGATGCCGGCCGCTACCTATATCGATATGGAAACCAACAAAGCGACCCATAGTAAAGAGATGGTCCAAAAAATGCGGGCCTATCTCCAATCGCTTTGACCCGGGCGGGCGTGGCTCAGCAGCAAACGATATCAGGCAGTTGTGCGATTGGAGCTGGATGACCAATCATTTGGCTCTTAAAGAAAGGGGACAGATCGTGACATCGAGCATAGCGATAGGGCCGTGCACGACTCGATTTTGCGGTGACCTCGCGGGCAACGACGGTGGCACGCTGCTGCTTTGCGAAGATGGGTACGGTCGGCGCGCCAATAATTTTGCTTGACTTTTTATCATAATTTTTTTTATATTTATATTAAAAAGAACTGGATAAGTAAACAGAAACAGCTATTATCCGAAAGCGGTGCGGAGGAGTAGAAATGGCCCAAAACGAGCGATCGCCAAAAAAACAAATCGCCAGTGGCATCGAGCAGATTCGTGAGATCATCTTTGGCGATCAAATCGAGCAATATAACCGACAGTTTGAGATGCTGCACAAACAGTACCAAGAGCTACAACATCGCGTAGAACTGTTAGAACAAAAGCAAACCGAGCACGATCAGCGATTGGCCGAGGGCATGGAACAACAGCGAGCCACCCAGGCAGATCAGCAGCAAACCCGCGCCGTAATTGAGGGGCTCAAGCAGGAATTGGAGCAAAAAATTGCTCAGCTTGATCAAATTAAGGTGGATAAGAGCCAAATTGGACAGGCTTTTATCGAATGGGGCATGAAAGTGAAACAAACTGGCATTACGCAGAGCTGATATACCATGCCATCATCAACTGACAGATCGCTTGAGGCGTTGCGGAAAATATTGCTTCAAGAGGATGAACTGAAACTTCAGGAGTTGGAAACTGAGCTGCTGCGCCTCAGAAAACAAATTTCTGATAAAGAAGCATTAATTGAATCGCTCGATCCGGTGATTGCCGATCTATTGGAGCGGAAGATCGCCAGCTCGAAACAGGAAATGGCTGCGGCATTGGCCCCAGTGATGAGCGATGCCATCTCGCATCAAATCGCTGAGGCGAAAGATGATGTGGTGGATGCATTATACCCGATCATCGGCAAGACGATCCGCAAATCCGTGGCAGAGGCTATGAAGAAGCTGGTGGAAAGTATTAACCAAAGGATTGAGCAGACCTTGCGCCGCAGCTTTTTCAAAAAACGGCTTCAGGCCAAAATCACTGGTGTGCCAGAGAGCGAATTGGTCCTCAAAGATTCCCTCCCGTTTAAAATTGAACAGATCTTCCTGATCCATAAGGATAGCGGCTTGTTATTGTCCCATGTCGCCGCTCCGAACGCTGCAGCAAAGGTGGATGAAGAGCTGATCAGCGGCATGTTGACCGCGATCCGCAATTTTGTCGCAGAGGCTTTCTCTACCGATCATAAGCAAGACCTCAATGCGATTCAGTACGGCGATCTCAGCATTATCGTTGAACCCGCCAGTTATTTCTATTTGGCGCTGGTCACCTCTGGCATCGAACCGGCAGGTCTAAAAGATGATATTCAGCAGCTCAATCGAAAAATACACAATCGATTTTATCGGTCGCTACGCTATTTTGATGGGGATATCACCCAATTTGGTGAAATGCCCCGGTTATTCGCTCATTTTATCCAAAAATATGAGGCGCTGTCTCCGCCGCAGCGAGAGTCGAAGCCGTTGCGCAAATTGAATTGGGGCTGGCTCAAGGTGGTGGTGCTGATCGCGGCGGTCGTTGTTGCGGTTGTTCTTTTGGTCAAGCCGCTAAAGCATCCCAGTCTCACTGTACCCAGTGAAGCGGATAGCTCCCTGCGCCCCCAGGATGTGATAAAACGCGTCGACCGCTGGATCGCTCAGCACCCCGAATTCCGCGATGCAGCGCCAAAGCTGGTGTTCGATGCCGGAGTAATTGTTATCGAGGGGACAGCGCCGAGCCAGAAAATTAAACGAGAGTTGGGATTCTTGGTGAGCGAAATAAGCCAAGCAAAGGTGATCGTGAATAACATGGAGATCGATACCTTTGCCGGGCAGGCAGTGCAACGAACGAAAGATTATCTGGCGCAATGTTATATCCATTTCCCAGCGAATCAGGCGGTTATCTCTGATCACTACCGAAGTCGCTTGGACAGCATCGTAACCATGATGAACGCCATTCCAGATGTGCGGTTGATCGTGAAGGGCTATTCGGATAATTCCGCTACCCATGACTATAATCTGAGGCTCTCACAGCAGCGAGCCCAGCAGGTGGCGGAGTACCTTATGCAGCATGGGCTTGATTCGGCGCGAATTGGAGTGGAATTTTATGGGGAAGCGGATCCAATTGCCGGCAATGATACGGAAATGGGCCGCGCAAAAAACCGAAGGGTTGCTTTTGATGTTGTTTTGAAGAGGTAGCCATTGAAACAGATCATTCCCTTAAGCAAGAAGATCTGCATGCTGGGTTCGTTTGGCGTGGGAAAAACCAGCCTGGTACGCCGATTTGTCTATAATGAATTCCAAGAAAGCTATCAGTCCACTTTGGGGGTACAAATTCATAAGAAAAGCATCATTGTTGGACAGAATCCGAGTTATCAATTCAATTTTATCTTATGGGATATCGCCCACATCGAGAAATTCGATCACATCATAAAGAATTACTTTCATGGCGCACACGGTGCGGTGGTGGTTTTTGATGTCACTCGCGCCCAAACCTTTGACCAGCTCGATCGTTTCTTGAATCCGTTTTTGGACACCAACCCAAGAAGCCAACTGATTTTTGTAGCCAATAAGATCGACTTGATCGAACCAACCGATCACATCATGGAACAGTTATTGCAGATTAGCAAGACATATCGAAGACCATTTATCCAAACCAGTGCGAAGCAAAACCGGAATGTCGAAACGGTTTTCGTTCGACTGGGAGAATTATTCATCGAAGCGGAATAGCCCGTGGCAGATCTCATTGAAACCATCTTGCGGGAACAGCACATCGGCTATGCGATTTTCGATCCCGATTTGATGCTCAAGCAATACAGCCGGAATTTTCCAGCCATCATCCAGCAGCGATCTTTGACCAGTAGGTGTTCGATCTGGGACATTTTTCCGGAGTTGTTCGGAAGCGAAGACCAGGTCGATGCGGTGCTGAAGCAGCGACAGCGGCGCTATCAGCTCAAAAAGATCAATAAGGTCACCGACCGAGGTCAGCTCCATTATTACGACTTGACGCTCCTTTCCTTGCCCAATACGCCGAATCACTTGCTGACAATTGTTTCCGATAGCACCAGTGAGGCATCGCTGGAACAATATATTCGACAGCAACGGTTTGAGATCGAGATGCTTCAGGCCAGCCTGTCCAGCTATGGAGGAAATCTATCTGGCGAGATTTTGGGCGAATCAGAACAGATCGGCCAGGTGAGAAGCTTTGTCCAAAAGATTGCTCCGATCCGTAACACCACAATTTTGTTGTGCGGAGAAAGCGGCACCGGTAAGAACCTGGTTGCCCGAGCGATTCATCGTCATTCCTTAGCGTCCAATGCGCCCTTTGTCGAGGTGAATTGTGCTTCGATCCCAGCCACGCTATTGGAATCCGAGATCTTCGGTCATGAGAAAGGGGCCTTTACCAATGCGGTCGTCAGTAAGAAAGGTTTATTAGAGGAGGCAGACGGGGGGACCTTTTTTTTGGATGAGATCGGCGAGCTCCCAGTTTCGCTGCAGGCCAAGTTTTTGTCGTTCCTAGAAAGCCATACATTTCGCCGGTTGGGAAGCACTCAGGAACGGAGGGTCAATATCCGTGTGATCGCCGCTACAAATAAGGACCTGAAACAAGCCGTCGCCAATAACGAATTCCGAATGGATCTGTTCTTTCGGATCAATGTCGTCAGCCTTACGCTTCCACCACTGCGCGAGTTGGGCAATGATATCATCATTATCGCCAATCATTTCATTCGACTTTTTGCTTTTGATTTTAAAAAGAAGGTCTCTGGGTTAACCGCTGCAGCGAAAGAGCGATTGCTCCGACATCATTGGCCAGGCAACGTTCGGGAGCTAAGGAATGTAATCGAGCGGGCGGTGATCTTCGCGGAACGCGATAAAATTGATGCCCATGAGATCATTTTGTCCGAGGAACAAAAAAGGCCTAGTGCCAGCGAAATTGTGCAGCTTCCGGACAGTGGCCTTTCGCTGGACGACATCGAAAAGCAATTACTGATCGATGCCCTGACCAAAACTGGCGGGAACCAGACCCGCGCCGCTAAATTGCTCGGCATCAGTCTGGATACTTTGCGCTATCGAATCAAGAAGTATCAAATCCCCAAGTGAACCGTTGAAAGAAAGGTTCAAGCGATGAAGATCTCCCCCCTTTCTTCTCGAGCGCTGATGCCGCTGCTCCTGCTGGCAAGTTGGGTAATATGGATACTGGCATCATGCCATCCCACCAAGGAAGACCTCCGAATCATGACATTTAACATCCGATATGGCACTGCGGATGACGGAGAAAATTCCTGGCCCTCCCGCCAATTGCGCTGCATCAAAGTGCTCCAAAAATATCACCCGCATATCCTTGGGGTACAGGAAGCGCTTCCGTTTCAAATCGAGGCGATTGCCTCTGCGTTTCCAGACTGGCTGGCTTTTGGCCTGGGCCGTTACCACGGCGTCGAATTAGCCGATCGACCGCATGAAAGCTTTTCAGGAGAGTCATGTAAGGTTTTCTATGATACGACTAAATTCCAGCTCATTAATCAGGGCACGTTTTGGCATAGCGATACGCCTGAGATCCCTGGGAGCATGACTTGGGGCAATACCCTCCCGCGCATCACCACCTGGGGAATGTTGCGAATGAAATCCAACCAACGCATGTTGCTGGTCATGAACACGCATTTCCATTGGGGGGAACCTTATGTGACGAATGCGAGCAAGCTCCTCCTGAATCGCTGGCGGGAAATTGGCTATGATCTGCCCACAATTCTGATGGGAGATTTCAATTTGGCACCAAGCGCATGGGCCCATCAACTGTTTTGCGGGCAACTCGATTCTGTGAGCGCGAGAGGCAATTTTATTGATCTTTGGAAGGCCTTGGGCAGGTCAGAACGTGGCGCAGGGACGTTCAATGGCTTCAAAGGTGATCGTTCTGGCGATGGCATTGATTGGATTCTGGCTACCCCTCACTTTGCTTTCAAAGACATTCGGATTCTTCATGATCAAGTCGAAGGCAAATATCCCAGCGATCATTTCCCAGTGATGGCGGTGGTTCAATTCAATTGATGCCACGATTATCTGCCATTTTCTTCCGGCGTGAAGTGGGATATTCGCACCAAAACAAAGAATTTGAAAGCGGCTTCCACTGGATTGACTTCCCTCAGAAATGATTTCCTGGTCTGGGGAAAATGTGGTAAGTCGCGTACGCCAAACAACCATGATGGTGACCATGAAGCACAGAAAAAATTTAATGCACGAATTATGAAACCAAATAACCAGGGAGGAAAAAGATGTCCGTCGCCAGAGTAACAGAAATTTCGGCGTCTTCGCCNAACAGTTTTGAGGATGCCATTCGGGTAGGGATCGAGCGGGCTGCCAAAACGCTCGAAAACGTCCAAGGCGCCTGGATCAAGGAGCAGAAGGTTATCGTCCAGGACAATAAAATAACCGAATACCGCGTCACGATGAAAGTAACATTCGTGCTCCGAGATTAATGACGTCGTTCGTACGGAACCAAGCTTCTCTGTATTCTCATTTCATTACACCTCCGATTATACGCCCCACTGCTGTTAGCGCAGGTTGGGGCGTATTTTTCAAGCCGTGCCTCTGGTTTCATAAAGAACATTGTGCGAATTCCCGACTCGGTAATTGTGGCACCATGCGGAATTCAATTGGTTCAAGTCGCTGCTGCGAAAGGAGGCATTCTTTCAAACCCATTATTCAAGTCAAAGCTGAATAGGCATGCTTGGGTACTGAGGCATGACATCTCCCTCTGCCAATGAAATGTTGCATCGAGAACCAGAGCATAAAAAGATCCAAAACAATTGAGTAGCGCCTCCTTTCGATTGAATTGTCTCGAGGGCGATTGCCAGTCATGCGCAATTTTGGGTTTAATTTTCGGTTTGCGAAATTTGGTTGTTCTGCCGCGGGTAAATTTTGCGCATGACCCAGAAGATAGGCAATCCCAAAGCGAAAATAATTGAGCCAAAAAGAGCCGGTTTGGTCTCCGTGAGCAATACATTGACGGAGACGCTGAGCAGAAAGATCANGAAGATCGCTGGGACAATTGGATAAAGCGGCACGCGATATTGGGATTCATCTGGCGTGTTTTTAGCACGATGGCGGAGCACAAAGATCGTCGCTGCAACGATGGCCAGGTTCAGGCTATCGAGAAACATGACGTAATTGACCAATTTCTCAAATGTGCCCAAGAGAAAGATCGAGAGCAGGATCGTGGCGCAATAGAAGATGAGGCTGAATTCTTGGGTCTGGGTTTTGGCATTGACCTGTTTGAAAATGCTGGGGAGCACGCGGTCTTCGGCCATGGCATAGTAAGCGCGTGGGGTTTGCATCATATTCACATTTAAGAATCCGAATGCCGATAGAAAAATGGCCAGAGAAACGAGAACGTAGCCAGCGTTCCCAAAGCAATGTCGAGCCACTTCGGCGGCAACCAGTTTGGCAGCGATCATCCCATCAATTCCCAGCACTCGATAGTAAGCGAAATTGGTCAATAGATAGAGTGTGATGATAATTGCGATCCCAAAAAAGATAGCCAGGGGAATATTGCGCTTGGGCTGTTGAACATCCCCGCCGAAATTGATCGTGCCCTGATAGCCACCATAGGTATAGAACACCGAGATCAGGCCAATGCCCAGCGCCCAATAGAACGGCCTATGGGCGTTCGGGGGATCAATTGCGAAGCTATTCAGTATATGGCCATTTGTTTTAAAGGAAAAAGCTGCAATAATAATGGCTGAGATCATGGCAATTTTTATTATAGTGAGCACATTTTGGGTCCTGGCCCCCATTTTGATGCCAAGGAAATTAATCGTGAACAGCACAGCGATGGCAGCAGCAGCGGTAAATTGGATGGTGGTTGGTGTCTGCAATTCCTTCGGGAAAATAATGGGGACCAGATATTCGGCGCCGATCATGGACACGGCTGCTGCACCAGCTCCGCCGATGATTAGCAAGTTGGCCCAATTCAACATAAAGGCCAATGAAGAATGGTAGCAATCAGCAACAACTTCATAATACGCGCCTGGTCGGGTGAAGCGCGAGCCGATTTCCGCGAAGGTGAGCGCGCCGCACAAACTGATCAACCCGCCGAGGATCCAGGCCAGAAAGAACAAAAGAGGCATCCTCGTAGCAGCAGCCACCATGGCCGGCGTCCGAAAAATCCCGATGCCAATCACCAGACTCACCACAATCATCGTCGTATCAAATACCGTAAGCTTGGCTTTAATGGACATAAATTTCCCTTTCGCGTTTGCTGCTGGGCCCACTTTTTGAAGACGTGAAATTTTCGCAAGGGACGATTTCGGTTGTCATCAAGATGTTCGCCAGTATTCATGTCATCACAGTTTTGTCTCCTTTTCCAATCCCCCTCCCCCTCTCTTGCNAAGANAGGGAGCTGGGGTGAGTTCAACTAACATTCCCAACCTTCACCCCACTTTCTTTCAATCGCTTATCTCACAATTGAAAAATATTCCCGTCTCCCATAAATGAACCGTTTTTCTCCCACAACTTCAAATGTGCCAGTCAACCGAATATCTTCTGATGAACTTCCGAGCATCACTTCGAACTCGCCCGGTTCGACCACCAGTTTCAGATCAGAGTCATAATATGCCAATAGATCAGTAGACAGTTCAAATTGCACTTTCTGTTTCTGGCCTGGTTCTAATTCGATTCGCTTGAAGCCCTTCAGCTCTTTCACTGGCCGAGTGACCGAAGCAACAAGATCATGAATATACAGTTGCACCACCTCATCTCCTTTGACTGGGCCAGTGTTCTGCACCTCCAATGAGATCATCACTTTCCCGGCGCTGGGAACCTCTTTGGGGCTTATTTTGAGCTGGCTATACTTAAATTTGGTGTAGCTCAAACCATGGCCGAACGGAAACAGGGGCTGGGAGCTGGCATCCACATAATCGATCCAGAGATGGGAACGACGCGCAGATGGCTTATGACGGGAGTAGATGGGGATTTGGCCCAATTTCGCTGGAAAAGTCATCGGTAGCTTGCCACCAGGATTAAAATCGCCGAACAAGACATCGGCGATAGCATTGCCACCTTCCTCTCCAGGAAGCCAAGCTTCAATGATCGCTGGAATATGCTGAGCCTCCCATTCCAATGTATATGGCCTTCCGTTAACCAGCACCAGGACCACTGGGGTTCCCGTCGCGTGGATCGCCTTGACCAGCTCGCGTTGTACCCCTGGCAAGTTTAACTCCGCGCGATCCCGTTCTTCCCCAGACGTGCAGCCTGGAACAAAACCCGATTTTCCACCAACGACGACAATAGCCACCTCCGCTTCTCGGGCGGCCGCTATGGCCGAATCAAAGCCCTCCGTTGAATCGCCCATCACAGAACAGCCGCTCGCAAATAATAGCTCAGTCGCCTCCGTCAATTTCGCTTTTATCCCCTCCAATATGGTAACCACCTGGACTGTGGGATTGGGAATGGCATCCAGATCGAATTTTTTCCCTTTTTCCGATGCTTTCATCATCTCGCGCAGTTCAACAATGGTGGGAAAACTATAGTCTCCCAGGAGATTGCGCCAGCTATNCGCGTTAGGACCGATCACGGCCAGCTTGTTCAGATTCTTTTTCAAGGGCAGAAGGTCACCCTTGTTTTTGAGCAGCACGATGGATTTTCGGGCTAACTCCAGAGCGAATTTTCGATGCATTGGTTGTTCCAATGGCCCGTTATTGATTCGTTCAATATACGGATTCTCAAAAATGCCAAGAGCAAACTTCAGGCGCAAAATTCTGGCTACCGCTCTATCGACAAGTGTTTCAGGGATCAATCCTTTTTCCACCGCTGTTTTAAGGCCTTTATTATAGCAATCCACTTCTGGCAGTTCGATATCGATTCCGGCCTCCAATGCCAGGCGCGCCGCCTCGAGCTTGTCTTTGGCCACATGGTGATATTCGCATAGCATATTAATGGCCTCGTAGTCCGATACCACGATGCCGTCGAAGCCCCATTGATGGCGCAGAATATCGGTCAGTAGCCATCGATTGGCGCCGCAAGGGATGCCATCAAGCTCGTGATAGGCGTTCATGATGGCTAGAACATTGGCCTCACGAACTGCAACCTCAAACGGGAATAGATAGACATCGAGCAATTCTCGCGTTGGGATCAGCGCTGGTGCCCAATTGAGTCCCCCTTGCGAGGCGCTATATCCGGCAAAGTGCTTTGCCGTTGCCGCAATTCCACTGGGTAGATCGTCGCCCTGCAAGCCATTAATGTAAGCNGCTCCCATGGCTGCCACCAGGTACGGATCCTCACCATACGTCTCTTCAGTGCGGCCCCAGCGAGGATCGCGCGCCACATCCAGCACCGGCGCCAACCCTTGATGGGCATTGATTGCCTTGAGCTGGGTGCGAATCGTTTTGGTCATCGTTTCGATCAGCTCTGGCTCCCAGGTGCTGGCCAGGCCAATGGCCTGCGGAAAAATGGTGGCGCCTTTGGCCTGCCATCCAGTAAGGCACTCCTCATGCAATATCGCGGGAATGCCCAGGCGTGTCTCCTCAATCAAAAACCGCTGCACCTGATTCACGAACTCAGCAACCTGGGCATACTCCAGATCCGTACCCCCAGCCGGTCGCGTGATCTGACCAATACCGTGCTTCAACAATTTCCGCGCCTTTTCGGCGACGAACGTCCGACGATCCTTCATCAAGGAATAGCCCCAAACCGATTGCAGTTGCGCGATTTTTTCGTCCAACGTCATGCGGGACAGCAAGTCATATGTTCGTTTGTCGAGAGGTTGTGATGGATCCCGGTAAATTTCCATAGCCATTCTCCGAATGAATTTTGGATTGAAATTTAAAAAGCCCTCTTTTGATCTTACTTGTCTTTGTTCTTTGATCGCAAATTTCACGAATGTTGTCCAGTTGCACCAAAGCGATTCCGTGATGAACTCGCGAAATTAGCTGCATTGGCGTCATTCGCGGTCAAAAGGCATTTCGGTTCACAGTGACTTAGATTATGCTCGGCAGATCACTTCAAAAAATTCCTCAAATTTTCTCCCAGCACCTTCACCATTTCTTTATAGGTCTCGTTTCGGCCATGGCGCTGCATTCGGGTTTCATACAAGCCCTGAACCAGGCGCATTTGCCAATCAATGCCCGAAGGTTCATCGCTGCCATTAATCGGCAGAATCGAGAAATGCAGTTTTTGAATGCCCACCGCGTCCATCCATTCCGAGAGCTGATCGGGTGAGCAATTGGGATGGCACTGGATCCAGAACAAAGCGTTTTGCTGCTGCGCCAGTGCTTTCAGTTCATCCATGGTCGCAGCGGTCATCGGCGCAGTTTTCTGGATGATCACTTTGCCGCTGAAATTTCGGAACA
>JGI24188J35168_1001458_pt1 | contig 13721 bp, 12 predicted proteins | sample YNPBryantNP2012_FD_35168 | JGI IMG/M metagenome (IMG submission 35168) | reverse complement strand
CTCGGACATGGACTATTTCTGTTCTTGATGGAGACGTTTCAGTCCCCCGAAGGGGATTCAGGTCATTGCCACACATTTGCAGCAGCAACGTGGCTGATCGCGCCAACGCCGACGTTTCAGTCCCCCGAAGGGGATTCAGGTCATTGCCACCCCTATTTCCGCCTCTTTCCACCTCCAAAATGAACGTTTTTGCTCCGGGAAGGCCAGTTTTGGGCCTCCCGGCGCGATTTTTGACCCCGGCGGAGCCATTTTGGCGAAAACGAGCATCTCCACATCCCTTCAAAAGTGGGGGGATGCTCGGTTTTTTCGCCTCCGCGACCACCACCGCTGGTACGGTGTCTGTCAAGACCCACCAGCGGTAGTGGCCCGCCGGCCCCATTTTTCGAGCATCGCCAAAACCGCTTTCACCCCCCGTGATCCTCGTTTCCACCAGATATTGCCTGGTGATCCAGCCAGACCCGCAGGGTTTGCCAGACCCGCAGGGTTTGCCAAACCCTGCGGGTCTTTGCTCACACAATCATAGCCCCCGGCTCTGCCCGCAGTACCTCCACCCCACAGGTGACCTCGGTGCGGCCCACGCACCCGGCGCACAGATAGTAGTAGCGCACCTGGTCCACTCGCGGCCGGATCACCCGGGCGGTGGCCTCCTTCATCTGGGCCAGCCTTTTCTCGGTCAACAGGCACTCGAACACACTGTACTGCACCGGCGTCCCGTAGTCCAACAGGACGTTGTGCAGTCGGGTGCGGCGGCGGTCGTTGGAGATGTCGTAGACCACGAGCACGAACTGCTTGTCCATTATACACCTTCCCGGTCAAGCAGGCAAGTACGTCCCCCCTACCAGACCCGCAGGGTTTGCCAAACCCTGCGGGTCTTTTGCTCTCTACCGGGCCAGGAAGGGCGTGTAGGCGTCTACCGCGCCCTCGATGACCTTGCGCAGCAGCCGGGCCTGCACCTCGAAGCATTGCTGGTAGGTCAACGGCCGCCCGGCCTGCGGGTGGATCACCCGGGTCTGCAGGCGAGCGCTGTACTGAGCCAGGAACTTGCGCAGGGCCGCCGGACGCAGGAACACGCCGCCCTGGGATCCCGGCTCAAAGTCGTCCCGGCCTACCAGCCGCTTGTTGACCACGGTCAGGACCACGGAATCCACGATGACGTTGCGGAACTCCTCCATCAGGTCCAGGGCCAGCGCGGGCCGGCCATACTTGTCGGTGTGGAAGAAGCCGTCGTAGGGGTCCAATCCCACCACCTCCAGGGCGGTCATCATGTTCTGCCCCAGGAGGGTGTAGCCCAGGCTCAGCAGGGCGTTGACCGGATCGGGTGGCGGGCGCCGGGCGCGCTTCTCGAACCCCCACTCCAACGCCAGCGCCTGGCGGAACACCCGGAAGTAGGCCCGCGCCCCGGCGCCCTCTAGCCCACGCAGGCTGTCCAGGGCCGGTGTGGTCTCCACCTGCTGGAGGGCGGCGGTGATCTCGGCGATGGCCCCGGCGTCCAACCCGGCCCGGGTGCGGCACAGCCGCCGGGCCAGGGTCCGCTCGTTGCGCAGCTTGCCGCTCACGATGGCCCGCGATAATTCCAGACAGAACAGCGCATCGGCGGCCCGCTCGTACTGGCGATGGCGCAAGGGGATATTCCGCGCCGTCGGCGGCGCCAGCCGGCCCTGCAGTTCCCCGGTCTGGCTCACCAGTGACAGGCCCACGCCGGCGTCCAGCAGCGCCAGCAGGGCCGGCGTGGTGACGCCTACCGATCCCACCAGCACCACCTCGCTTACCCGCGCCAGGGGCGTGCGCAGCAGCACCTCGTCGTCTTTGGTGACCAGGAGTCGCTGGTACTCCTTCTCCAGCCGCGCTCCCGGCTCGGTGACATATAGGGTGCCCATCTACGTGAAGGCGGCAGGATGAAGGCAGCAGGATGATCGCGTGAGCATTTACCCATACCCGTCGGGCACATGGTCGTAGAACAAGCGGTCGTCGAAGTCGCCCACCACCGTGACGCGCTTCTCCTGACACAGAAAGCTGTAGGTGTCCCGGTAGAAGTGTAGGCCCAGGAAATCGAAGCCCTGATCAAAGTGGGCGATGGCCGTCTTGCGCGGCTCCAGGCGCAGCTGCAGGTCAGCCAGGATGGCTTCAGTATCGCGCCAGGCCGCCTCGGCCTCGGCTCGCCCGGCGCAGAAGACGCAGAAATCGTCGGCATAGCGCACCAGGGCATAGTCGCGCGCGGTCAGGCCCAGGTCCAGGCGGTGCAGGTAGAGATTGCACAGGAGCGGCGAGATGACGGCGCCCATGGGCAGGCCCACGGCCCGGTCCGGGTCCCGGCGCCCGGCGCGCAGCCACTGTTCGATCAGCCGCAGTACGATGGGGTCATCCACCTCTTGCCGCAAGAAGTCCACCAGCAGGCCGTGATCCAGGCTGTCGAAGCACTCGTCAATGTCGGCATCCAGCACCCACTGCAGGCCGGCATCGCGATAGTGGAGGATGACCGGCAGCGCATCGCGCACGCCCCGGCCGGGCCGGTAGCCGTAGCTGCAATCCAGGAACTGGCGGTCGAAGCGGTCGTCCAACACCCGCAGCACGGCGCGCTGCAGCACCCGGTCGGTCACAGTGAGGATAGCCAGGCGCCGGAGCGAGCCGTCGGGCTTGGGTACGCTGAAGCGGCGCAGGCGGCGGGGCCGGTAGGTGTTGGCCCGCACCGCCGCGGCCAGGTTGACCAGCCGCTCCTCCCAGTTCCGCCGCCATCGCTTGATGCTCACGTCGTCCACGCCGGCGGCGCCCTTCTTCTCGGCTACCTCTTCCCAGGCGGCCCGCATATTGTCCGGCTGCAAAACCTGGTCAATCAGTCTCATTGGTCCCCCCAGATTTGGAGCTTGGGGTTTGGACCTTGGGCTTTGCGCTGCGCCTCGTCTGCCCCAGCCCCATCGTCGTCTTGTGGCCGGTGCCGCAGTAGAAGGCGTAGGCGGCCAGGGTGTGGAGCAGGCGCAGCCAGTAGGGGTCGCGGCACAGCGCCCGAAACGAGCAGCGACCCGTGAAACCGATGAGCGTGGCCGGGCCGAAACGCACGGTCTGGCTCTGCAGCCGATACCAATTCACCGCCAGGCACTCCTCGGCGAAGCGTTTCACCTCCGGGTGCAGGGTCAGAGGAGCAAAGCTGTTCCACTTGCCCAGCCAGTGATCGCAGACCAGCCCTGGCGCTGGAAAGGGCAGGTGCTTCCCCGCCGAGTGAAACGTGGTGGGCGTGACGAACTCCAGGTTCAGCCAGGGCGCAGGCTCCCGCGCACCCAGCAGGTGGTCCTGGGCCAACTCCTCATAGCTGGTCTGCCCGGCCCAGGGGTGTTCCCGGCTGTTGACGATGGACTCGAGCACCTGGAACGGCTGCCCGGCCAGGGTCAACTGGGCGGGCAGGGCCGGCCGAATCTGCTCCAGCGTGATCTGCGAAAGTTGCGGGGTGAGGGTGGTCACGCGCCACCACAGCGGCCGGTGGGGCATCAGGATCAGCTCCCCCTGTCGCGTGCGGGCGACGCCGCGCAGATCGGAGACGGTGAACGGCTTGCGGCCCTCATCGTCGTGCAGGTCCTGGGCCAGGTCGGCGTCGGCCTGGCGCACCCAGTCCAGGAACAGACTGTGGGCGGCCCGACCCTGGTCCGCCGGGATGACCGCTTCTTGCAACGGCGCCATCCGCACGACCCATGATAGCAACATGTTCGACCTCGCCCTGGACCCTTCGGGTTTTAGAAACCCGAAGGGTCTCGCTGGAAGCGCACCAGGATGGGGACGGAGCGGGTGTCTCCCTTCTCCTTGCGCCCGGTCATGTACTGCATGGGCCACTGGTCCCGGCAGGCCAGCACCACCCCCGCCGACATCATCTTGGTGCCGCCGGTGAAATCGGCGATGACCTGTGCGGGGGCCAGGCCCTGGGCCGGGGCCAGTTCCTGGTAGATGCGCCGCACCTGGTCGTGCGTTTCCTGCACGTCGAAGGCCTGGTGGATGGGGCAGATCAGCATCCGGCAGTGCGATTCGTATTGCTGGCGCAGGGCCTCGGCCACCGGCACCCCCGGCTCGCTGGTCAGCAGCCAGCAGACCCGCAGGGCTGAGCCGGGGTCTTGGGCCGCCAGGTGGTACTCGATGGCCGGCCCGGCCGACCCCTTGAGTGGGTCTTCGTCCGGGCGGCCTGGCCCCACCAGGAGGATGAGGCCCGGGTACGTCGGCGGCTGCTGTTCGCGCGACACCAGCACCCACCGCGGCGGTCCCTGGCGCAGGGCCAGGTAGAGCACCCAGAGCGCCACGGCCACGGCGAACCCCACGGCCAGCAATTGCAGCAGTTGCGCCGGGTTTTGGCCGAGCACCTGCTCCAGCCAACTGCTCAGCAGATTGGTGAGCAGCGGCACCACAAAGCCGGAGAGCAATAGCAACACCAGCCCACGATGCTGGCGAACCTGGCGAGCAAATGATGTCATGGAACGATCACCTCCGGTGCAGGCGGTGGATCACGAACTCGGCCACCGCCTGGTATGGGCTTTCTCGCACGTCAATATCCAACATCCCCATGATCTCCGCCAGCCCTTCCACCGGGGTGCGCCGGCTGCCGTCGGGCTTGCGGCTGCCCTTGTAGTGGGCCAGGATCAGCGCCTCCGACACACCCTCAAAGTCGTGGCCGATGATGGTACGGTGGCGCAGCTCCACCAGGGGATCAAAACCGTTCACCCGATCCAGTAAAGCCGCGAACCAGCCCCGCTTCTGGGGCGGCAGCAGAGGCTGGCCGGCCGCGTCCAGCCCGCGCCGCTCGTCGGCCGCGTAGCCCAGGAGCGCCTTGTAGGTGGACCGGCCGATGGTCTGCCAGTCCAGAGGCTTGTCTTCGATGGTCTGCGATTCCAGGAAGGTCCGCAGGGCCGCGTTCGCGGCGATGCCCTCGCGCCAGCGGCGCTGGGCGTCTTCCCGCACGGCTGGGTTCAGGTCCGTGGGCAGGCCGTAGACGCGCTCCACCAGGTAGCGCAGCACGGCCTCCTGGAAGCGGTAGATGCGGCCCAGGAAATCGGCGTGGCGCCGGTGCTGATAGGTGATGGCGGCGTTCCAGTATAGCTCCCGCAGCAGGGCCAGCAGCCGGTCCTGGCCGGCCTGTTCCGCAGTCAACAGCGGGTCCAGGTCGTGGCGCAGGCCCGCGCCTCCCTTTTGCCAACGATGTTGTAGGGGCGCGGACAGGTGGGCGGTGATGAACTCCCTGGTGTCCCGGTCGCCGTCTCGCAGGGCCTGCTCCAGGGTGGCCTGGGCCGCCCGGAAGTCGAAGGAAAAGCGTTGGGCAGCGTAGGCCACCAGACCCACCAGCCCCGGCTCCACCCCCAGCCGTTCCAGGCGCGGCAGGGCATTGGCAAAGTCCAGTTGCTCCAGGTGCTCGATGACGGCCGCCTCACGGAAGGCGTCCATCACCTGCCGGCCGGCGCGCAACTCCTGCGGCTCGCCTTTCTGCGGCTGGTAGACCACCCGCAGGTTGTCCCCATAGTGGCGCACGCCCTGGAGCAGGAGGGCGGTATTGCAGGCCGGCACTCCGCCGCACAGGATCACGTAGCAGACTCCCTCGCGTTCCCAGGGCAGGCCGGCCAGCAGTTCGTCGAACTTTTCGAAGGTCTCGTCGTACAGCGCGGGGTTGATACCCTGGACCCGGATCGGCTGGGTCTGGGATACCTGCCCCGGCCAGAGCTCCGGTAGGCGGCGGGCCGCCAGATCGGCGAAGTAGAGCGTGTCCGACGGCTGATACGCCGGGTCCGGCTGGTCTGTGCCGAAGAGCACCAGCCGGCTCACCCCGGCCGGGTGCTGGCTGACGATGTAGCGCAGGCAGGGGTGGATGATGGGGAAAGTGAGACGGGGGGCGACGTCGGGGTACACATCCAGCAATCGCTGCCCTTCTGTCCGCGCCGGGGCTATGGCCTGCCCGTCCAGCAGCACGTCCCGGGCGCCGATGTTGCAGAGCACAAGCACGGTCATTTTGCTCCTCCGCTCCAGACCCGAAGGGTTTTAGAAACCCTTTGGGTCTAGTCAAAGTCTTCCAGCACCAGCGGGGCAATCAGACGCTCCGACACCTCTTGCTGATGCGCCGCCTCAAACGCCTCTACGCCGTGGAACCAGGCCAGCACGTCGTCACGCTGCAGGCGCGTGGGCCTGGTGGACACCAGCGCGTGGTACGAAGAATACGGCCAGGCGTGGAAATCGGTCACGAAGCCGTGCTTGCGTGGGTTCTGGTGGATATACGTCACCAGGTGGACCAGGTAGGCATCGGACGTGACCTCAATGCGGCCAAAGGGGTGCTGGAAAAGGCTGCCGGTGCGCTGGTAGGCTTTGTTGATCGCCTTGGCGTAGGCATTGAAAAAGTTCCCGAACACCTGAGAAACCCTTCGGGTCTCCTCCTCTGGCTTGATCCGCACCAGCAGATGGAAGTGGTTCCGCAGCAGGCAATATGCGAACGTGTCTGCCACCGGCTCGATGTATGCGGCGTAGAGCTTCAGGAAGTAAGAGTAGTTGCGCTCTTCGCAGAACACGTTCTCCCGGTTGTTGCCCCGATTGTAGATGTGGTAGTATTTGCCGGGTTGGAGTGGAACGGGTTTGGACATGGTTTCCTCCTTATCCAGACCCTTCGGGTTTCCCAAACCGGTTTCCCAAACCCGAAGGGTCTGGGACCTCGTTTCAGTCCCCCGAGAGCGAGACCCTTCGGGTTTCCCAAACCCGAAGGGTCTGGGACCTCGTTTCAGTCCCCCGAAGGGGATTCAGGTCATTGCTACCCCCCTATTTCCGCCTCTTTTCACCTCCAAAATGAACGTTTTTGTTCCGGGAAGGCCAGTTTTGGGCCTCCCGGCGCGATTTTTGACCCCGGCGGAGCCATTTTGGCGAAAACGAGCATCTCCACATCCCTCCAAAAGCGGGGGGATGCTCGGTTTTTTCGCCTCCGCGACCACCGCCGGTGGCACTGCGTCTGTCAAGACCCCCTAGCGGTAGTGGCCCGCCGGCCTCATTTTTCGAGCATCGCCAAAACCGTTCTCACCCCCCGTGATCCTCGTTTCCACCGTGGATTGCCTCGATGTCGCATTTGGAAAAAAGTTGTCGCCAGACCCGAAGGGTTTTCAAAACCCTTCGGGTCTGGTCGGTCAAGATAGTTCCTGGCGCACGCCCTTCATGCTCAGGCTGATCCGCCAGTCGTCGTCGCGCTGCTCCACGGCCAACACCCGCACTCGCACCCGCTGGCCCTCCTGCACCACGTCTCGGACGTCGCGCACATAGCTGTCGGTCAGCTTGGAGATGTGCACCAGACCATCGCGCCGCACGCCAATGTCTACAAATGCGCCAAAGGGAGCAATCCGACTCACCACGCCCGCCAGCTCCATCCCCGCCCGCAGGTTTTCCGGGCGTGAGGCGGCCGCCGGCTCGGCCGGCGGTTCCGCCGGGCGTGGAGCGGCTGGTCCGGGGCTTGGCGGACGTGGGACGGCCGCCGGCTCGGCTGGCCTGGCCGCCCTGGCCCACTCGTCGAACCCGGCCAGGTGCACCCGCACCCAACCCAGGGGCTGGCCCGCAGGCAACGGGCTGTCGCCCGATAAGGCGGCTTCCTTGCGGGTGCCCGGGAAGGGATCGTCCGGGCTCCAGCGGGCCTTTTGCTGCCCCCGCCGTGGTCCTTCGGCCAGCCCATATTGCTTTACGATGTGGGCGAACCCCGCGGGGTCCGCCCGGAGCCGGCTGCCCAGCGTCTTGCTGTCCCAGCCGGCCCCCCAGCCGAGTTGCAGCAGGAACTCGTCTGGCGCCAGGCTGCCCAGCTCAGCCGCCAGGTCCTGGTAGAAGCGCAGCGTCTCCGGCGCCCCGCCCAGGACCTGGTAGTATGCGATCTCGTCCGCGATCCGCTGGCCGGCGTGGTCTCGTCCCGCCTGGGCCAGCCCTTTGAGCCACTTTTCCCGATCCTGAAGCCTCAATCGGGCCGCTCGTCTGGTGAAGAGGGCCTCGTCTATCCCAATCTCGGCGTCAAAGACGGTACCCACCGTCAGGGCCTCCACGTGGATGGGCGGCCCCTCTTGCGCCGCCAGGGATTCCGAGACCAACTCCACTGTGGCCAGCCCCAGCCGGTCCGGGTTCACCGGCCGGCTGTCGCTCACCTGCAAGGCCCGCAGGAGGTCATAGTTCGCCGTCTTGACCTTCCGCCCGCGCTTATCCAGGGGCGCGCCGGGGGCGAAGAGGTCCTCTTCCAGGGGCCGGGCAGCGTACTTGCGCCTTTCGCCCAGTTGGCCCAACCGTACCGGCTCCTGGACGTGCGCCCAGGCCAGGATCGTGCGCAGCGCGCCCTTCAGGCTCGAGCCGGGCAGGTAGGGCCGGCCATACACGTCCTTGATCTGCTCGAGCAATTCGCCGCGCTTTTCCTGGGTCGCGGTGCGGCCGGCCAGCCGATAGCGGAACAGGCCGGGGGTCTGGAAGTGCTCGTCGCGCAGCCAGCCGGCCTGCTGCCACTGGTATAGCGTCATCCCCGCCAGCCGTCCGGCCGCCTCGGCCAGGTCCTTCAACCCGTGAGCCGCCTCGTCCAGGATCGTCCGCAGCAGCGCCCCCTGGTTCGCCACCCACAGATAACCCTGGTGCTCGATAAAGTCAAAGCCTTCCCGCAGTCGCTCCCCGCTGCCGATGTGCAGCGGCGACAGAGTAGTCACCGTGACCGGGAAACCGGGTGGGTCAGCCATCGCCCTGCTCCTTTCCGCCGGCAACCCGGCCGCGCACGGAGAACGCCAGGCCGTAGCGCCACACGTCGTGGGGGACGTTGCGGGCCGGGGTCGGGTCCAGCGGTTTGACGTCGGCCAGCGCCCCCTGAGGAGCCTGCCGCAGGGTCGCGCCCTCGGCCAGCATCCGCACGCCGCGCCGGCGCAGGTTCAGCCCATCCGGCGAGCCGATCCAGCCGCGCCGGTTCAGCAGCCCGTAGCTCGCCCCCTCCAGCACCCCGGCGCGCACCTCCGCCTCCGTCGGCCAGTACAGGGAGAGGACGACGTAGGCGTTGGTCTCCTCCAGCGGCGGCTCGGCCAGGGGGAAGGCCCCGGTCACTTCCAGCTCGAACTGGCCGTGTCCGCTGCTCCGCTCGCCGCCCACGCCCGCGTCGCCCAAGGCCCGCAGCGCCCGCTCCAGCCGGGGCCGCCAGGCCGGGTCCTGGTATTCGGCCAGGAAGAACAGCCCGCACCCCGGCGCAAAGCGCACCCGCCCCACGGCGTAGACCTGGGAGCGGTTGGTGGCCCGGTCCACCGTGACCCGGGGCGCGGTCTCCTCGGCCCAGAGGCGCACGTCCCCGGTCCACGGGTCGGCCAGGCGGTGCAGCCGGGCGGCCTCGGCGGGCGTGACCCAGACCTGGCCCCCCTGCACGAGCACCCCCGGGCGCAGCCGGCGCTGGCCGGGCCGGGCCGGGTCCTCCTCCGTCAGGTAGTGGGCCACCGACTGCCCGGCCAGCAAGGCCTCGAAGATGGGCTGGGACACCAGGTGGATTTTCTTCAACGCCTTGCCCAGTTTCGGGTCGCCGATCTCGTCCAGTCCGGGGGGCTGCAGCATGGGACGGGGAAAGAGATGCACATCGCTGGCGTAGGGAAAGGCCGAAGACAGGCGCAGGGGCGCTGGCCCGCCCTCCAGCCGCCCATTGACCAGGCGGGGGAACCGGGCCAGGAACGCCTCCAGGTCTTCTCCCAGCTCGCGCAGGGTGAGGCACAGGGCCGAGAAGAGCGTGTCGGCGTGGAGCACCACCGAGGTCTCTTCGATCCCCACGCCGCGCTCGCCGACGTGGAACGGGCTGCGGGCGGCCATGCGATAGCAAGCCCGCTCAGCCATGCGGCGCCTCCTTCTGCGGGACCCTGATCTCCTCCTGAACCATGCTCTTGACCGCAGCCATCTGGCCCAGGAGATCGTCCAGGTCCCTGGCCACCACCTGACGGAGGGTGGGGGCCAGTTCCATGTATTTGTCTACTGGCTTGGCGACGACCGTCAGCTCCTCGAACCGGATCCGGCCGCTGCCCCGGCTGCCGGCACCGCCCAGGTAATCGTCTTCCAGCAGGCGCATGGCCTCGATGAGCTTGGGCAGCAGCCGCAGGTCCTCCGGGCCGTAGATGCTGAAGATCATCTCGAAGGGGCCAAAGACCGTGTCGGCCGGCACTCGCTCCAGGGGGCGCGGGTTGGCGGCCGAGGTCACCCGGTCAATAGCGGCCTCATACTTGATCTCGGTGAAGGGCAGATCCGTGTCGGCGTCTCGCAGTTGGTCCTTGCTGTTCTGCGTCAGGAACACGTCACGCACCACCAGGCGTGTCGGCGCCGAGGATTCCTGCTGGCCGGGCACGCCGTAGATGCGGCAGACGGGGCACCGCTCGTAATCGGTCGCGGTCTTGCAGATGTGGATGGTCACGTCCCGGCCGATGTTGAAGTTCTGGACGGCCGTCGGCTCGCGTTTTTCCGCCAGGGAGCGCAGCTTGCCCTTGAGGGACGAGCCGGGGATGTAGGGCGCATTGCTCAGAGGGTCACGCATCACCGCGTTATCCACCCCGCCGATAGTCACGCCCTCTTTGCTTTTCCCGATGTGCAGGCCGGTGACGGCCCGGATGTAGCCGCTGATCAGCACGCGGCCATACAGATGGACCTCTTTTGGCTTCGCCATCATGCACCTCCCTTTTCCGGTCCCGCGACGTAGTAGGCCACGGTGGCCTCGAAGAATTGGACTAACCGTTGCAGTTTCTTGCGGTCTTTGCCCACGGCCTGGATGCCGTCCTGGATCGCCTTCGCCAGCGGCTTCAGGCCCTCGTGTCGTTCCGCCTGGTAGGCCAGGCGCGGCCCGAACAGCACCAACTCCCGGTAGGCGTCGTCCTGCGCCTGGATCTCGTCGGGTGTCTTGGGGCGTCGCGGCCAGCTCATCTCGATCTGGCGCAGGGTGCCAAACAGCCGCCGGACCTGGGTCTTGGTGGCCTCGTCCCCCCGCAAACGACCGGCCAGCGTCCTGGCCTCGCGTACCAAAGCCTCGGGGTTATCGTGTTTGACCACCGTCTCGATGGGGGATTCCTTTTGCACGGTCATGTTTCCTTCTCCTCTCTGGTCAACAGTTCGGCCCAGCGGGCAGCCAGGCCCACGTAACGGATGGATAATGGCGATGTGGCGCCCACCTGGAGGGCGCGCACCTCTTGCGCAGTCTTTTCGTCCCCGGCGCGGCTGATACGCTCGGCCAGGCGGGTCAGGGCATAAGATTCTTGCCACATCCACGGCCCGTAGTACACCTGGTATTGCGGCTCAGCGGGGATCGGTTGCCCTTGCTCAAGCCGGGCCTGGTTCTGTTGCTGGACCTGCTCCTCATAGCGGGCGTAGAGGTTCAGCAACGTCTGGATCAGGGCGGCGGGCGCTTTCCCGGAGGCGACCAGGTTGGCGATGGTCTGTGCCCGGGGATATACCTCCTGGAGCCACTCATCCCACTTGACCGGCAGCCCCAGGAAACTGATGGCGTCTTTGCGGACCCCGTGGCGCGTGTAGCCCTTGGCCTGGTCCTCGGCCCGGCCGGCCCGTTCGGCGGCCTGGTACAGGGGGAACTTGCGGCCTTCCAGGGTGATCCCGGCCGAGATGTGCAGCGCCGGGTTGCCGCCCGTGTAACGCTCGAACTCGGCCCGTATCTGCGCAGCCAGCTCCGGCAGCAGGTCCCACGAGCCGACGACGAACAGGTCATCGCCCCCGGCGTAGATGACGTACAGGCGGTCGCCCCGGTCCTCGCCCGACGCGGTGGTCCGGTAGAGCTGGTTCACCTGGGCGCAGATGGCGCCCAGCCGGCCAGCGAAGAAGCGGTCCAGGGCCTCGCTCAGGGCCGAGGTGGCGGCCAGGGTACGCGGCCGCAGGCCCTGCACCATGATCTGCCCCAGGTCGTCCACGTCCATGCGCAGCACGCCCACTCGCGGCACGCCCCGGGCCGCGTCGGCCATCTGGCTGAAGGTGCGGATACCGCCCCGGTCAGGCTCCTCCTCGTCCGGCTCTTGGCCCGACTCTTGCTTCTTCCGCCGCTCCACGCCGGCCTGGGTCACCCGGGGCGTGACGTTGGCGAGGAAACGGAAGCCGTGGGCATAATCGGCCAGAAAGTCTAGATCATTGACCGTATAGAGATAGCTTCCAGCGGGCGGATTCAGCGTTCTCAGGGGGCCGTAGTCATACCACACCTGGCTCACCTGCCAGAGAGCATCCTGCCAGGGCGACCCGTCGCCCTGTGGTCGCTGCAGCCCGATGGTCAGCAGCCCCTCCTGCCCGATCTGTCCGGCCAGCCGCTGGAAACCGTCGCAGGGACGGCACCGCCGGGCCTGCTCCTCCGGGGGCCGGTCGGCCTCTTCTTCCAGCGGCACGCCCTCGTTCTGGCCCAGGGGCCGTTGGCAGACCACGCAGTACCGGTTTCCGGGCCGGCCCTGGGGGCCAAAGAGGTCCGACCAGCGTTCCCGGGCCACGGCGCTGAACCGTTGCCGCTTGCCGGCGGCAATCCGGCCCTTCAGTTCCTTAGACACCGGATCGGCGAACTCGTGGCTGCCCACCTGGCTCTGCAACAGGGGGACCCAGGCCAAACAGAGCGCCAGGTCCCCCTCGAATACGTCCAGGAGGGCGTGTTCTACCTGCTTGCGCAGATCGGTCAGCCGCTTCTGAACAGTTTGCCCGCCCACCTCTGCGCTGGCCGCCGGCCCCAGCAGCATAAAGTTGCCGCCGGCGGCATAGACCACGTTCGCCGGGCCGAGGTCCAATTCAGCCAGGATGCGCCGGATCACGGCGTCGCCCAGCAGTTGGACGAACAAGCTCCGCCCGCGCAGGCCCTTGGCCGCCCCACGGCTGGTGATGGTGTAGACGAAATCCTGGATGCCCGGAATGTCGCCGCCGATGAGGGTGAACGCGGCGGCCGGTCCGCCGGCCCACTCTGCGCCCGAGGCCAGGGCCAGCGCCGCCACTGCCTTCCACTGCTCGAACAGCGACACCCCTGGCTCGCCATGGGTGCACGGCAGCGCCCCGGCCCATTTGCGATACAAGTGGTAGAAACCCTCGAAGAGCGCGTCCCAGTCTGGGCCGAGCCGGTCCTGCAGTTGTCGGTATTCCCCGGCCAGGCCCGCCCACAACGCGCCCCGATCGGATTGCGCCTGGGCCTCTGCCAGGGGCGCCGGAAACAGCGCCTCTCCCTCGATTGCCAACGGCCGAGCCGCATAGTAGACCGTTGGCGGCGGTTTCCCCGCCGAGAGAACGACCCGCGAGAAGATGGAAGATAGGGCTGTTTCTCTCGGCCTTTTCTGTCCCAGCAGGGACTCGTAGACTTTCCAATTCACCTCGGGGACCTCGCCCGGCGCTGTCGTCAGCTCTCGGGCGTTCTGTCCCGTCACCTCGGCCAGCCGGGCCAACCCGTAGGCGATCAAGGCTTGCTTCACAAAGTCTACCTCCTTTCCATGTTCCAGGCCCTGCAGGTTTCCCCAACCCGCAGGGCCTGGGCAGTGCCAGTAAAGACCCTTCGGGTTTGGAAAACCCGAAGGGTCTCCGCCCCAGACCATTCTACAACGCCCCACGCCGTTCGTCAAGTACGAAAAAGACCCTTCGGGTTTGGAAAACCCGAAGGGTCTTGCGCCGAGACCGCACGTTCAAACCCAACCTTTTTCGGGGTAGCGGTGTATAATATAGCAGAAACCGCGTCAGACGAGGGATTCGATGGAGCTGATCCAACGCTGCCAGGCCGGCGACGCGGAGGCGTTCGCCAC
>JGI24188J35168_1001449_pt1 | contig 13780 bp, 10 predicted proteins | sample YNPBryantNP2012_FD_35168 | JGI IMG/M metagenome (IMG submission 35168) | reverse complement strand
TGTTGAAGGTGGCCCGGCCCATGCTGCCGCACACCGCGGCGTTGCTGGAGACGTTGCAGAAGCCGTCGTGCACCGTCCAGTCGGGGCCGATCGGCCCGTCGGCGCGGTTAAAGTCGTCCAGGACGGCCTGTGGGCTGGCAACGGCCCGCGGTTCGACGGCGGGCAAGGAAAGGGAGGCGGGTGGCATGGTCGTCGGCGCCGGCAGGCCCAGTGTCTCGTCGACGGCCGGCTGCGCCGCAGCCGCTCTGTGCAGGGTAGCGGAGCCGGCAAAGACAAGGGCATCCAGCCCCAGGACCGTCTCGCCAACCACGGTTGTCGTCCCGTCAGCAGTAGAGATAGTGACCAACTTATTGGGATTGCCGGGGTCGTTCCAGGAGCCATACAGAACGCCGCTCAGCGGGTCAAAGGCCAGGGCGTTTACGCGGTGCGGCACGTTGCCCACGCTGCCCGGCACATCTGTGCCCTGCCCGGTCACCGGATCGAGCGTCACCAGGCTGTGGTGGTCAAAGGGCGTGGCGTAAATGATCCCGGTGCTCCGATCGATGGCAAGGCCGTTGCCCCCACCTCCATAGCCGCTGGGGCCCACGGGGGTGCCGGCGCCGGTGTCCGGGTCGATGATGAAGAGGCCCTCCGGCGCGCCGCTACAGTCATCACCATAGCCGTAGAGGGTGTCAGTAGCCGGGTCGTAGGTGAGGTCGGGCATGCGTCCGCAGCCGGTGACTTCATCAGAGATCACCCCGATCAGCGTCCCCGCACCTGTGGCCGGGTTGATCTCGATGAGGATCGCGGTAGGCGTGCCGCCGTAGAGGTCATCGCCGCGAGCTGAGCCGACCAGCCGGCCATCGGGGAGAAAGGCCAGCCCGGTCACATTGTCAAAGCCGATAGGCCCGATCAGCGTAGCCGCCCCGCTCTGCGGGTCGATGGCATAGAGATTGCTTGGCCCATAGCTTCCAGTCACCAGGTTGGCCGCCCCATAGAGCGAGCGGGGGGGTATCCAGTAGACAGCATTGGTCGCGCTGTCGTACCAGGCATCGCCGATGTTCGAGAAGAGGTTACCGGCGTAAGCAACGCCAGGTGGCAGCGGGTCGACCATGGAGGAGCCGCTCAGCAGCGGGTCGGCCTCGATAAAGATGGTGTAGGAAATGACCTGGCCCGGCGCGGCCTGGGCCGGGGCCTCTTTCCAGGCGTGGAAAGAGGGCGGCGGCGGGCAGATGATCTGCACGTGGTGGTCGGACAGGCCGCTATAGGTAAAGCCGCCGGTGGAGCCGCCGATGTGGTAGATGTCCCCGTCCAGGTTGACCGCCGCAGTGCGGTAGAAGGTGCCACTGGCCAGCGGGCCAAATTCCACCCATTGCCCGGCGTTGACGTCGTAGTAGTAGGTGTTGGGGATCAGGGCAAAGGCGGCGTCGGCTCCGTTCACCAGCCACAACTGCTGATCGGTGCCGGCGTGCCACTTGTCGGCATAGCCCATGCCCCACAAGCCCATCGGGATGGCCGGGATGTCGGCGTTCTCGGCGTTCCAGGCTGTGCCGTTGTAGCACTGGGTGCTGCTGTAGACCACGTTGCTGGCATCCACACCACCCATGACGCAGAGCATGCCGTTCATCACAAAGGCAGCGTGAAAGTCGCGGGCGGTGGTAAAGTCGGGCAGCGGGGCCAGCCAGGCGTTGGCCACCGGGTCGTAGACATAGACGGTGGCCAGGTTGCCGCCGCCGGGGGTTGTCGAGCCGCCGGTCATGTAGCAGAGGTGGGCCTCGGGGTCATAGGCCCAGGCCGGGGCCCAGATGCCGGTCTGCGGGGGAGGCGTGCCGCCGGGGGACTCGTTGGTCCAGACATTGGTGTCCATGTTGTAGGACCACAGGCCGGTGAAGCCGGCCGTGATCGCGTCGCCGTAGACAAAGACCTTGTTCGCCGCGGCGCTGCCGTAGGGGTGGCAACCGGAGCGGGCATAGTTCACCCCAAAGGGCGGCGCCGAACCGGCCACGGTGCTCCAGGTATCGCTGCCCGGGTCGTAGGTGCGGACGTTGGCGTTGTCCCCATAGCCGGTGATCGACCAGATCAGGCCGTTGTAGCCGGCCAGGACGTTGTCCATCCGCCCGTTGTCCGGCTCGGTGGCGATCTGCTCCCAGTAGGTGATCGCGTCCACCAGGTGCTTGATCAGGAGAGAGGTATCGTTGTTGGTCGGGTTGCTGGCGTCCTCGGCATAGATCTTGCACGCCACCGTGTCGCCGGGCGCGCCTACCGGCGCCAGGCTCACCAGGACAGACCTGCTGTCGCCGTCATTCACAAACACGTGGCCTGGGCCGTTGCAAGTCCCGGTGCCGGTGATGACGGTGTAGGTCAGGTTCACGTCGGTGTCATAGCCCGTGTTGTTCCACACCGTGAAGGTGTGCTGCTGCGGTTCGTAGGGGCAGCCCTGGATTTCGATCTGAGCCGGGGTCAGCATAATGGGCGGCAGCGTGCAGTGCGGGATGGCCGCCTGGGGCTGGGTGGCCTCATCACAGGCGTTTTGGCCGGCGGGGGTGTAGCCGTCGCTGGAGCAGGGGTTGTGCGGCGGGGAGCCGTAGCCGTCCCCGTCCCAGTACCAGGACTCCAGCGCGTCGGGCGTGCCCGTGCCCGAGGTCACATCGAAGCAATAGTAGGCGGTGCAGTGGTCGGTGGTGGACTGGTAGCGGGGGTGGGCGATGTTGACCTCGTAGGGCGAGGTCTCGAAGGACCAGGAGAAGGACCCAAAGGAGCCGCTGTCACAGGAAGGCGTCCCCTGGACGTAGACGTTGGTCACCGTCCAGTCGGCGGGGAAGCGTTGCCAGAGGTTGTAGACGTACTCCCAGTCGTTGGTGAACGACTCGGCGCGGAAGCAGAAGGTCTGCGTCGCGCCGGGGGTGAAGCAGGTGTCGCCGCCGACGGAGGGGTCAAAGGTGACAAAGGAGCCAGAGAGCGACCCGATCCCCGTGGGTGCAGCGGCTGCATCTGCCGTCACGGCCGAAGGGGTNGGCCTTCGCGGCGGCGGCGGCGATTTGGCGCTGGCGGACAAAAGCCCATCTTGGGGAACAGAGGCCGCCTGGACGCGCGAAATACCCAGCAAGATCAGAATCAGCAACATTGCATTCAACAAGCGTAAGAGTTTCATCGTATCCTCCTGAAAGGGTATTCTCCAAAAAGTCTATACCGTGGCAGCCAGGTTCGAGATTGGTCGGCACCTCCTTTCTTTGCGGGAGCAGCAAGAAATGAGCAGCGTCACGATGAGTCCGGAACGCCCAGGAGCCCGCGCGGTAAATGAATGTTCATAGCTTATAGCCCTTTCACTGTTTTGTCAAGCGGCTTGCTACTCACCAGATACTTGCCCTTTTTCTTTTTTGTAGTACACTCGTTGCCCTACACCCCGATCTGGCGGATGTGCTGCCGCCGTTGTATAAGGAGAGACATGACAGGGCAAAAAGCGAATCACAGGCTGGACTATGGCAAGACCTTTCTGATCGGTTTTGGCTTTTTCGGCATCAGTGTCATGTGGAAGCTGTACAACGACTATGTGCCCATCTTTTTGCAGGCGGGCAACCCGGCCTTTGAGACGGCGACGCGCGCCGCNGGCTTTGGGTTGGGAGCCACGCTGANCGGTTTCATCATGACGCTGGACAACATCGCCGGCCTTTTCCTGCTGCCGCTCATCGGCATCTGGAGCGATCGGGTCTGGACGCGGCTGGGGCGGCGGCGGCCCTTCATTGTCACCCTGGCGCCCATCGCTGTCGTTGCTTTCCTGGCCATCCCCTTCATCGTCCAGAACATCCCGCCGGGGCTGAGCGGGCAGACGGCGCAGTTGGGGCGTCCGCTGGCCCTCTTTATGATCGCTATCGGCGTTTTCTTGCTGGCGATGGCTGGCTTTCGCACGCCGGTCATTTCGCTGATGCCCGACCTGACGCCGTCGCCGCTGCGCAGCCAGGCCAACGGCATCATCAACCTGATGGGCGGCATCGGCGGGGTGATCATCACCCTGGTCGGCGCGCAGTTGTACGGCATCAGCATCGTCTTGCCGTTCATCGTGGCCTGCGTGCTGATCATTGCCGCCGTGGTGATGCTGCTGCTCTTTGTGCAGGAGCCGCGTCACCTGGCCTATGGTCCGGATGAGCGGGAAGAGGGGCAGTTCGGTGTGCTGCGCAACCTGAGCCGCATTCCGGCCAGCGCCCGCACCAGTCTGTTGATGTTGATGCTGTCGATCTTTTTGTGGTTCGTCGGCTATAATGCCATCGAGACCTTTTTCACTTCCTACGGCGTCAACATCCTCCGCATTCTGGAGAACCAGGCTTCGCTGCTTTCCAGCATCTCGTATATCACGTTCATTTTGTTTGCCGTGCCCAGCGGGTTCATCGCGGCGCGCATCGGCCGCCGCCGCACCATCACGATTGGCCTGCTGACCTTTGCTGTGCTGTTGCTGGTGGGCTATTTTTTGCCCAGAATGTGGGTGATTGCCGTGGCGCTGGCGCTGGGCGGATGCGCCTGGGCGCTGGTGAACATCAACTCGCTGCCGATGGTGGTCGATACCGCTGACAGCGACGCCAACATCGGCACCTATGTTGGCTTTTACTACCTGGCCTCGCAACTGGCGGCCATCGCCGGGCCGGTCCTGAACGGCTTTGCCATCGAGCGGACCGGCAACTATGGGTTGGTGCTGCTGATGCCGGTGATTTTCTTCTTCCTGGCGGCGTTGACGATGCAGGGCGTCACGCGAGGAGAGGCGCGTTGAGAGGAGGGGGCGCGCAGCGGCGCGCCCCCTGGGATCAGGGAGATGCAGCAGGGCGCGCGGAAGGACGCCGCGAGTGGACCTCCGCCAGCGCTGTGATGCGCTCGTATCCTCTATCGATGAGCCGCTCCAGCTCATTAGCGGTGGTGCGATAGCTGCTTTCGGACATGCCGTAGGGGTCGGCGATCGCATAGCTCTGCCCCACCATCTCCGTCAGCAGGTAGAGCCGCTCGCTGGCGGAAGGAAAGGCCTGGCGCAGCGCCTCGACGTGGTTGGGCTCCATCGCCAGGATCAGATCGGCCTGTTCCATCAGCTCCTGGCTGATCTCCTGGGCGCGATGCGCTGAGAGGTCGATGCCGCGCTCGGCCAGGGCAGTGACCGCGTTTTCGCTGGCCGGCCTGCCGTCCACCGCGCAGGTGCCGGCGGACTGCACCGTCCAATCGCGCCGTTGTGGGTCGCGGGCCAGCCGCGCCCGCAGCAGGGCGGCGGCCATCGGCGAGCGGCAGAGGTTGCCGGTGCAGACGAAAAGGATGGTTGCCATCATTGCCTCTGTGCCTGCAAGGTTTCGACGAGGGCCATCAGCCCGCCGTTGACCACCGATTGCCCGCCCAGCAGGATGGGGATGCCGGCATGGGCTGCTGCCCGTGAGAACTGGCGCAGGAACGGTGTTTTGACCTCCTGCCAGCGGAAGAGGTCGGCATAGAAGCGTTCGGCCTGCGGCGGCCACAGCCCCTGTGCGGCGATGAGGACGCGGCTGTCGATCAGCGCCGCATCGACCAGGCTGGCCAGCCTGCCAAAAAATCCTTCCACGCCTGTCCGTTCCACCAGGTCGGCCAGCAGGCTGCGCACCTGGCCTTGCTTCAGGCGGCCGCTGGCGACCATGCCCCGTTCCTCGACAAAGAGCCGCACCTCGCAGTGGGTGGCCTCTTCCAGGGCCTGCCAGGCCGCGGCGGAGGAGCGCCCGATGATGGCCAGCCGCCGGCCCTCGCTGGCCATGACGTTCAGCACGCCCTCCACCCTGTCGACGGGCCAGGGCAGCTCCTGTAGGGCGGCGCGGAGGTGGTCGCCCAGCCGCGGGTGGAAGCGGGCGATCGAGAGGTCGCTGGGAGTGTCCAGGTCGAAGCGGCTGGCGGCGCTGGGGGGTGGGGCGACAACGGTCAGCCCGGTCCGCTGCGCCCATTGCCAGGCCAGGCTGTTGTCGCGCTCTTGCGCTGCTATTACTGTCATCCACTCTGGCGTGCAGGGGAAAGCGATCCAGTCGCAGGAGTGGAGGTTGTTGGTCACAGCGATTTCCTGTTCGAACCCCGCCAGGGCCTGCTGCCAGTCGGCTGGCCTCATCAACGGGGCGGAGCCACCGCCGGCGTAGAGAGCGCGCCGGATGTCGAAGCGGCGGATCAGGTCGGCCAGCCGCTGCCCAAAGTGGAAGGGCACACCTGGGGGGTCGGGGTCGATTTCGACCGGCAGGTGCTCCAGGCCGGCAGTCCAGGCGGTGTCGTCGGTGGCGATGACAGCGCGGTCGACGACGCCGGCTTCCAGCGTCGCTTCGAGCAGGTCGCGGGCGGCGGCCTGGCATGCGGCGCGGACGGCCTGGCCCACGGGGCTTGCGTCGCCGCCTCCGACCAACAATACAAGGCTCGTGTTCATCTGCTCTCGACACAGCGAGGACCCGGCCCGGCCGGGTCCTCGCCAGGCTGCTGATGGTCAGGCGACTTCGGGCACGATCAGCCCATACGTGCCATCCTGACGGCGGTAGACGACGTTGATGCCGCCCTCATTGGCGTTGAGGAAGAGGAAGAACTGATGTCCCAGCAACTCCATCTGGTCGACGGCCTCTTCCGGCGTCATGGAGCGGATTTCGAAGCGCTTGACGCGCACGATTTCGGCGGGCGGGAGGGCTTCTTCCTCCAGCGGTACGGCTTCCTCGCTGCGTGGCCGTCGCTCCTGGCGCCGCCGCTTGTAGCGGGTGGCCTGGCGGCTCATCTTGTCGAGGGTCTCATCGATCACGGCAAACATATCGGCGCCGCGCTCTTCGGCGCGCAGCATCGTCCCGCGCACCCAGACGGTCAACTGGGCAACCTGGCGATGGGCGTTGGAGCGCGTCTTTTCTTCGGCCAGTTCCATGCGCGCCTCTTCGATGTCGGGGAGAAAGCGGGACAGTTTCTCGACCTTTTTCTCCACATACTCCTGCAGCCGTGGTGTCATTTCCATGTTTCGGGTCAGTATTTGTAGCTCCATATTGTCCTCCCTCAGCACAAGATAGATGGTCTCACGGGGCGCGCGCCAGGGTCAGCGCCCAAACAGCCGTTGCGCCGCCGGCGCGCGCGGCATCGGCGCACGCCTCCAGCGTCGCGCCCGTGGTGCAGACATCGTCGATCAGCAACACGCGCCGTCCGGCGAGCCGGCCGTCGGCGCAGGCGAAAGCGCCCTGCACGTTCTGACGGCGGTCGGCAGCCTTGAGGCGCATCTGCGAGGCGGTGGCCCGCGTCCGCTGCAGCGACTCGTCGAGCGGCAGTCCAAGGCGGCGGCCCATCTCGTAGCCCAGCAGGGCGGACTGGTTGTATCCCCGTTGGAGGAAGCGGCTAAAGTGCAGTGGCACGGGGACGATCACGTCGACGGGGCAGGGATGGCGGGTCCAAAAGTCGGCCATGGCCTGGCCCAGCGGCCGGGCGAGCTGTCGGCCGTGGCGGTATTTGAGGCGGTGGATGGCGTCGCGCACCAGGCCGTCGAACAGAAAGACGGAGCGGATGCCCTCCAATCGCGGCGGGGATTGCTGGCAGCGTGGGCAGGGGGCCGCTTTTGCGCCGGGCATGCCGCAGCGGGGGCAGACGGGCCCCTCGAGGCGGGGAATGCGTTCCGCGCACGGTTCGCAGAGCCAGGTGTCGACTTGCCCGCAGGCGATGCAGCGCGGCGGAAAGAGCAAGTCGGTTAGCAAACTGGCGAGCTGTTCCCAGGGCAGAACCCGTGGCTCGCGATAGGGCACGCTGTGCTCCTAGAAACCAAGTAAGCCAGAGAGGGCGCTCCTTTTGAGAATAATGACCGATGGTCCCAACAGGACGATAAAGAGCGCCGGGAAGATGAGAAAAGCGATCGGGATCATGATCTTGATCGGCGCCTGGCGGGCCAACTCTTCTGCCCGCAACCGTCGCCGCACGCGCATCTCGTTCGACTGGATGCGCAGGACCTTGGCGATGCTGACGCCCAACTGGTCGGCCTGGATCACGGCGGCGACGAACGTCGACACGTCCGGCACGTCCAGGTTTTCGGCCATCGAACGCAGCGCCTCGCGGCGGACCTTGCCGAACTGGATTTCCTGCAACACTCTGGCAAAGGCATTGCTCAGCTCATTATCCCACTTTTCGACCACCTTGGCCATAGCGGCGTCAAAGCCCAGGCCGGCCTCGACGCAGATGGTCAGCAGGTCCAGCGTGTCGGGCAGCGCTCGCTGGACCACGTGCTTGCGGTTGCGGATCTTGAAGCCCAGCCAGAGCACGGGCAACATATAACCCAGCGCTGCGCCGGCGGCGACCAGGAGGATGCGCGGAAAGAGAGGAACGCTGCGGGATATCCCAACGGTCAGCAGCAGGGGGCCGCCCAGCGCTATGATCAGGATGTAGCGTATGGCCAGAAAGATGGCTGGCTGGACGCGGGGTGCCAGGCCGGCGATTTCCAGCTTTTGCCGCGTGCGTTCGATGGTCTGGGCCGGTGTCATGCGGTTGACCATTTGAGCCACGCGCTCCAGGACGGGCAAGAGCACCCGTTCGGAGAAGGGCACTGACAGTTCGATCTCTTCCAGTGTGGGAGGGCGGTCCATCGCCCCCAGTTCGGACAGGCGCTCTTCGAGCGAGGCAGCCCCTTGAGGAGCGCGCAGGCCGATGAGGATGAGCACGATTCCTCCCATCACGGCAATTCCAACGAGGGCAATGAGCACAGTCGTCATTCTCAACGCCTCCCTCAGATCTCGATATCCACGATCTTGCGGATGATCAAAAAGCCCAGGACGATGCCCAGGGCGGCGATGCCGATCATGATCCAGCCGCATGGATCGGTGATGAGCGTTTCGATGAAGGAAGGGTTGACCAGGTAGATAAAGCCAGAGAGCGCTACGGGGAGGAAGCTGATCAGGTAGCCCGAAGCGCGGCCCTGGGCGGTGAGGGCGCGGATCTCGCCCTTGATGCGGACGCGCTCGCGGATGGTAAAGCTGATCGCATCCAGCACCTCGGCCAGGTTGCCGCCGACCTCGCGCTGTACGTTGATTGCCGTGAGCATCAGATCGAGGTCCTCTGAAGGCACGCGGCGGAGCATGTTGTCCAGGGCCTGTTCCAGAGGCAGGCCGAGCTGGACCTCTTTGACTACGCGGTTGAACTCTTCGCTGACTGGGGGGGGCATCTCGCGCCCGACGGCCTCCATAGCCTGCAGCACGCTGTAGCCGGAGCGGATCGAATTGACCAGCAGGTTGATCGTGTCGGCCAGTTGGCCGTTGAACTCTTTGAGGCGTTTGCCCTGCAGGTAAGAGACATACCAGCGCGGGGCGAAGAGGGCAAGGATGGCGGCGACCAGGGTGACGATCGCATTGTGCTTCCACAGGTGGGCAAGCGCGGCGGCGGAGATGACGCAGATGACAGTGAGGGCAAGAAACTCGCTGGCAGTGAGCTTGAGGTTAGCTCTGGCAAGCTGAGCGCGGATGTTGGCGGCTGCCCCCCGGCGTTCGAGAGCCTTCTCCAACCGGTCGCCCAGTTTGGGCCCCCGCCGTTCAGTGACTTGTGGGGTAACAGTTACGCTCTCGGCATAGCGGTCGAGCCGCTCGCTGACCGTGTCACGGCGCCGGCGGATGGCTTCGATGATCACATAGGCGATGACGCCGACGACGATCGGCCCGGCCACCATCAACAGCAAGTTTCCCATTTTCCGCTCCCTGCAGACTATACTTTGATGCGCTCTCCGAAGCCAAAGATAGTCGGCGGCAGGTTGATGCCGGCAGCCTCGATCTTGTCCATGAACTTGGGACGGACGCCGGTGGGACGCAGGCGGCCGACGATACGTCCCTGTTCGTAGCCGGCCTGCTCGAATTTAAAGACCTCGGTGCGCACGATGGTTTCGCCTTCCATGCCTTCGATGGCGGTGATGCTGACCACGCGCCGCGAGCCATCGCGCATGCGCTCCAACTGCACGATGAGGTTGATGGCCGAGGCGATCTGCTCGCGGATGGCGCGGTGGGGCAGTTCCATGCCGGCCATAAGCACCATGTTCTCCAGGCGGGCCAGCGCGTCGCGCGGGGAGTTGGCGTGGATGGTGGTCATCGAGCCTTCATGGCCGGTGTTCATTGCCTGGAGCATATCGAACGCCTCCGCACCGCGGCACTCGCCGACGACGATACGGTCGGGGCGCATCCGCAGCGAGTTGATGACCAGGTCGCGGATAGTCACCTCGCCACGGCCCTCGATGTTGGGGGGGCGCGATTCCAGCGTGACGACGTGCTCCTGTTGGAGCTGGAGCTCGGCGGCGTTCTCGATGGTGATGATGCGGTTGTCAGGCGGGATGTAGCTGGAGAGGATGTTGAGAAAGGTCGTCTTGCCGGTGCCGGTGCCGCCGGAGATGAGGATGTTCAGCGCCGCGATCACGCACGCCTTGAGGAACTCCATTGCCTCCGGCGTGATCGACCCCAGCTCGATCAGTTTTTCGGCGGTGAGGGGGATCTTGAAGAACTTGCGGATCGTCAGCACGGGGCCGACCAGGGAGAGGGGCGGGATGATGGCATTGACCCGCGAGCCGTCCTGCAGGCGCGCGTCCTGATAGGGCACGCTCTCGTCGATGCGGCGGCCCAGCGGCGCCACGATGCGCTCGATGATGCGCATGACGTGCTCGTCCGACTCGAAGGTATAGTTGACCCGCTCGATCTTGCCCTTGCGCTCGACATAGATGTTCTTGGGGCCGTTGACCATGATCTCGGTGATGGTGGGGTCGGCCAGCAGCGGCTCCAGCGGGCCCAGGCCGAGGATCTCGGCGACGATCTGCTCAAAGAGCCGCTCGCGTTCGGCCCGGCTGAGGACGATGCGCTCCTCGGTCAGGATGGACTCGAACATGTCGCGGATCGTGCGGCGCACCTCTTCCTGCTGTGTGACATCCATGGTTGGGTCGAGCTCGTTGATCAGCTTGGTCTGGATGCGGCTCTTGAGGTCGCGGTAGGCGTCGCGCATGGCGGACGGTGCGGGACGGACGACCTGCTGCCGCTCGGCTGTTGGGGCGGTCGGCCCGCCTGTCTCTGATGGTTTGGGTTGTTGTCCTCTCTCTATCCGTCTCAGTAGTGACATCTCTCTTGTCCTCAATACACCGGACTACAAGACCCGGCTCAGCAAGCGGCGACTATCTTCTTCTGACGGCAACTCATCTTCCTGTTGCTCCTTGGCGCTGACCAGTTCCTGGAGCCGTGATTGCACTGCCGCGGCCAGTTGGACGAACGCCTGGGCGATGGGTGTTCCGGCTCCCTCGCTGACGATCGGGAAGCCGCGGTTAGCGGCGACAACGCCGGCTTGCTCGTCGTAGGGGATATGGGCAATGGCCGGCATGAGCGCCCGTTCGATCTGTTTCACGCGGATGCCGGTGCGTCGGTCGGCCTCATTGATGACCAGGGATAGCCGGTCGGCGGGGTAGTGAAGCTGGTTGGCAAGGTCGATAAAATTCCGCGCGTCCTTGATGCTGGGGATCAGCGGGTTGATGACGAGGAGGATCAGTGTGGATTCGTCCAGGAGGCTGAGGGTGACCTCATCCACCCAACTCCATGTGTCCGCGATGACCAGATCGAACTGCCGGCGCATCTCGCGGACGACGGTACGCACTTTCGGATTGCTTCCGCTGTCGGCGCCTATCGCGCCGGCCAGGAACGGTTCTGCAGCTTCCGGGCGTGGTGGGGCGAGCATGACCTTGACGCCCGATGGATGCGGCGTCATCACGTTGCTCAGTAGCTCTTCGTCCAGCTCTTCCAATCTCCCGGCCAGGTCGGCGATGGTCCGCGTCGGTTGCAGGTTCAGCATCACTCCCAGGTCACCGAATTGCAGGTTGCCGTCCAGCAGAGCTACCCGCTGGCTGGACCCCAGGCGATTCTGGAGAGCGACGGCCAGGTTGATCGCCACGGTGGTGCAGCCAACGCCGCCCTTGGGGGAGAAGACAGTGATCAGGTACCCCTGTTTTTCGGGCGGCTGGTAGCCGGGACCGCTAGCGATGGTGGGGGGGACAATACGGGCAGCTTGCGTCTTGCCGATCTCATAGACGCGGTGGATGGCGCTCATCAGCTCGTCGCCGCTAGGCGGCTTGATCAGAAAGTCCCGTGCCCCCGCCGCCATTGCCCGGCGCATATAGCCACTCTCTCCCTGAACGGAAAGGATGACGATCTGCGCCGTAGGGACCAGGCGGACAATTTGCTCGGTGGCGGTAATGCCGTCAATGCCGGGCAGGTTGATGTCCATCAGGACGACGTCTGGCTTGGTCTCGCGGGCCAGACGCACTCCTTCCTCGCCAGAGCCTGCAGCGCCGACGACCTCAATGGCGGGGTCGAAGGAGAGCAGCTTGCGCAGGTTCTCACGAGTATCGGCAATGTCGTCAACAACGAGAACCCGGATTCGTTCGCTTGGCTGTTGCACCTGTTATGCTCCTTAGCACAAGAGTTCAGCCCCCGGCAGAGTCACGGCTCATTGGGGCGGTGGGAAGGAGGTAACCGGTGGCGTCACGCCGTACGGCAGCAGGGGGGGCAGTTCGATGTTGTAGCGGCTCATCAGGTACTGAAGGGTGACCGGGTCTGTGCTGACCGTGCCGCCACCCGCAGCGGAGCGCAAAACCAGTGAGACGCGGGCGTTACTCAGCAGGGCGTATTCCAGCGCAGCGGCATCCTGGGGGGTGACAGCCAATGTCAGCGGCAGTATGGTCGGTGGGGGGGGCGTGGCCTCGCCTTCCTGGTTGGTTTGCCCTGTCGTTGGGGTGGCTTCCATCCCGCCGGGTTGGCTGGTGGCTATCGTGTCCGGAAATGGCCAGTCACCGACGCGCAGCACCACGGCATCCTGGACGGCCAGTTGGGTGACCAGGCGGGGACGCTGGGGTTCGGAGGGAGTGAGGTTGACGACATAGCCGTTGGGCAGGACCTCCAGCCGCCCTCTCTGATCCAACTGGCAGGTCTCACCCTCGACGATGGTCAGGCAGGAGGCTCTGTTGGGCAAGATAGACTGGAATTCCTCGTCCAGGTTAACCAGCAGCAGAGAGATCAGCACATCCACGTGATCGCCCGGCCGGAGTGCCCAGGCCACGCCGGTGTACCGGCTGATGGGGAGCGCGTAGGCCACACGGCCCTCCGGGATCACCATAGAAGCCTCCGAGCCAGCGCCGAGTATCTCTTCGGCCTGGGTTGTCAGCATATCGACCACCAGGAGGGTGCCCTGGGCGATATCCACGCGGGCAATCTGGTTGTAGGCCTGTTCCAAAGTGGTCAACGCGCCGGCAGGTACGGCATCTGTTGGCCAGTTCTGCAGGTAGACGGCGCCCTCGGTGATTCTTTGCCCGCGGGGGATGCTCCGTGCCGCCATCACCACAGGACTCATAGCGGCTGGTGTGGTGGGCTGAGTAGGGCTCTCGGGAGGACGTATGGTGCGGAGGTACAGGACGATGCCCACCGCCAGACTGCCCACCACCACAACGGCCCCAAGCAGGATGAGCGACAAACGTCGGTTACGCATGGCTCTCTCCTCTCTTTCGTCTGGTAGAATCGCTGGAGTCAGCGTTGAATGCGAGTTTGACGACGATTATACCCACTTTAGACATGAAAGTCAAATAGCTCTGCAGGGAGGTATTCGTAGCAAAAGGACAGGTCGCCCCGCCCGCCTTGCTCCTGACGGGTCTGTGACCCGGCAAGTCCAACGGGGGCATAGACCCCCGCCGAGCAATGGAGTGTCCCCTGCCCATGTTCTGGTATGAAAATAGACGACGGCCTATTTTCATGCTTTATGGTGCCCCCAAGGGGCATGTTCACTGCTTCGAACAGCCGGGGGCGGGGGGCTGGCCTGC
>JGI24188J35168_1001436_pt1 | contig 13827 bp, 14 predicted proteins | sample YNPBryantNP2012_FD_35168 | JGI IMG/M metagenome (IMG submission 35168) | reverse complement strand
GGAGCCTCTTGAGGCCGCCAAGGCAGAAGTTGAAAGGTCGTCGGGTCAGGCACCGCCACCATGTCGCTCTCTTCGATGCGGGCGAATCCCTCAATCGAGGAACCGTCGAAGCCCATGCCTTCGGTGAAGGCGAGTTCCAGCTCCTCTGGCGTGATCGAAAAGCTCTTGAGCTGGCCGAGAACGTCGGTGAACCAGAATTGAACAAAGGACACCTTTCTCTCGTTGACGATTTTGAGTACATCTTCCTGGTTTCGGCAATTCAGCATTGCTTTCCTCCTTCCCCTGGCGAACGTCCCGGCTTTTCACCGGCCGAAGAAGCTTGGTAGAATAAAACTAACTGAAAGCTGAGCCGATTGCCAGCGCTCGTTTGGCGCTCCGATCCCTTGAACGGCAAGGGAGCGGAAAAGCCCTCAGGAAACCGGCCGAGCGGCCGGGACTCATTCAGCCGGATGCGACGAAAATGGGGCACCCAGAAAACCCTGGATCTTTCTTCCAGATCTGGCGAAGTGCGCGGGTCCGCCCGAGCCACCGAGGGCATTTCGTCTTCGCTTCTCTGCTGGCGCTGCTGTGCTGGCTTTCTCTGTCGGCCGGATGCGCCGCACAAGAAGCAGGAGATTCGCCCCGCAGGATCGGCGGGCCTTGCGAGTATCGAGACGTCCCCGGTACCTGCCGGATCGATAAAGTCGAACCCTCAGGGGCCAACTCTTACGGCGAGGGGTTCCGGACTCTTTTCACCTTCCTCCCCGAATCACCGTCCGAGCCCGAGGCCAGCGGCGTGGCTCTCAAGATCGGAGACGGGCAAGATCCCACGCACCGTTACCTCAAGGAGAACGGCATCAAAGCAGGGCGCCGGTTCCCTTGTGTCCGCAGGGTGCTCGTGCGGGGAACCTGCACGCCTGTCGTGTACGCGTTTCCAGGATTCGAGGGCGTTTTCTGACAGGCCGCAGGCTCTCTTCTCCCGCGCCCGGTCCACCCCACCCCCCCGTGGCGAGGTTTATACCCCGATCTTGGGGCACAGGTCCTCCACAGGACAGACCGAGCATTTCGGGCTGCGGGCCGTGCAGATCCTGCGGCCGTGAAACTGGAGAAGGTGGCAGAACCGAACCCATTTCTCCCGGGGCACGATCGCGCAAAGATCCTCTTCGATGCGGTCCGGGTCACTCTGCCGGGAAAACCCCATCCGGTTGGAAAGACGCTTGACGTGCGTGTCCACGCCGATGGCCGCTTGGCCGAATGCGTTCCCCAGGATGATATTGGCGGTCTTGCGGCCCACGCCCGGCAGGGTGAGCAAATCCTCCAAGCGCGAAGGCACCTCGCCGCCGAACCGCTCAACCAGCTCCTTGCAGCACTCGCGGATCGCCTTGGCCTTGTTCCGAAAGAATCCCGTAGGCCGGATCTCGGCTTCGAGCTTCTCCTGGGGGACTTGTGCGTAATCCCTGGCGCTCCTGTAGGCCCGGAAAAGAGACCGCGTGACCTCGTTCACCCTTTCGTCCGTGCATTGCGCCGCCAGAATCAGCGCTACGAGAAGCTCCAGGGCATTCGAGTACTTCAAGGCGATGGCCGCATCGGGGTGGGCCTCTTCCAGACGCCGAATCCATTCGCCGATCCCAACCTTCCCGGCCACCTCGGTCTTCTTGCGAGACTTGCGATCCGCCATTTGAAGAACCCTTTCGCTGCTCCCTTTGCCGAAAACGCCGTCGGACCCCGATGCTCCTTGCCGTTTCCGCGCGCGCCGGCGGCGGCACGGCCCTTCTCCTTTCCCGTTCAAATGGGGTAGGATAGACTTTGTATAGCATGGGCGGACCCTTTGCGCCCCAGGCGCCAAGGATCCTGCAGGTTGATTGTGACACCAAAAGCGTTCGCCGATCAATGATCGAGATCCCGTGCAGCGATTCCGCCCTGAAGGCGCCCGAAAAGGAAAAGACCGGGAAGGTTCTCCCCTCTTTCCCCCGACCCGCTTTCCTCTACGTGGAATCGGCTGCGGTGGACGAACCGCTCACCCGGCGCCTCCTGGCCTTGTTCCCCGAGGCCTCGGTTCACGAGATACAAGACCACCGCAGGCTCGACGCCGAGGCCGTGCCGCTCCGGGGATACAACTCCCTCGTCAAACAACAGGTCCTTGTGCTCGCCCGCAACCCCGGGGCCTTCGTGAGACCCTTCTGGCCCCAAAGCTGCGAGGGAGACCGGCACTTTTTCATCGCCCACGCGAACGGGTGCCCCTTCGACTGCCAGTATTGCTTTCTACAAGCCTACTTTGCTCACGGGGCCCCGGTGATCTTTGCGAACCTCCAGGACCTGCTCCAGGAACTCGACGACCACCTGCGCGATCAGGAGAGGCTCGGCCCCGCCACCTACCACGGGGGCGAGCTTTCGGATGCGCTGGCCCTGGAACCCTTGTCCGGGTTCGCCAGGCAGGCCGTGGAAGTGTTCCGCCGCCGCCCGGGTGCCACATTGGAACTCAGGACCAAATGCGCCGGAATTGAGTCTCTCTTGCCGGCCCAGCCGCCTCCGAACGTGGTGTGCTCGTGGACCCTTACGCCAGAGGAGGCCTGGAGGCTTTACGAAATCCGAACTCCCAGTCCGCTCGACAGGCTCTGCTCGGCACGGGCTTGCCAGGACAAAGGCTACCGCGTCGGAATCCGGCTCGACCCGGCCCTGCGTTATCCCGGATGGGAAAAGGGATATGCCGATCTCGTAGCAGCCGTCTTCGAAAATCTCGACCCGAAAGGCATCGAATCCTTCGTGCTTGGGGGGTTTCGATACCTTCCCGGCCTGGCCTCCCGCATCCGGCAGCGTTTCCCCGAAAGCTCCCTTCTCTTGGAAGAGTTTGTCCAGTGTCGGGACGGAAAGTACAGATATTTCAGGCCACTGCGCATCAACCTCTACCGGTCGATCCTGGCCGAAATCCGCAGGCACGACCCCGGGATCCCGGTCCGCATCGCGATGGAAAGCGAACCTGTCCATAGGGAGGTCTTGGAGCGACCTGAACCCAGCCGCAGAGGAGGTGCCGCTTGATCCGCAAGATAAAAGCNTGGGTACAACAGATTCTGCTGTCCCTTTTTTTCGCTTTCGACGTGCTCTTGTTCTATCCCCTTCTTTGCCTGCTGCCTTACGGCTGGGCGTTCCCTGTCACGCGCTGGCGGGGCAACCTCCATTACCGACTCATGAAAGGGTTTAGAGCCAAAATGCTCCGGGATCTCGCCCAGTGCTTTCCCGAGCGGTCCGAAAAGGAGAGGCAAGAAATCGCAAGAGGCCTCTTCCAGGTGCAGGCCACGTTCTTCTACGACACCTACCTGTGGACGCGGTATCGCGAAAAGGCCTGGACAAAGCGGTTCGTCACGTTCGAGGGTCTCGAGCATCTGGACGCATCCCTTTCCCAAGGCCGGGGCGTGATCCTCTGCACCATGCATTTCAACAATTACTTCTACCCCGGCGGCTTTTTCTACTCCCGCGGNTACGAAGTCGCCCCCTATGCGGTATGCCCCTGGGACATGAGGAAAGTCAATTTTTTCATCAAAATTCACCACGCCTATCTCATGGGGATGACCGGACTGAAAACCTACGCCCGCTATATTTTCGCAGGCCGCCACCCCAAAGGGGAAATCGAACGAAGGCTTGCCTGCAACGAAATCTTCTATCTCCTTCTGGATATTCCCCTTCCCGAAAAGCAGGATCTGAGGGAAATCACGTTCTTCGGACAGCGGGGGCTCTTCCCCTCGAGCGTGGTCTTCCTCCAGTACAAGACCAAGGTGCCCATCCACGTGATGTACGCGGTCCGGGATCCCAGGGACTGGAGGCGCCAGACGGTGTTCATCACCGAGGCTCTCCACTTCACCGGCGACGTGGACAAGGACCTCCAACTCGTTGTGGACGAACTGGAAAAGGGAATCCGGCAGTACCCCATGTTCTGGTGGGGCTGGGGCATGCTCGACAGGATGCGGCCCGAGCACATCCAGGCTGCCAGGCAGAGGAAGGACTTCGCCACCCGGGTCCGCAAAAGGGCCTGAGGTCGGTGCCAAAGGATGNAGCCTTGCGATATCAAAAAATCGGCCTGGACAAAGTGCTCCAAGACGGCCCGGCCGCGCAACGGTTCGTGTTCACCTTCCGGCCTGACCTCGCGGACCTTCTCGGGTCGGTCCGCAAGGCAGGCCTTCTCGTCCCTCCGGTTCTGCGCGAGGCCGGGGGCGGACTTTATCAGATCGTGTGCGGCTGGCGCCGGATCCAAGCCGTGCGCAGCCTCGGCNTTGAGAGCATCGAAGCCTTGATCGGTTCCAAGGAGGAACTGGCGGACGAGGCCTGCCTGCGCAGAAGCCTCCTGGAAAACCGTTTTCACCGCGGTTTCAACGAGATCGAAAAAGCCATGGTCTTCGTGCGCCTCCAGGACGAATTCTCCTCGATCCTTCCGCGGCTCGGGGACGTGCTCGAGGGGGACCTCCGTTTCCCTCAGGATGCTTCGGCCCTGGAAGACCGGCGATTCCTGCTTTCCTTGCCCGAGCCGACACGCCTGAAGATCGCATCCGGCCAATTGAGCTACGGCCAGGCCTTGCTGCTGCGGGAGTTCCCTGCCGATTGCCGCGACCTTTTTTGCGACCTCATGGCCGGCTGCGCGCTCAACCTCCAGGAGAGCCGCCAGGCCGCGCAGTGGATTCGAGAGGTCAGCCTGAGGGAATCCGAAGACCCTGCTCGCCTGCTGGAATCCCTTCGGGCAGCCGCAGCCCTGGACGGCCGGCGGCCTCCCCGCAAGAATGCCCAGGTTTTTCTCGCAGTTTTGCGCCGCAGAAGGTACCCGACCCTAGAGGCGGCAAGGAGCCGGTTCGAGACAGCTTGGAAGGAGACGGGCCTCGAAACAGTTGGAATTCAGGCGGCTCACGATCCGACCTTTGAAACCAGCGAGTTACGGCTCCAGATTTCGGCCGGTTCCGAGGATGTNNTGCGGAAGCGGGTCGAGGCCCTGCGCCGCGCCCTGGACCAAGGAACACTGCGGAAAGTCTTTTTTTCCCTTNTGCCTTGAAACTTTCNTCCGCTGCTTTCGCTCTAAGGGGTAGGAGCAATCAATATCACCGTCGCAAGGCGGTGTGAGACTCCGTCCCTGGCATTCAGCCCCCCCCGAGTGCCAGGGATTTTTTTTGCCCGGTGCCGCCTTCCCAGGATGCAGGCCCATCCGACTCTCGGTTTGATGTTCCCGGCGATTTCGTTGTATGAGCAGGGTTGAAGGCCCAGGAAGGGCAGGGCCCGGCGGCGTCATCGCCGTCACACACCCTATGAAAGCGGGAGGGAAACACCATGTTGACCGAGCCTTCCCAGAAGGCACTGGAAATTCTTCGGCAGGGCGGGCACTTCGAGTGGCCGGTCATCACGCTTTTTGTGCTCGCCGTCTATGTCTACGCGGTAGAGATCGAGAGAAGGAACTGGAACGTCGTACTGGGGGGCCTTGCCTTCTACGGGATGGACCTCTTCAATGAGATCTGGAACGGGCTGGTCCTTCATTTCACCGGCCGGTCAGCGGTTTGGACGACTCCCGGGGGCACGAGCTACCTTATCTTCGTGGGCCTCACCATCGAGATCAGCATCATGTTCGCCATCCTTGGAGTCGCCCTTCTCAAAATGCTGCCCAAGGATAAGTCCCTGAAAATTGCGGGCCTGCCGAACCGGTGGTTCTTCGCACTCCTCAATTCCGCCCTGTGCGTGTTCATCGAGGTTTTGCTCAACCGGGCCGACGCCCTGATCTGGGAATATTCTTGGTGGCGGTTCCCGAACGTGCTTCTGCTGTTCCTTTTCGGCTATCTGCCGTTCATGGTCGTCTCCTTTTGGGTGCACGACCTGGAAAAGATCAAGAGCAAGCTTGCCGTGCTGGCCGTGATTTATGGAGTGGATTTCGCCGCGATTCTGATTTTCGCCTGCGGCCTCAAGTGGATTTGAGGCTCCGCCCGTCCTGGAGACGGTCAGTTTTCGGCCGCAGCCCGCGAAGAGCCGGACATCGAACGTGCCCGGGTGCCGAGGGTCTTGCGGTTGTAATACATCCTCCCGTGGAAATTCTGAATCGCCCAAATGAGCCGGAACTGGAGCGGCAAGTCGAGCCCAAGACGGACGCGACGGAGCGCGTCCCTCCACGGGGGAAAACCAATGGAGGGCCACGGTCCCTCGTGGCCGCCTCTTACATGATGGAGGGCCATGCTCCGTCATGGCCGTACACCATCTGCCCAGGACCCGCAACCTTGTGGACGAGATCGCCGACTCAGAAATGAGCCCACAGCCTGGACGCCACAAAGCGCGTCCTCCCCCGGCATGGACATGGCCATTAGACGGACGCGACGGAGCGCGTCCCTCTATAACGGGGGGCCAGGACCCGGATGCTTCCCTGGTTGCCTGACCGCTCCAAGCTCCTCTTATCCTCCTCCCAGCCCGGCACCCCGCTTTCGTGCGGGCCCGGGATAGCCGTCGCCAATCGGGCCGGCTGGCCTGACATCAGGGCTTTTGCCTTTCTTGCGGTCTTGGCGTATGTACGAAGATAGGAGTCGACCTCATGCTGATCCCCCTGTTCACGCCGAGGCCCGACAGACCCATGAGGGTCGCGGGGTTTCTTTCCGGCTCCGGGACGAACCTCGTCAAGATCCTGGAAAGGCAATCCGAGCTTGAGCGATCGCCGGAGGGATCCCCCTTTCGGGTCGTCGTTCTTTTCACGGACACGCCGACGAGCAACGCCCAGGCCATCGGCGCAGCCCATGGAATCCCGGTCTTGACCTTGGACATCCTCGCTTTCTACAGGCAGCGGGGCCGGCCAGACAAGAAGGACCTCTCGCTCCGTCCGGACTTCGACCGCAGAGTCTTGGACGCCCTGGCACCATATCGCGTCGACGCCGTTGTGCTGGCCGGTTACATGAGCGTGGTCACCGCCCCTCTTCTGGATGCCTTTGCAGGTAGGATCGTGAACGTTCATCCTGCCGACCTCAGGATCCTGGACAAGGGCCGCAGAAAATACACGGGGGACCATGCGGTGCGGGATGCGATTCTGTCCGGGGAGACCGTTCTCCGATCGAGCACGCACATCGTGCGGCACGAGGTGGACTATGGCGAGATCCTCATGGTCTCCAGGGGGCTTCCCGTCCTCCTGCCCGAGGGCATGACCGCCCGGGAACTGGCCTTGCCCCAAAATCGCCAAATCCTCAAACGCGTTGCCGCCGAGCACCAGAACCGCTTGAAAGAGGCGGGCGACTGGGTGATCTTGCCCAAGACCCTGGAGTGGATGGCCCGGGGCCGTTACAGCCTCGACGAGAACGGGCGGGTTTTTCTCGACGGAAAACTCTTGGAGAATCCCGAGATCCCTTGAACCGAAGACTTCCGTGAAAGAGGTGGAGCCAGCCTGCGCGGAGCAGGCCCGGAGCAAACGAGGCAAGGGAGGAAACCAGAAATGGGTCTCCTCGAAAAAGCGCGGGAACTTCTCATTCGAAGGATCGAGGAACACGGCGTGGACAGGACGCTTCCAGTCACGGTTCGGCCGCTCTCCCCTGACGAAGCCATCGGCTCCATCGCCGACGATTCTTTTCCGATCCGCAGGGGCAAGGAGCGCGTGATCGAGGCCGAATTCCGGGGCTTCCGGGGCCAGGCCTTCACGGACCGGCCTGCCCCCTGGCAGGGGAAGCTCGAGGAACTGCTGGCGCTCGATTTGTCGAAAATTCCCGCCCGGGCGGTCTTCACGGCCGGCCTGAACGCCGTACTTCTCAGCCTGGGAGAGGCGACCGGCACCGTGCATTGCAGGGATGAGGACCCCAACCGCTGCGGGCCCGAGTTGGCGCGGATCCTCGAGGAGCGATTCGGCCAGATCCGGGTCGGGCTGGTGGGCCTGCAGCCCGCGATCCTTCGGGCCCTGGCCGCGCGCTTCGGGGCCGGCCGGGTCCTTTGTGTGGATCTCAATCCGGACAACATTGGACAGGTCCGCTCCGGCGTCACGGTCTGGGACGGCGAGCGGGATCTGGACCGGCTTGCTGCGGCCTGCGACGTGGGGCTCGCCACGGGCTCTTCGATCGTGAACGGCACCCTGGACCGGATCCTCGAGACCTTCACCCGGGAGAACAAGCCCCTGATCGTCTACGGCAACACGATTTCCGGCGCCGCGGCCCTGCTCGGCCTCGACCGGCTGTGCCCCTACGGAAGAACGTAGAGGAGAGAGAACCTACAGGGGTCAGTCCTTCATTTTACGGATTGCGGCAGAGGCCTACTTGGGGATTCAAGGCAGACTGGCCGCGGTTCTTGAAGAATTCAAATTCGTTCTCGGGGCGAAATCAAGAATGGAACGGCTCCGAGATCGCGCCTTCAACAAAATGTGCGGCCTCAGGTCTTGCGCTGGGACTTGGCCAGAATGCTGAGAACGCGCGCGGCCAGGACTTCCGCGTAAAGACTTCTTCCCATCGAGATGTCCGGCGCCAGACGTCGAATGATGTCGATCTCTTTCTGAGTGGGGGGCGCTGTCGTCTCGAGAGGCCGGGCGACCCGGATCTCCCAGGGGATCTCGGAAGCGACCTCTTCGAAGCTCCTGCCGGGGTGCAGGCTTGCCAGGACCATCTCCTTGGTGACCGGATCGAACCGGAACACGGCTTTGCCCGTGATGAGAACTGTGGGCCCGGATCCGGCGGGCATGCCAGCCCTGTAGCGCGAATCGCCCCCGTCCAGATAGCCGGGCGTGGTCAGGTAATCGAGGGTTTCCTTAAATTCGCCGCCCCGCATGGTCAGCACGGTCCGCTTCGCGTACCCGCCGAATTCCGGAGCGCCTCCGGCTCCGGTCAGCCTCCTCCTGGATCCGTCGGCGGCCGCAACGTAACTGCTGTTGACGTTTCCGTGTCGGTCCACCTGTCCGACCCCCAGGAACGCCACATCCACGTATCCTAGATTGAGGATCGAGGTGAAGACGTCGAACATGTCGCAGCCGTAGGCGTATCCCTGGCAACAGCTTGTGTCCGCGATGTGCAAGGGGATCTTGAACGGATCCATGCCCACGATACCGGCCTCGGTCACGATCAGCGCGTTCGGAGCATGGGTCTTCCGAGCCAGGATGCCCGCGGCCATGGGCAGCCCCTGGCCGATGACGACGATCTCCCGGTCCCGGATCTCCCGGGCCGCCCGGCAGACGATGAGTTCGTCGAGGGTGAACTTGACGGCCACTTCGGGCTCCTCCCTGCCTAGTCTTGGATCAGAGCGCTTCTTTGTTCCAGGAACGACTGGAAGTCCGCCAGGCTCATGCCGAGAAGCTCCGAGCGGCCCGAATCGTCCCACATCGGCCGGAACGAATAGCCGTAGTCCGCCGGCGCGCTCGGGAAAGGCTTGCTTCTGAGCCGCTCCAGGGTCTCGCTGCCGAAGACGTCCACGTAATGGTCCAGATACTCCCTCCGGTCCCTAACTCCGTAGACCCACTCGTCCATCCAGGCCCGCAGCGTCTCCGGCCGCCCGAGACTCGCGAAGTACAGAGCCCGAAAGACCAGGTCGTGATCATAGTGGCCCGCCAGCTCCGACGGATGCGCCCCCCATGGGCACTCGACCACTGCGCACACCTTGTGGGCGGGCGCCACAGTGAGATGAGGGGCCGAGCGGATGACCTCGGTCCCGACGATCTTTTCGGCGGACAGGATGATCTTCTTGGCGGACAGGGCCGCCCATTTGCTGTTGATCATGGCTCCCCAGAGCTGCCCGTTCCCCAGCGGATCGGAGCGCTGGACGTGCATAAGCGCGAAATCAGGCTGATAGCCCTTGACCACGAGCACCTTCTGGCCCGTAAAGGGATCCTCTGCCCAGGCGAACCGCTCGCGGCCGAGAAATCCGCTCTCCCTCACAACGTCCGTGGCACCAAGCCCACTCAGGACCGGAAGAAAAGGGTACCCCATGGCGCCTGCCTTGAGCATGGCCAGGAGAGTGAAATTCGTCATCTCCTCCACCTGGACCGTGCCCTCCCGCATGGCCCTCTCGAGCGGCGGGCTTGCGCCGCGGCCTCCCATGCGCAGGTTGTAGGCCAAAACCAGACGATCAATGGCGCCCGCTGCGAGCAGGAGATCCACCTCCTCGATCCCGCCCTGCTGGAAGAGCAGAAGGCGCCGTCGACCGGCTCGAATCAGTTCGTGCACCAGAGCCAGGGGCATTCCCGTCAGGCAATTCGCGATGACAAAGGAATCTCCGTCGCGGACGAACCGCTCGATCCCCTCCTTGGCGGTCATCCGCTTGTCGGACTCCATGAACGCTTCCATGGACGCCTCCGGGTCCTATGACAGCCGGGTCAGGTTCCACAAAAAACCCGACTCACGGCCGGTCTTTGGTCGCAGCCGCTCCGTTCTTTTCCAGATCGTCGAGGTAGTCCAGGTACACGAGGAGCCGGAAGTTGCACCCGGGGCACCAGATGTCGCCGGAACAGGCATGCCCTTTGTACACGTGATGATAGACAATCCCCTCCCGATAGAGATCTTCCATGAGGAAGGCCATCACTTCCCGGGCCTTGTCCAGATAGGCCTCCTCGCCGGTCTCCTGATAGAGAAGAGCGCAAGCCTTGAAACCGTAACTCGAAGAAGAAAGCGACTTGTAGCCCAGGGAGGGGATGGCCGGCGGCAGCGCGTAAAACCCCTTGCCCTGCGGGTCCCCGAGGAGCGTCTCGAGGGCAGCCACGACCCGCTTGGCTCGATCCAGGTATTGGGCATCGCCGGTGTACCGGTACGCTTCCACCAGGGCGTACACCATGTATCCGTCGGCAAGCAGACTGATCTCGCGCTCGGCAGGAGACTTGTAGAAATAGCCTCCGGCCTCGTCCCAGGCCTCACGGCACGCCGCGTCGACCATCCTCAAGGCCACCTCAGGGTATTCGTCCCACATCGGGCGAAAGCCCTCGGGCGGATGGTATCGGCTCAGAAAGAGCAGATACGCCACCTGAGCCGTAAGCGTTGTGGCCCCGTAGCCGTAGCTGCCGCCTCCGGTCAGGGCGTCCACAAGATCGAGATAGTAGCCATCGACGCGGGCCAGAAACGCGGCAAGCCCCAACAGGCTGTCAAGCTCCTCCTCGTACACGGGCGCAGCAGCTCCGTAATATCGCTTGGCCGCATACAGAGAGAACCCGCCGAAGGAGATTTCCGAGATATAGTAGAAAAGATCCTCGTGAATGAGCCGCACCACGCGGTCCGCCACAGCGGTCGCCCGCTCGGCGTATTCGGCCTCGCCGGTCTCGCGGGCCAGGTTGAAGAGATACCAGGAAGCGTACCCGGGCATGTCTCCGTAATCATACAGGATGTCCCCGTCCCTCCAGGGCACCTTGTAGAGGAGCGTCTCCAGGATCGCCTCCATTTCGCCGCCGTAATGGAGCCGGCCCGCCCCGGGATGAGTTCCGCCCGGAAGGCCGCGGGCGCCGCAAAACATGGGCCTCCGGCCCAAGAGATTGGCGCATGCCTCCTCGCTCAGGCTCTGCTCGAGCAGAACGTTGTACAGAAAGTGGAAGTTCTCCGCTGGAGACCAGCCCTCGGCTTCCACGACGGCGCCGTCCTCCAGNACCGAAAAGAGCTTGCCCTGCTTTGGCAGATCCCGAGCNGCGAAGCTCAAAGTCCGCCGCGCTCTTTCCAGGTATTCAGGNGTNCCGANACTCTTGTACATCATNAGAAGGGCCGTGGCCGCGGCATTGTTTTCCTCGAGGGTCTTTCGCCGGCCCAGGGGCGCCTCTGGACTGAAGTAGCCGCCTTCGGCGTCGTCCCAAAGCCCTTGGAGAGCCTCGAGGCTCTTTTCCGCGTCCTCCTGGTACCGCACGAGTTCCTCGTTCTCGAAGGCCTTGTTCAAGGCCACGACCGTCCATGCGTTCGTGAGGATGTCCAGACCATGGTCTCCTGGCTGACTGCGGTAATAACCCTTCTCCTCGTCCCAGGCGTTCTGCCGGGCCCCGTCCAGCAGATCCAAGCCCACGCCCGGGTAGGCGTAGCGGCTCGCTCTCGGCCAGTCCCAGTAATCCCGGTAAAGCAGGTTCCCCCACGCCAGAAGCGCGGTGAGAGCCGTTGGCCCGAATCCCGCAGAACGGCCAGCCAGATAGAAGCCCGCCTGCTCGGCCAGACCGTCTGCCGCGTCGAGGTAGCTTTGAAGGGCGGTCCGCACTTCGCCTTCCGGGATAGGCTGCTCCGCGCTCAGAGCGGCGTATCCGGCCCCGAGAAGCAAGGCGGGCCGCCAGGGATCTGAAAGGGACGGCCCCTGTCGGAGATCGCCGAGAACCGTTTCCGCGCTCTCCCGGGCTCTTGACCGCGCCGTGGAATCGTTCGTCCGCTCTCCCCACGGAAAAAGAAATGCGGCCGCCCACAGACGGGCGGAGCCGTCCTCGTCCGGCGCCCACCGGCCCTGCTCGTAACCCCCTTCGGCCATCAGGGTCTCGTAAAGAGCCGGCACGATCTCTCGATAGGCGAGTTCGTCTGAGGCAGGCGCGCCCTGTCCCCCCCGTGTTCCCTCTTCTCCGCAGCTCGCCCAAAAGACGCAGCAGGCGCCCACGATCAAGAAGGCCGCCAACCGCAGGCTCGCGAGCCCNTGCACCGCGCATTCGGAATCGAACCTTGCTCCCCCCGTCGTCTTCATGGCTCTCTCTCCGCCGGCTTTGCAGAAAACCCTGGACTCGTCTTCGAATCTTTCCGCGCCTTCTGTTGACGGGAAAACCGAATCGGGTCGGTCTTTTCCCAGTCCCATGGCCGCAAGGGTACTTCNATGGGCTGCCGGAGATCAAGATTCTCCGGCCCCTTCGGCTTTTGCCGCCGCCTCGCTTTCACCCAAAGCGGAATCCCCGCATCCCTCCTGAGGCCCACGCGAGCAGACACCCCGAGCCTCGCGACGCACCCCGCAACTCCCGCAGGCTTTTGGCCCGGGAAGGCGCGCAGAGAACGGACCCGGGCTGGGCTGGGGATCCCGGCAAAGAGGCGCGGAGCGCGGGCGTGCTCGAGCGGAGCGCTATGCACTGTTGACATAGCGCTTTCGCATTTGCTAGAAAGTCAAAACATGAAACCCGATCCGGTCAAACTCCAGGAACTGCTCGACGAGTCGGTTCGCCTTCACGGGCATCTCTGTCCAGGCCAGGTCCTGGGCGTGCGAATGGCCATGCTCGGACTCAACGAGATCGGCATCGCCGACCCCAAGGGAACGGACAGGAAAAACTTGATCGTCTTCGTCGAGATGGACCGATGCGCCACGGACGCGATTCAATCCGTGACAGGATGCAGCCTCGGCCACAGAACCATGAAGTTCCTCGATTACGGCAAGATGGCCGCGACCTTCCTGAACCTGAAAACGCAGAAAGCCGCGAGGATCGTGGCTCGAGAGGAAAGCCGCGAAAAGGCGGCGGCCCTCTTCCCCCGAGCTCAGGACAAGTACCGGGCCCAGATCGAGGCGTACCGGATCATGGAGAACCCAGAACTGTTCGAGGTGATGGAAGTGACGGTCAAGATCCCGCCTCAGGACATGCCCGGGAGGCCCCTCCGAAGAGTGCCGTGCAGCTCGTGCGGGGAGTTCGTCCAGGACATGAGGGAAGTCCGCGAGGGCGGTCAGGTGTTGTGCATCCCTTGCGCAAGGGGCGGATACTACGATCGTGTCCCAATCCCCTGCGCTGCGATACCTGGTGACCCTTCCGTTCGCTCCGGCACGACAGGAGCCCAGAAGTAAACGCGAAAGATCTCGTATCCGCGGGAGAAAGAGCATTCGAGGAACAGCGCTATGCAAAAAAGTCATAACGATTTAAAAGTGAAGTCGAAGATCTGGATCGAGATCGGGGGCGAGCCGGTCTTCGGGAGCGGCAGGCGCCGTCTTCTCGAAGCCATCGACACCCACGGCTCGATCAGTCAGGCC
>JGI24188J35168_1001425_pt1 | contig 13897 bp, 10 predicted proteins | sample YNPBryantNP2012_FD_35168 | JGI IMG/M metagenome (IMG submission 35168) | reverse complement strand
TTTTTTTCGGGTTGGAAATAGGGCGTTGCAAAGACTGGATTTCTGCTGCAAAATTCCAAATTTAATTGGGCTTGTCATTCCTGCAAATCCAGGACTCTTATTGAAAGCCATTTTTTCAGCCAAATGAAAATCGAGATGTCTGGATTCGAAGACATGACATTGAAGCCTATGATAAGAATTTTGCTATTCAATTGAATCCAAACCCCAATTCAAGAAGTGATTGATCTTTGGCGCTGGAATGCAATAGGATTTAGCCATATAGGTGCTGAGCTGGGAACGTGAAAGTCGGGAGGTCTATCGTCATCGAATGTAGGCTTTGAATAGCGACCGGTGGGTGCAAAATCGGCAACATCGAGCCGAATACTCCATCCGACGGCAGCCGATAGGCAGATTGCTTCTCCGGATCGGATGACGGCAAGAAGAGCGAATGGGCTGAGCACCAAATATTTTCTGTTGAAAGCTCCAATAGCGGCTTGAAATAGTGCCTAAATTTCTAAAATGAACAATGCTGATTGAAAGTGATAATTCTTTCCCACGAAACCCAAGGAATGATATAAATAAAAAGTGCTTTCAATGTTTTCTTCGTATATTTCATTGGTCAATTATTGATAATCGTTTCCATTTTAGAATTTAAGATGGTATGCCATGACAGTATGGCAAATTAGCCTGTTTGGATCTTTTTGCAGCAAGAACCAATTCAGGGGAGCTTAGATGGGGTCATTTCAGCTCCCATCTGTCGCTGGGCAATTCTACCTAATTGATATCTATGTGGATCGACGAATCAGATGGCGAACTATTCGCCAGGTAGCAGCATGACGAAGGATCTTGAGTGACGTATCCGTCCAGGAAGGTCGCTCATGGTTTCACGGAAATATCCTTCCCACATCCTTTCGCTCACCATAAACGGGCAACGTCTGGTTTGTGAGATCGGGATGGATGAAACAATGGTGTCAATTTTCGTGCACGCTCGAGTGGGGTTCAAGCAATCACATCCCTGGCATACGGCTCTTCTGGCGATCAGCATTTTGAATGGATATTAGATCCATTTCAATATGGCGCCGAAGACGAAAAGNCTGGTGACATCGATAAGGTAGATCATTCCGACGACCATGGCCTTTTTATTCAAACCCTTCATATCATAGATCCAGAACGACACGATGAAGAAATAGAAATAGCCGATGAAAAAAATGAGCCATGGGGCGCGCGCGTTCCACCAGGAATATTCCCAGGTGAGCGCGCCGATGGAGTTTAATAGAACTTCCACAAATACGCAGAAGATCGAGCCGACGATAGCAAACAACAATCGATTGGGGATCCCTAACACTTTTCCTTCTCTATTGCGGGGAAGCATTTTGGCAAAGGTGATCCCAGCAATGGCAAACATGAAAGAGATCTCGATATTCAGGCCGATCAGGNTTGTGTAGGCCGACTTTCCCGGAGCTCCCCACACTGGGGCATATTGGGTGAAATGAAATACCAGCGCATTCCAGATCTCATTGAACCAATCCAATCCCCAGAAAGCAAGTCCGGCAAACATTAAGCTCCAATTCTTCTTTTCAATTTCAACAGCATAGACGTAGACCACAAAGGCAAAGAGCGGGATGACGTACCACTGAAAAGTGCTTCCATCCCGAAGGTGTTTTAGCGCGGCTAAGGCAGATTCGGTTGGCATGGAAACCCTTCCTTGTTGAATCCTCACTGGTAGGCNAATTTAATAACTATAATTATAAGCAATCTTTTTAAAATTAGCAAGCAAAATTTTAAAGGTATGCATTTTATGTTAAATTTTTATCCGATCCGGCCAGAACCCCAAGCGGATAATGTGAAGGGCATGCTAAAAAATTGAAGATTCGCTTGAAAATTGATAAGTGGGCATGACAACTTATTGTTAGAATGGCATACCGCTATTTCAATCGGACGGGAAGAAACATGGCAGCCTGCTGCAATAGCAAATGAGCTACCAATGCCACCACAAATCCTGTGAACAGGGAGGATAAAATCATCAATGGGGCCAGGTAGAAGATTTCGATCCGTTTGACGATCAGCATGTGAACCAGCGTCAATTGGGTGAGGTTATGGGCCGAGGCACCCAAGATGCTAATCCCAAAAATGCTGAAGATTTTCGTCCCGTAGCGATATCCCAGGGCCATCACCAGCGTCGCGGCCAAGCCGCCGGCCAACGATAAAATAAACGCAGGATTAAGAAAACTGCCTAATAGCAACGAACCAATGAAGACCCTTAAGACGACCACGACCATGGCTTCGCTTATTCCCATCAGGTAAAGCGCCATCAGCGTGGCAATGTGTGCCAGCCCTGGCTTGAGCCAGGGCAGCGGACGCGGGATCAGCGATTCAAACAGAAACAAGATTAGCCCCATGGCTGTCAGCAACGCCAATCGGACCAATCGGGAATTGCCAGGTCGCGGATGTAAGTTATTGAGTGATGACATCGAATTGGTTTTGTTTTTTCCCCTCGATTTTTACCACAACTTTATTCGGTGCGCAAACGATCATGTCGCCAGATTGTTGAATTTCGCCAGTCATTACGCAAATTTTTTCTGGACAATCCGAATAAACGACCCGGGCCGATCCATGATCGATTTTGATAACTGTTTTTCCAATCGGCCCAGTGACGGTAACCTGCTGGGCTATTTTTAAATCCAATTGCTGAACAATANTGCCATCCACTTCAATAACCACTCGCTCGCCCATTTCCCGAAAATGATTCAGCGCCACCACGCTGAGCGCACTCAGCGCAATCATGAGGGCTACCAAAATTTTATCGCCCAGCGTAATTGTGTTTAGCAAGCTCGATTTCGAGGTCTTTCTCATATTATTAATCTTTCAAATGCAGATCGAAAAATTGATAGGGCTCGTAGACTGATCCCCAAGCGTTGCTGACCTCCGGATCTGGCGAGTTAAAAAAGATGCGCCAGCCGATGGTTTTGCCGCTTGACAATTTGAAAGGGATCCGATCATTATTAGGGATTTTGATTTTGATGCGATAGATGTCCTCGCTGATTTCTCTCCTCAAAATCACTGTAGATTCCACCAGGATCCTACCGAATCTGGCGATGTATTGGGGATCGTCGTCCCACATTTCATAATCCCCTTTACCCAACGTATCGCGATAACCTCGCACCGATGGGGACGTATCCATGGCCCGAATATCCTCGTAGCGGCTGGAGAATGGATCGATCACCAGCCGATAATTGTCTCTGCCGTGCCACCAGCCATCATTAAGCAGATCAATATCCAGATGCAACTTGGCCGGCGCGTTCATCTCGCAGCCGAAATAGAGGTAATTTTCGTCCCAGTTCATGAAAATTGTGGCGCGCAACGGCTGGTCCATGAGGAATTTCGCCGACGAGAAGTCCAAATCCGTGGTCAGGGAATACCATGTGTTCCAATCGCCATCGAATTGCGGCGTGAGGTGCGGGATGGCATAGCTGATCCGATGCAGAGGAAATGGATCGTCTTTATCATTCAGCCCATCGCCGTCGGTATCGGCCTGCCNGGGATGGCTGCCCCGATAGATGCCAGCCATAAACTCGGCCAGATCATCGAGCCCATCGCCATCCGTATCTGCCCGGGTGGTATCGCTGCCGAAGCGAACTTCATCCATGGGCAAAAGAGGATCGTTATCTGGAACATGGTCGCCATCGGCATCTCGGGCTTGCTCCACTCGGCCCCAGGGCGATTTGATTTTCAAATAGCCCTGGAAGTTGCGGAAGATCTCAGCCTGATAGCTGAACTCTTCGCCCGCCTGAATGGCGTAATTCAATGGCTTGTCGCCATGCCACATCTCGGGCGCCCCACTCTTTTCATAGCAGACCAGATCGATAGAATGTTGCAGCTCATGGGTAAACAGCCATGTCGCCAGATAATCCACATTGGGGTCCTCGCCAGGATAGCGGACCGAAGACCGGCAGGGGTAGCGGAAAAAGGAATAGCCGGATTTGCCGAGGATCTGCATGCCGCCGTAGTTGCCGCCGCCCCGAGGAGGCGCATAGATGACCACCACGGCGCCGTATTGATTATCCCGGACGCCGTATTGGCGCAGGTCGGGCTCGACATATTTCGCCCAGAGCAGACCATCGTCCGGGAAAAATTTTTTGGCTTTGACATCCGCAATTTCCAGATACGAAAGATGGAGCTGAAGCTGACAATGGGAATTGCGCCAATAAAAAAGTCGGGCCAGCTCGATGCCATTTTTGAGCCTCGTGATCTCCTCGGCCGACATCTGCGCGGCGGCGGTATTGGTATAGAACACCACCAGAACGTCGATGGTGGCGAATTGGGTGAATGACGGCGGTCCCGCGGGCAATTGAGCGAACAGATGAGGGAACCCCAGCAAAATAAAACCAAATAACCTGAGCCCGATGCGATTCGACATGAGAGATCTCCCTGATAATGATCATGCTATCGATTTGTCCCCTAACATGATAAGCGAGCCTAATATAGCCAATCGGTGGTTAAAAATCAAGGGAAATGGTAGTGAATAACATGCTCCGATCCTGGTTCATAAAGCGGCCAAAGCAATGAGGCATTATCTGTAGCGTAAGCTTTGCCCATATTGGATATTATTGGTGGAATATTTAATGATAGATGAATTCGCGAGGAATTTTATGAATTCTAAAAATTGATCTTGACATGAAAATAAAAATATATTATATTAAAACACAAATTCTGGTTTAATCCCGCACAACTTGCTTCGCGAAATGCAGCTTTTGAGCCAATGGAAGACATCATTTTTTTAAAGTGATGGTGCGAACATGTCTCAAGCAAAGCAAAATAGCTCGCGTAAAAAATCCCCCAAATTTGATGTCCTCATAAATACCAATAACTGGCTAAAAAATAGGAGGTAGAAAGATGAAAAAATATTTTTTAACATCGATTTTTCTGATACTATTCTTGTGTATTAATTGCGGCAAAGATGATACGATCGTTTCTCCTACCGCGCCGGAATTAATCATCAATGAGAAAGTAACTTCTCAGGATAGTCTAACATTCAAAGCCAGCATCAATGCGATAAGTGATTCTTCTTTAACCGTCAAAAAAGGTTCAGCGCTCTCGAAAGATATAACCGAGGGCAGCATAATCATCAGCGATTATGGCGAAGGTATTTGCCGATATGTTGAAAGCATTACCGAAACTGCTGATGCTCTCATCCTATCGACAAGGATAGCCAGGTTAGATGAAGTAATAAAGCAAGGCAGGATCGAGTACACAGCCACATTAACACCGGAATTGATGAAACAAGCATACAATTGTGATGATAGATTCACCATTCAAAATGGAAAATTTGTCATCAATTTTGGCAATTTTAAGCTTTCTGCAAATTTTTCTTTGGAGATAAAAACGACTTTTGATCCACCAACCATAGTTTTTATTTTAGAAATTAAGGACGGAACAACCTATCTGGAAGCGTCCATCCTCATTAACAATACGACCTCAGCAATCACCGAAATAACCAGTATTACTGGCACTTATGAACGCGTCATCAAATGGCCACCAAAAGGAAAAGAAGAAGAAAAATCTTCATGTACAATTCCTCTTCCGAAGATTCCAACTGGTGTAGCCTTTCTCTGGATTACACCAAAGCTTCAATTTGCTATCGGAGTCGATGCCAGTTTCAACTTTGAAGTCTCGTATGAAACAATAGTAAACACTCGTGTTATGGCAGGAGTAAAATACTCCAATAAAAGATTAACCCCCAATTCAAGCATAAATTTTGACTGGACTTGCAATCCGTACAAATATCCAGGTTCTGAAATTACAAATACCAGTTTTGAGATAAAGCCATACGCGCTAATTCCCAAATTAGGCTTTTACGTTGAGGGGGTTTTGGGTCCTTTTATTGAATTGGAGCTTGCAGCGAGTTTAAAAGCAAATATAAACAATACCTCAAAAAGGGTTAGGCTTGGTGTCTATCCTTTGCTCGCCGCGAAATGGGGAGTTGAATTTGATTTGTTTGGATTAATTGAAATAACAAATGACTTTGAAATCTTTAAAAAAGATTTTCCAGTTATCAGATGGCCTTCATTTATTGATGTTCCACTTAATTATTGGGCTTATGCTGCCATTGATGAGCTGTATTGGAACGGATATGTTGAAGGCATTAGTAAATTTCCTCCGATGTACGGACCAGCTAATATATTGACCAGAGCCGAAGCTGCAGTATTTGTTGAGCGAGGAATCCATGGCGCTAATTATACTCCACCAGAACCGAAAACACAAGTTTTTGTAGATGTCCCGGTCTATCCCAATAACCCAGCCAACAATCCATGGTATGCTAAATGGGTTAACAAATTATATGATGATGGTTATACAGCAGGTGTAATAATCAATGGACAGCGCTATTATGAACCTCTCAGAAACCTCAACCGGGCTGAAGGCACTGTCTTCTTTGTTCGAATGCTCAAAGGCAAGGATTATGTCCCTCCAACGCCAACGATAAAATATTATTCAGATGTGCCATTTCAAGAATGGTATGCCAGATGGGTTTACGATTCATATCTGCTGTTCAAGGACTGCTAGGATGATGTCAATCGCAAGGACTCTCGTTTCCGTCCATTAGAAGGGATGACCCGGGCCGAAGCAGCATCGATGATGGCCAAAGCCAAACGATTGATTCCTTTCTGAGATTAACTACCGATGAAATTATCCCTGAACAAAATAGGCGAAGGCATAACTTTAAGTAGATTATTTATAAGACCCAAATTTGTAAATGAACTATGACGATGGCAAATGATCACTCGCTGTCCACGAAATACATGGAATGACACGAAACAAAAAAATAAAAAGTGCTTTCAGTGTTTTTTCGTGTTGCGCTGGGCAATTATTGATGATCAGTTCCATCTCAGATTTTCAGGTAATAAAACAATGACCGTTCCGGTGGGGCACGATAAGAACTACCACATCTGAGTGGCGCGAATCCGTTGTTACCTAAGCTATTCTAATGACCTTGCTTGGCAGTTTAGCACGTGGCTCCTACCGACCGCATTTTGTGCTTGCGCAACGGTTATGTTGCGCATATTTGAGCTTTTGCTAAGATAGAACGTGTCCCTCCATAAACATAACACAAGCTTCCAGCTTGTCGGTTGAATCTCAGCCGCTGTCAATACCCGTGTCGCAGGCAAGATGCTTGCGTCGCGGAATTGCCGACTTTGCTGATGGATGCTAAATGCGTATCTGTGTTTGTATAGAAAGAGATAAATAATGTATTGTCGTCCGTTTTGCCCGTGGCAATTCTATGGACAAGGAATTCGCTTTCAAGCAACATAAGGGCGTTTGTTTCTAAAATAGATTTTGCACAATAAATGATAAAATTCACCAGACTCATCGTCTAAATAACCAATCGCGCAGCAAGTCAGCCGCTTTGCGCTGCGACATAGCAGGATCGCGCAGCATCTCAGCCGTTTTGCGCAGCGATATAGCAGGATCGCGCAGCAACTCAGCCGTTTTGCGCAGCGACATAGCAGGATCGCGCAGCAACTCAGCCGTTTTGCGCAGCGACATAGTAAGATCGCGCAGCACCTCAGCAGCTCAAGGCAGCGACACCGCAGGCTCGCTCAACAACTCAGTGGTTTCGCGCAGCAATTTCAAAGGATTTCTCAGCCTGCCCGAAGACACTCGCATGAATGCGAGCATGAAGTTATAAGATTTCGCAGTAGAACATTTAATATGGATAATAATAGAAAAAAATTGCCGAGCCCAAATGAATAATAACCATCGTCTCCAAGTATAATCATTCATTGTGTTATCACTCTCCAAAAATTTGGTATGTTTACAAAAAGTTTTAAACAAAGGTTGTTAGCAGCTTTGTTGCATTTTCAATGAATCCCATCGAGTTATCGTTTAACCAATTATCCATGACAACTGGCGCTAAATTTCAATTGAAACCGTGAAACAACGTACCATTTTTTCCAACCGATTGGAGGAGGTCATTGATCATGAACCCAAGAAAATTCGCCTATCTGTCCATGGTCATTTTGGGCCAAATTCTGCTTCTTTCATGGAATAGTCTGTTGGCAAAGGTGGACTCGCTTCGAGCTGGAGACCTAATACGACTCCGCTTATATTATGATAAATCCATGATCGCCAAATTTAGAAATATCCAAAATGATACGTTATTCTTTGATGACAAAGGCACGGTCATGGGGATAGCTTTTTCGAATATTAAAGCGCTGGAGGTTGCCCGAGGGAAGAAGGCGCATCCATTTAAAGGCGCAGCTATCGGTTTCTATATCGGATNTACGTTAGGAGCANTTATAGGTGCCTCGCAACAGCCAAGCAGTTCTAGAGAGAACACAGATCTATTAAAACCAATCGAAGAAGCGTTTCAAGTTATTGGAATTGATATCGGAGCGACTATAGGGGGAGCAATAGGTTTGTTATCTGGCGCAATCGTCGGAAGTAGTATCAGATCCGTTAATTGGGTGAAAGTGCCATTGTCCAGCAAAGGCACGATGCCCCAGAAGTATCGCTNGAGTTTCAACGTCCATTTTGGAGATTTTNATAGTACAGTTCGTGATGATATCGAAACGGCTATTATTCGAAGCGGTTTCGCTGATCCCCTATATATCGAAGAAACAGGTTCTGGATTTCACCATCGTTATTTTATATCTTCGTATCCCAGTAGCAATGCGGATCGACTTGAAATAGGAATGGCGCGGTCCCTGCAAATCAACTACTCGCTGAAAACGTATTTATCTAGCTCGTTACTCATTCTGCATTCCCCCTTAGCTGTAGTGAGCGGTCATCATTCCAATCCCGAAATTTTCATCTGGCTAAAAGCTCAATCAATCGCTTTCTGTCCACTATTGATTCTAAAGCCCAAAAGCGAAATCTGCGGAGAATCAGAGTTCGGCATTGGGCCAGGTCTATTTTTCAACCAAATTGACAAGCTACAGATTGGAGAAGATCCTTCCAGACGTCAGAAAATAACAATGGGGATGGTAGGCCACATAGCGACACGCTTTCCTCAACACACACGATTGTTTGGGAGCATCGGGCTTCAGTACCGATGGACGCCAAAAACAACCTTCGGTCCATTAAAGATATGGTCAGGTCGAACCAGCGTCGTGCTTGATGGATTTACTACCAACTTTTCTCATTTTATTATGAACGTAGGTTTGGGTTACCAATTTTGATGCAACTATTTTGGCTCGTCTAAGGCACTCATGAAAATTTCATTGACCACATTGTTTATCCAACAGCTTTTATTCAAGCTTTCATTCTTGCGGTCAATTGATGATGCACGATGCGAACTATCTTGGAGTTCGTTGCTGGGGAATTTTTTGGAAATTTCGATTGATTCTGAGAACTTTAATGACTATATTTATCCTCGGCAGTACATATAAGAGGGTTTGTGAATAGAATGTAATAGAATGCGAGAGAATTTGCCGATTCAAAATTTCATTGTTTTTAGTGATCGGCAAAAATATATGTGACCGATGTGGAAGTGGCGTTGAATTTGGCAAAAAGACCACTGCTCGATTTTGCTCCTTCTTGAATAGAACCTTTTTGACCAGTGAACGCATGATTTTTGCGACTCGTTTGACCCTTCTCCTTGGCGGTTGAAATCCAGATGCGGCTGCACAATCCTGATACTTCTCTTGTGCTGCGGCAGATGATAAATATTCTCACACTTTATTTCAATTCCTCTCACTCACCCATTGATTTGTACCCTAATCATAAAGTGTTACTGANCATATTCTGAAAAGGTGTAAACGGATATTGATATCATCCTTTGCCCGGAGAGGTTCAAAAAAAAGAATAATTTTATGTGGCAGAAACCCAAATCCTATCAACCATTCGCTTTCTTGTTATTGGTCATTGCCTTCACCTGGATCCCATGGCTGAGCGCAGTGCTCAGCGGAAAGGGAGTGGCTTCTCCGCTGGTGAAAGTTCTGATCGCCATTGGCGGTCTGGGACCCACAGCTTCCGCTTTCATTTTGCTCTATACTTCGAGAAACAAAGCCTTGATCCAGGATTACTGGCATCGTGTGTTCAATTACCAATTGATCACACCCACGGGATACCTCCTGGTGGCGCTCATTTTTCCGCTGGTGGCGACGGTAGCCATCGGGATCTCCACCTTGTTCGATCAATCGCTGGCCCAATTTCAAATCGTACCACAGGTGCGAAATAATTGGCTAATGATATTCCCGTTCATAGTATTCACTTTCTTGCTTGGTCCGCTGCCCGAGGAATTGGGTTGGCGGGGCTATTGGCTGGATGGCTTGCGCATCAAATTCAACGGTCTCGTGGCCAGCCTGATACTCGGCTGCGTGTGGGCGTGCTGGCACATTCCGCTATTTATGATCAAAGGCTACCCGTTGCAAGAATTCGCTGGCAATCGCCTGATGCTATTCGTCTATTTTGCGATGTTATTGCCCAAGGCGATCATCTTTACTTATATTTTTTATAGCAACAACCGAAGCACCCTAACAGCGATCCTTTTTCATTTTATGGGCAATTTCGTCGGCACTATCATCGAGATCGCTATCGTCACTGAATTCATCCAATTGGTGTTGTTTACCGCCATCGCGATCTATCTGGTCAGCGCCAGAGGCGACATATTTTTCCAGCAAAATAGTCGCTTCAGTTGGAATAACAGTTAATCCAGGCAATGCCTTTTATTCAATCGAGGAAATTTTCATTTTACCAAAGGAATATGCATGCGGAACTCAACCTATCGAACGATCTTCATGGCAACATTTGTCATTTTTTGGGGTTTATTTTGGGTCGGACAGAGCTCGGCCAAAGACAGTCGGGACAGCGCTGCTAAGCAAGCAAAACCATCCGAGGCAAAGGAGCAGAAGCGTCGCTTACCCTTTGCGGGCTATCCTGTAATTCTCTACACACCAGAAACATCAATCATTCTGGGTGGCGGAGCAGCCATGACCATTCGCGATCAAAAGGACCCCGAAAATGCACGGCCCGACAATATGAATTTTTATGCGATCTACACATTAAAAANGCAGTTTGCCGCGCTATTCAATCCTGATTTTTATTTTCATGGTGATAAATGGCAGATAAAGACCATGTTGGGCTATCAAAAATTCCCGGACCTGTTTTATGGCATTGGAAATAGCAATTCGGATGCCGATGCCGAGGATGTCACTACCGAGGATTTTATCATTCGACCAGCGCTCACCTGCCGCGTGTATAAAAATCTGCGCCTGGGAGCAACCTATCATTTCAATCACACCAGTATTCAGCAAGTTGAACCTGATGGGAAGTTAAGCCGTGAGAAATTACCTGGTTCTCACGGAAGCCTGTTGTCTGGCCTGGGACCCATCATCGAATGGGATAGCCGGGACAANATNTTCTATCCATCACAGGGATCATGGCTTCAATTTTATGCGACAGTTTATCGAGGGTGGCTGGGCAGCGAATTTGATTATGAATCCTATACGCTCGATTTTCGATATTTCCTGGAGGTTCAAAATCGGCATATCCTGGCTTTTCAGTTGGTCGCCAAAACGATGCAGGGCCTCGTCCCCTTTAATCACCTGGCTCGGTTGGATCAACTGCGAGGGATCCACGGCAGTCGTTTTCGGGATCAGCAATTGGCCGTTGCCCAGGTGGAATATCGCTATCCCATTTACCAACGCTTCTCCGGCGTCCTATGCACGGGTGTTGGCGATGTGATGCATCGTTCCAGCGATTTTCAACTAAAACAATCCAAATTTTCGCTCGGTGTCGGGCTGCGCTTCGCGGCAATTCCGAACGATAAGCTGAATCTTCGCCTCGATGTCGGATTCAGTCGCTATGGCATCAATCCTTATTTTCAATTATCAGAGGCATTTTAACGGCGATGAAGGTATCGGTTAGCATGGTGATTCCAAGGGAGCGATCGTAATATGAATATCACTGGTCAAATGGCAAAAAGAAATCAGATCATTTTGGTTGAAATCGCGAGGCGTCCGCAGGTTGATTTTTGGATGGTGGGACTTTGTGCACTGCTAATATTAGCGGCATTGTCGTTGGGTTGTCGTTCCTCGCCGCCTGTTCAGCAGGATTCAGTGGCAGAATTTTCCGCATATTTCGATAGGCGGATTCCCCAGTTGTTAGAGAAATATAGTATCCCCGGCGTGAGCATGGCCCTGGTACGCAATGGGCAACTCGTGTGGTCCAACGCCTACGGATACGCCGACCTGGAGCAGCGTCGCATCATGAGTCCCGATGCGGTCTGCCGCGTGGAATCCATTTCCAAATCCGTGACCGCCTGGGGAGTGATGCGGCTGGTGGAACAGGGCCGGCTGGAGCTGGATGCCCCGATTCAAAACTATTTGCACTCCTGGAAGCTGCCGCAAACAGCATTCGATCAGGATAAAATCACCATTCGCAGACTGTTGAGCGGCAACGCCGGGCTGCCGCTGGGAGCTATCGGCAAAGCAGTGGAATATCCGCCGCAAGGCCCAATGCCGACACTGCGGGATTATCTGACCCAGGAGGTGCGGCTCCTCCGTGAACCCGGCTCTGGTTTTATGTATTCCAATGTCGGTTTCAATCTATTGGAGTTGCTGATCGAAGAGGCCAGCGGTCGTGATTTCGCGACATACATGGCCGAGGAACTGCTTCGGCCGCTGGGCATGACCAGGGCCAGTTTTGCCTGGGATTCTTCATTTAGTGCGGCTGTCCCCATCGGCTATGAAATCGACGGCACGGCGGTCCCGGCCTATGTCTATCCTGTCAAAGCCTCGGGAGGACTGTTGGCTACGGCCGAAGATATCGGCCGTTTTATTTGCGCTGAAATGACCGGGTCTTATCGTTCGAATTATGGTGTGTTAAATTTGGAGAGTATTCGCCAGATTCATGAACCACAGGTGGGCATTCCGGGATTGTTTGGCTTTGTCGCCGAAAGTTATGGATTTGGCCATTTTATTGAAACGCTTTCCGATGGCCGAACAGCCGTGTGGCACGGCGGCCAGGGCCATGGCTGGATGACCCATTTTCATGCAATTCCAGAAAGCGGCGACGGTATCGTTATCCTTACCAATAGCCAGCGCAGTTGGCCGTTCATGGCACAAGTACTCACCGACTGGTCACGATGGCTGGGCATCGAACCCGTGAAAATGGGACGAATTGTATATGCTACCAGAGTCCTGTGGGGGATTATTGGCCTCGTGCTGCTAATTTGCCTATGGCTGGCCTATGGATTCGCAACGGGACTCCGCAGGGGGAAGATCCGCTTTGATCCGCTGTCACCAGCATCTTGTGGAAAACGATGGATCCAATTTCTCATTGGCATTTTAGGGATAGGTGGGATAGCCTGGAGCGTAGCTCAACCATACCTGTTTGTGTCCTCCATATTTCCCACCGCTGCAGCCTGGGCCGGAGGATCGGTGGTGCTATTTTCGATCCTGCTGGTGATTCGATCCCTATTTCCGAGACAGTAATTGCAGCGTTTCGCATAGATTCATCTCTGCCCGCGGCCCCAACGATGAGTTACCACCTATGATCGAGTTCGGGATGAAATTAAAAATGGAACTACGGGGTCAGATAAGACCAGTCGCAAGCAATTTTGCAGATTCAGGCCAAAGAACATCCTCCTATTTTCATTAAAGTGGAGAAAGTAAGTCAGTCTGCGCTGGAAGCTTCTAAGCAATAGGGGGGAGGATCCAGGAGGATGGGAGAGATAAATTTGGCCATATAATTCTCACAAATCAAATCAATAAGATAAATTTTCATTGAGCTGATCATTTCTAAAAAGAAAAATCGTACCAATCCAGCCGCAGTTTTGCTAACGCGGCAAAGCAGTTTTAAGTAGCAACTCGACTGATAAGCACATTCAGCGCAATGGTCAGCAGTTTGGCATCGGCCGTGTCCGAGCGGGATGGGATCAAAACCGGCGCCCGAGCGCCCATGGTGGCGTGCGCCAATC
>JGI24188J35168_1001423_pt1 | contig 13906 bp, 12 predicted proteins | sample YNPBryantNP2012_FD_35168 | JGI IMG/M metagenome (IMG submission 35168) | reverse complement strand
GCGGCGGCTTGTCCCGTCCCAGCAGTTCCAGAAAAGCCACCCGCTCCCGCCAGGCGTCCACAAAATCCGGCATTCGGCTCGTGAGCCATTCCAACACGGCCAGGCCGACCGCCGCATCGCCGGCCGCATGCGCCAAACGCGCACAGCGAAGCGCGTCCTGGGGAGGAAGCTTTTGCCAGAATTCCGGGCGGCGCACGATGCGTAGCACCGATGCCGGATCCCGGTTTTCGGCCACACGCTTTTCCAGGTTTCGAAGCACCAGGGCGTAGTCCACCTTGGCGTCGGGGGAAGGTATGGATGAAATTTTCGGCGTCTCCATGGGGTCTCTCCTGAGGCTTTTCCGTGTCACGGCGGGCGCAACACCCTCGGGCCTCGGCCCCTACCCGCCGTCATTTCTTCGCGCTCAGCGCCTGGGCGATTTTCTTTTTCAATTCGGCCAAGTGGGGATACCGGGGCCGCAAGGCATCCAGGTCCGAGGCCGCTTTCCAGGCCTCTTTGAAGCGGCCCAGGCGGTAGTTGGCCGCCGCCTCCCAAAAAAGGGCCTCGTCATGGGGGTTTTGGTACGTTTCGCGGCAAAAAGCATTGGCTTCCCGAGCCCACTGCAGGCACTTTTCCAGAGCGTTTTCCCGAAAGGCAATCTTCGCGAGACGCACCAAGGCCTTGTGACGCCCGCGGCGATCCTTTTCGGCGGCTCTTTTGAGCACCCCCTTGGCCTGGTCCAATCGACCCCGGGCCGCCAACACATCGGCTTCGGTCCACAGAACGTAGGGACGGCGCCGATGGGCCGGAATGCGCGCCAGAGCCTTTTCCGCCTCGTCGAACCGGCGCTGGGCCAAGGCCACCCGGGCGCGCAGTTCAAAGACGTAGTCCTGGTCGGCGGGATCGGCCTGAATGGCCGCAAAATCTAGGGCCTTTTCGGCATCGTCCAGGTTTCCCAAGGCGTGATGGACCTTGCCCAGAGCAAAATACTTGTGCACCACCGAAAGATACTGGGACGTGGCGTCTTCCTCCAGGCATCGGGTGAGCACCGCCAGGGCATCCTTGGCGCCGCCGAGGGCCAGGAGGCACGATGCCCACTGATACAGCGCCTTGACCACGTTCTTGCGTTCCTGGTGCCGCGCCTTCTTCTGCTCTTCGTCCAGGGCGTCCCAGTTTTTGACCGCCGTTTGGAAAAGGGGCAGCGCCCGATCGGGCTTGTTTTGGATGGCTTTGTAGAGCATGCCCTGACGATAAAACTGGGTGACGTTGTCCGGCCGCAGGGCCTGGGCCTTGGCAAAGTGCTTGTGCGCCAATTCCATGCGGGTTTTCCGCTCTTCCGGGTGCAGCAGCACCTCTCGGTTTTTAGCCGCATACAAGCTGTCATAGGCCGTATAGGCCAGGCGCGCGTGGGCGTGATAGTCCTCTGGGTTTTCCTGAACGCAGCGACGCGCCAAGTCCAGCGCCGCATCATGTCTTTTGAGGTGACACAGGGCGAAGGCCGTCTCTCCCCACAGGGCGGCCCCGAAACCCGCCTCTACCAGTTCGGGAAACCGTTCTTCCGCCGGGTGAAGCAAATCCACCAGTTCCTGCCACCGCCCTTCACTTCGCAGGATCTCGATTTCGCTCCAAAGCCGCCCGAAAGCCTTTTGCAGGCCTTCGGCGCTCACTTCCTGTGTCGCCAATTGATCGAGAAAGGCACTGTCCTTTAGCGCCGCCTCGGTTTCCGGCGTCCCTTCATCCGCTGGGAAAACCGCCGGAACAAGAACCTTCGGGTGTGCGGGTTTGTCCGTCATGATGGGTCCTCCGTCCGAAAGCCGTTTTAAAAGGGGCTGCAGCACTTCATCGCTCTTTTTCCCTCTACGGCGCGGCTGCCGAAATTTACAGACGAGGGACCATGGACGCCGAAGGGAAGGCAGGGGTGGATTATGGCGCCGCATGCCTTTTCAAGGCCGGGCGTCAAGGAACCCGGTGCGTTTCACCAGGCGGTAATGGGGGATCATGGAGAGGGTGGGTTTTACAGGGATCCCATCAAAGCAAAAGATGAAGTTCGGCTGAAAGATGTCGAAGGTGGCAGGGGATGTTCTCGGCCGTTCTCTTTAAGGCACGCCTCCACGACAGGCGGCCTATTATTTAAGGTTTTGGATGTAGCCGGCGACGAGCTCGGTCTGCGCCTCGCCTCGAGCCGTCGTCTCCACTCGAAGTGGTAGCTCCTTTTCGGGATCGCCAAAGCAAACCCCGATAACCCCCTTTGCCGCATCCAGGATTTTGACGCGAGAGCCCTTGGCTTGCCCATCGTATCGAACAGAGGTGACACAATCTATGGCGCAAAGCCTTTCGACAAACCGTTCCCATCCGGGAGGGCGATGATGGTCCACGCCTGAAAGGCCGTTCTTTTTCTGAGGCGGCTTTGGATCTGGAGCGGGCCACATCGCCCGCGGCGCCATGAACAGCCGCTCCGCGGCCGCCTTGTAGAGGAGATCTCCCGCTGCCGAAAGGTAGGTGTATCCATCCCCACCGTCTTCCACAAGCGGCCTGAGTTCCGGACGCTTACTGAGCCACGATTCCACCTGGGGGCTCTTGCGCGGTTCTTCGTCGATCCAGCGGAAAAAATCTGCGTGCCGTGCCACAAATTCCGCATCCCAGGTCAGCGGAAGGCGCGGAAGGCGGACCAGCTCCCTGTGCAGTTCATGAATGTAGACGACTTCAATTTCCAGAAGAGCCCCCATGAGGTTCATGAAGGCAATTTCCGCTTTGAAGCCACCGGTGGCACAAAAGATCGTCTGCATGCCCCGTTGCCGAGCCTGGTGGACCCTTCGAATGGCTGCATCAACCAATGCCTTGAGCCCCGAGGTGAAATGGGCAGCCCCGTAACCCAACTGGCCGATCTGTTCAAGGAATGTTTCTCGAACCCTCGGCGCATAAAAGGTTTGCAGTCGCTCTGCGCAAAAGCGGCCTTCCGGTGTGTCGGAATGCAAAAAGACAAGGGTGTCCGTTTCGGCAAGATCGAGTCTGGCCAGCGTGTTGATCTCGGCGCTGGCTGCGGCCGTATCGGCGGTCTTCAGCCAGCCGTCCACAGCCTCTGGGTCGGGCAGTGGAGTGCCACCCCGCGGATTCCAGCCGGCCCAGGGGCGGTCGTCGCGATTGGTCAAAAGCGATGTTCCGACAGTGCACAAAATCTGACGGAGCACAGACAAACCTCCTGTTCATAAAACTTTTTCAAATCGCGCTTTGATTCCTGCCTTTTTGCTTTGCTCGGTGATAAAAAATTCGGCAACCGAACCTTCTGTAGCATCGGAAGGAATGGCACTCGGGTTGATAATCGTGGCTTCCGAGGTTTCTCCTTGGAACGATGCCACCCAACGATTTTCCCTGCGTTTTAACTGCCCACTTCGGGTTTGGCCCTTTTGAACGGGTTTGTGCCCCTGCGCCACCTCCGGAATCCGGACCTTGACGGCAACCGACCCCGTAGCCCTTTCGCGGGGTACTTCCTGTGGAGCTACTCGTGGAGGATCATCTTTTCAAGCCGGCTCCTTCTGTCCGCTGACTCTGTGAGGCGTGGGCAGGACAGGCCGATATCTGAAATTTTCCAACGGCATATACTTCGTTTCGGGATATGGTGGTTTATGTTTCCACTGGAGAATATGAAAGAGCGCGAGCAGCCTGCTGATTTTTTGAAGGCCTGGCGCGTTTTCATCAATCACCTCACCCGTTCTTCGGGCATGTTGTAGAATATACTTTTCAAAGGCTTCGATAAACTCGCTCCCATCCTTTTGGCCTACACCAGAACTCTCCCAACAACGATACCGATCTGTCCTGTTCACGATATGGAGTTGCCAATCAATTTCCACGCTTCCAAGGCCTAAAGGTTTTCCCATACCCATTTTATGAGCACAGCCCTCCGGAAGTTTCAATGCAGACAATAAGGCCCCAAGTTCCACGTCCGTCACATTCACAAAACGAATTCGACCTTTGAAGGTGACTCCCGACTTAACCGGTCGAATAAGCGTATGCTGTGTGTCTCTTGGATTGGCTGAAGATAAATCACCAAGCAGTTCGCTGTATGAGGCGGATTCTTTAACAGCCTCCATTCCCAGGCCTTCATTCCATCTGTGCCAGTAGAGCTTATGGCCACGAATTGTCGTCGAATCGTCCTTCAAGTAGGTGGTCAGGTGCTTCGCACCCTTTGTCCCATCCTGTGTCAGATAGTGCTGAAAGCACGTGACCTTAGGTGAAGCCAGAATGCCGGGCACAATGTTTGGCTCAAACCAATCCGGACCGCCGTTCACGGCTGAAGCATCCTCAAAAAAGAGACGTCCCCTGATGGTTTGTTTTTTGTGCCCCTGTACAGGGCTGACCATTCCAAAAAGCGCTTCGGCCATATCCAAGCCCGCGCTCTTGATTTTCTGCGGCACAAGATCCAGCGGACTGAGATCGTACGGAAACCGGAACATCTGGGCTCGGCCAAAAAATACGAGACCTGAAGGATTTTGGCTGTCCCGGCTTGCCTCATCGCAGACGAAAAAGACCGGTTCCCCCTCTCGAAGGTGGCCTTTGGCTTTTCGGCAACCCCTGGAGGGCTTATCTACGGGAAAAGCTTTTTCCTGCCATTGGGTAAGTTGGTCCTCATCATGGAAGCGCCGCCAGAGCCCTTCAGGAATGGGAATGCTTATTCCTTTGTCCTCTCCAACAAAGACAAAATCGTACTTTTTATTGGGAGCGCTGCCCGTTAGCACCAGGGTTCCTTGTTCCCAATTCTTGGTAGGGCTAAGGGATAATTCCGCAACCTTCCATTTTGTCTTCAAATCCCGTCTGAACCAGCAGGTCTTATGCTGGCCTTTCCAGCTAGGAAAATAATTGGGATTTGGGCGATTGGAGACCTCTAAACCTAGGCGATTCAATGCATCTCGATGCACCCTCAAAACCTCGCCGGCAGGAACAATGGCCCAATCGTGGCCTTGTTTCCTGATGTACCCCCCTGTGGGCTTTTCATTGCCTTGAATCAGTTTTTTTCTGTAAGCAACGCCGATACGGTCCGGCGCCACAGTACGAAAAAACGGTTTTTCATTGGTCACAGGGTTTATTTTACTAAAAGAAAGGATTTCAACTAAGGTGCGTATCATACCCCGTAAACTTGACCCAGGAATGATGGGCCTGCCATCAGAGGACGTGTATGGCTCCGGTCGAAGCCGGGTCTCACGTTCGTCCCAGACGCCGTTTTGTTCCATCAGGGGTCCGCGAATGAACAACGGGGTCAAGGTTTTTATCGTCAAATCGATCCATCCGCTGTGCGTGCCCGAAATGAAACGGTCCTGCATTTTCCAAGGGCACACATTCTTGCCGTTGACCGGAACCCCATCCTCAACGACCAAAACGCTGTTTGGTAAAGGCACAAAATTATAAGGGGCTGTGGCAGTGTTTTTGCCATCGATCGGATTCACATGCCGGACCATCTCAGCTCACCTCCCTGAAAACGTCCACAAGGCGGCTTGCGGCGATGCGGACCGCCCCCGTTTTCTCGTTTTGTTCGAAGTAGTGGCGAACCCTGAGGCGTAAGGGGGACCGCTTTTGATGGAAATCCTTGGCCGAGCATTTCAGAGGCACCACCTGCCGCCTGCCGTCGGCGGTGCCGACCACGGAGAACCCATCCTTTGGGCCGTCCATCAACCGGTCTCCAAGGAGGATGCGGCACTCGTCGACCGGCCGCGTCGGCAAATCCTCGTTTTGGTCCTCTCCATCGATCAAAAGCCGCCCCATAAGCCCCTCGTCGGTTCGCCAAAGCAAGATTTCCTCTCGGGAACCGAAAAGGCGCATTTCAAGCAGATTAAGCTGAGATAGGGCAGGGCAATCAGCCGGAAACGGCGAGGACGACAAATGCCAGGCATGGGAGGAACGGTCGAATCGCCCCCATATGACCCCGTCGCGGCAATGGGCCAGAAGCCAAAGCAAGCCCTCGTCGAATCCATCCGGTTTCTCCCCGCCAGTGACCCAGCCGAGAACCGCCCGACAGTGTGCCGGGTCCAGGGGTTCGATGCGGCATCCTTGCAGAGCACTCATGATGTTCCCTCCCCCCGCGCTGTCAGAGGCTCCGCCGCATGAAAGGCTTTGATTTTCTCGTCAAAGACTTTTCGGGCCTCCTCTACCACCGTGAGGTCCTTTGCGATGTGGTAATTCCCTTCGCCATCGGGCAATCGCACCCAGGCCGATCCGCTGAAAAGCCCCCGGCCTATGGAAACCGTGCCGCCCACCGGGATCTCTCCCGAAAGCAGGTCTTTCAGCAGCAGCAGCACCAGCCCCATTTCGGCATCGGTAGGGTCGCGCAGTTCCAACCGGGCCGTGCATCGACCCCCCGCCTGCACCTGCTCGTCGAAAAGAGCCCCTTTCACCACGCCGCCGGTGAAGCGGTCAATGGCGATCCGCGCTTGCCGACGCGCCGAGCCATTTTCAATAAAAGATTCTGTTATTCTCAATTTTGATGCGGTGGCGCACCTCGCGTGGTTACTTTCCTCTTCGAGTCTTGGCCCAAAGAGGCGCTCAACCCATATCTGCCCATCGCCCTGACTTTCCCGAACAAGCCTGGCAATCCGCAGTGCCTGCGCCCGCAAGGCTCCCGCAAAGGCGGTTCCAGGAAGGATGGGTTTTCCCGCACTGCAAAGATGCACGGCATCGGGTGCCCTAGGGTCCGTTGCGAGACTGCGAACCAAAAGATCCCCCGCGATCTCTATCTCCAGGTCAACACGCATGCGCCGGCGTTCGTCCTTGATATTGTCAAGAAAACTGTCCAAGGCCTTCCCGCATGGAGAAACGCGACGAATCGCTTCGGCGACTGAGGGATATCTCGGGACGCGATCTCCGATGGGCTCCTCGTGATGGGAGGTCAGCCAGCCCAGCCACCCCTTGGAGGTGGTGAGGTCATGGCGAAGGGCCTGCCATTGGTGAACTTTAACGGCGCCAAGACCGCGCGAGCGGCGCATGCCTAGAGAGATTTCCCCCTCGGCAAGACCACTCAGGGCTGTGATCAGAAGTCCCAACAAAAAAGGTTCACGTTCAGCCTCCTCAATGATCAGTTCCACCCGTATGAGTAAACGTGTTCCGGCCGGCAGAATCTCAAAGTCGAACTTCTTGTGGGGCTCGGCGGTGCCGGTGGTCGGGTCGATGGCGACACCGTCTCGAATTTCCAGGGAGAGGTCTTCCGGCAGCTGACCGTGCGCGTCAAAGATAATCAAAGGGCTTTGAGAACCCGCATCGTCAGCGCGCGCCGCGCCGAATAAAGCAGCCACATGCTTGTGCTCAGAGGACCGGTATCCGCCGAGCACATCGGCTAAGTGACTGCGCAGAGCGCCGGCTAGGGAAGTCCCGGGAAGCAGGGGGGCGCCGTCCAAGGAATCACGAAGAACCGTCATATCGACCCCGGTTTTGGTTTCTCCGCCGAAGTGGGCAGCCGTTTCCAGCGTCATCTCCCCGGTGATGACCCAACGGGCCACCATGGGACGGACCCCGCCGGCAATAATTTCCTGCACCGATTTACCGTTCATTTCCGGCCTCCTCGGTTTTGTTGCGGACGGCCATGGCGCCCAAAACGGTGTCAAGGAAACGGGTTGCGATTTCCTGGAAATTATTGTCCAAAATCTGCTTTGCCGATGCCTTTGAAACAATGTGGCTTTTTTCCACCAGGCCATCTGCCCGCAGCCTTGCAAAGACCTTGTCCTTCTGCAGTGCAACCGTCGTGATCCAATGACGCAACGTTATGCCACCGTCCATGCGGCAGCTTTCCAATTGCTCCATGGCGGGTCGTTTCAGCCGTTTGGTCTCATCCTCGCTTTCCAACCAGTCCTTCAACGTGGCGATTGCCTTGTCGGGATTGGCTCGTAAGGCGGAGCGCAGCCGCCCGATCAAGCTATTGCTGGGAAGGTTTTGCGCTAAATGGGCCTGGAGAGCCGCTGCCTCTTCGATCTTTCTCAGAACCTGCGCCCAGACGATTCGTTCTTCAATCCGGCAAACCAGTTCGGGCGGCCGGTTGTCTTCAACGGGTACCGTTTCCGCTTGTTCGGGTTTGTTAACATAAAGGGTTTGGATTGGCGCCTCGAGAAACAAAACCCGGCCGTATCCTTCCTCTTTTCTCTCACCCAATCCCTCATGCTCGATGCGCTGCAGATCCGCCAAGGAGATGTCCTGCTCGGCTTTAAGCACAAAGACCGATCCGGCCGAAACAGCCAAGGCCTGCGGCACCTCCAGACGCCACGTGCGGTTGAAACCCCCGATGGGTTCAAAAGCCCATCGCCTTCGGATTACAGTCGCCTTGTTACCAAACCGCCTCGCGATCCCATCCAATAAGGCCATCGGATCCATGTGGCCCGTCCGTTCATGGCGCACGAGGCACGCCGAGGTGAGGAGCAGCCGAAAAATTTCCCCTTTTGGAATGTCATGGAGCACAGGCCGGAATCCCTCTCTTCCCCCTCCTTCGATCTCCCGGCTTTGATGGCTCCCCCATTGGATTGCCGCCATGCCTCCGTACCCGGCCCTTCGCGACCGCCCCACGAGGATTCGATCCCCTAGGACGGTCTTGATTTTCTGGGCAATCTCATCCAGATCTTCTTCGCGTTCGGCTCTCACCTGAACCATGCCTTGAAAAGATTGCCCCGCATCAAGGGATTCAAAGGCGAAAACCGCGCCATGCGTGACTTCGTATTCGTCTTTCCAGGCACGCCCTTTTTTTCGGTCGCGTTGGTTATGAATGCGGGCGCTCATGGCCGGCTGAAAAAGCGTGGGCTGGGCAGCACCGACGGTGAGGAATTTCCAGGAAAGGGGCTGCAATTGTTCTTTCGGCCAACATTCCTCCAGATCACTGTCCAGCTCGGGGATTCCGTCAAAAGCCGCCAAATCAAAGACTTGAACCAATGTCCCATCGCCCGGCGCATTCTTAATCTGCCGGAAAGAAAGCGGAACCGGAAGTACTCGTCGACCGTTGACGTAAGGGTACGCATGGAGATATCGAACTCTGCCGCCCAGGACGAGATCATGAAACGTTTTCTGTCTTGAGGCATCCGAGCCCGGATCGCCAAGAATCCTGGCCACGGCTCCGCGCACGGCTGACCCAGGAATGAATGGGAGGCTCAGCGAGCTGTTGGGGTCGCCTCCAAGCGCGGTGATGATGGCCGGTGCCTCCAGCGTCAAGGTATACAAAAGATAAGAGTACGCCGTCATGCCGCCTCTCCCTGCGAGCGTGTCCGAGAACACGTGTTGTAGGAGCAGCTTCAGCCGCGACCCCGTGTCTCGCCTTCACCGATTTTTCCCAAGGGGTTTGCCACAGGCATTTTGGGGACAGGCTCTTGAGCCACCTGCCGGGTTTTTTCCAGGTCACCATCCAATGTCAGGCGAATATGGCCCCGGCCTCGGGTACGCCCCAGCCCGCCGTGGCGCGTCGCCAAAAGGGCCAAAGAGAGGCATCGAATCTCGTCATGGGTGGGATTGGCCAACCAATAAAGGGGAGCGCGCAGAGTCAACCCGCGGACAATGACCCGCACCGACCGCAAGGTGGTCTCCGCCGGCGCGCCTGTGGTCCGTTCTTCCGACGTTTGGCGCCGAATATCGGTCAAGGCCTCCAACACGGCCATGGGCGAGATTGGATGACTTTTTCGTTTCACCGCCGCCTCGATCCATTGTCGGGTGGTGGCGTCCACAACCGCGTCGCCGATATGCACGATGGAGCGCTCTTGGCAATCGCCTTCCGGGCCAAAGACACCCTCGGCCGCCTGGGCCAGTTCTGGAAAACAGGGCCGCATGGAAAGCCAGGAATCCCGCAGAAGGCCTCGAAGGGTTTTTCCACCCAAAAAGGGAAGACCCAGATCGTCGTGTTCCACCTCCACGTCCACGACCCCGGCCGTGCCTTCTCCCCGGCTGAAAGCAGCGTCGGAAAGGAGATCGACCTGAATGAACTGAGGACGCCTCATGGCGTTTTTCCTCCTTAGCCCTGGCGCTCTTCAGGTCCATCCAACACCAGGTGCACATTCAGCAGTTCCAGAGCATCGAGAAGCGGTGTGCGCTTCGTGCCGAAAAAGCCGTTTTGGGCGATGGGTTTAGGAAGCTGAAGGGTAGGATCCGCCACTTTCCAGGCGTCCAAGGCCGCCTGCACGCTTTCCGGCCCTTCTCGCACCAGTTCGGGAAAGGCCTTCACCTTGTTTCGCCGCCTTGACCAGAGTTGCCCTCGCAAGCCGATCTTCGGATCATCCAGCAGGGTCCCGGAAAGCCACCGCCAGGTTTCCCGGTCCTCTCGTCCGGAGCCCAAACGATAGGGCCGGCAGGTCACATCCCGGCCGTTGGCGCGATATTGTCGCGCCCGGATGTTTTCGACGCTCTCGCCAGGCCGGGGGAGGCCAACGTGCCAGTCCAGCGCACAGCCGCATTCCTTCTTCTCTTTAATCAGACGCTTGGCCGAAGCGCATAAATCTGCCGCCAAATCATAGGCCCTCGAAAAAGGGGCATGAACCTTAACGATGGCAACACCTGCGCAAGCATCGATTTTTCCCAGATGCGGGACATGACTGTTGTCGAACACATTCATGGCCGTTTCGGTAAGATCCAGAGCGATGCGGCCGTCGCACACAAAGGTTAAGTCGTCTCCACCGAGGAGAATGGGGCGCAGGGGAAGCATCCATTGTCCGTCCGAGAATTTCAGGTCAAAGGAAAGGTAATCCGGTTTTCCCATAATTCGCCATCCCTTTTCCTCCTGAAGGGCTTTCCGCAGGCGGTCCACCACGGCCTGAAAGGCCTTTTTTCCTAGGTCGTCAATGGCCTGGGACCACTCGCGGTACTCGTGGCGCACAGTTTCATCATCTGCCCCGTTTTCGGCTTTGTCCGTCAGCCATTTCTTGATTTTGTCGCCCACGCCGTTTCCGTCGATGTGCACCACGCCGATAAGGCTTGTGTCGCCCACGGTTCGGCCCAAGTCGTCCAGTTCCAGGGGAAAGGCAAAGGGCTCAGAAGCTTTCAAAAAAGTTTCCCAATGCTTATTGGCTTCGACCTTCTTTTGCCGGCGTTTCAGAATGCCCTGAGAGAGAGGCGTTGTGGGTTCGCTCGAGTCGAAACCCGTGGCCGGAAGGCCGGTTTCCACGCAAGAAGCGGTGACAGAGAGCCCCAAAAGCGGTGCCGATGGAAGGCGTTCGGTCTTTTCCCTTGCTAGGTCGATTTGGATCTGCTGAAGCGTCTGGGCCAAATGGCCCTTTCCAAATGGCCTATGGACCACAAGGACTTCCAAGCCTGGAGCGTGCTCATGCAGCCGGTGTGTATAATGGGCCGTAAAGGATCGGGCTTGGTCTAGAGAATCGAACTCAACAATGGCATTCCCACCTCCGGCCAGCAGGATGTTCATTGGCACATGGGACTTGCTCGAATTCAACGCGCCCTCGCGCGAAGTGCTCCAATGCACGAGAAACGACCCTGTGACCATGTCTCGCACTCGGTTCGTCGAAAACACAAACCGCTGCACCCGCAGCACGTCGATGGCGGTCAAAACAGGCATGACATGGTCCTCCTAGGAATCAAGCCATTCTTCGAGCGAGCGTGTACTCTTCGGGCCGTCGATTCCCGCCCACTCTTTGAGGTCATCGAGGGCGAAAACGCGCGGCGTGTTGGGGGCGTCCCAAATGTCGGCAACATCATTTCGCAGCTGATCCACTTTTGATACGCCCGAAGAGTCACTGCCGTGCAGAAGGCAAACCAGGCAGGAACGGGCCAGATCTCCGCCCATCTGGCGGGCTCGCATGGCCACTTCGAAAAGCTTAGACTTGCACATGTCAACTTTGGTGCTGGTGGTGCAGGACATCACATAAAAGCGAAAATCGCGCACAAACGCCACATCAATTTCAAACTGGCGGCCCCCAGCCCGCTCACAGTGAAGGCCCACTAAAACCTTCCTTTCACGGGCAATATCCTGAACCAAGCTTCCGCACCATATCTCCAGCCATCCGCCTCCCAGAAAGTCGCACCACTCTTCGTATTGTTCTCGGTTCCAATCATTTTCAGGAACTTGGCAAACGCTGAGATCCAGCCCAAGATCCTTCATGGATACCGGCTGTTGCTTCGCCGTTTTGAGGGACCGCCGTTTTTTTTGGTTTTCGCGATGGATCCTGAAAAGATGTCCGGCCAGTTGGGGACTTTTNAAGACATTGTCTCNGATTTTTTTCGCATCGGCTAGGATTTTGTCCGAAGAAAATTTTTGGCGTTTCTTCTTAGGCTCGATTCCATGCAGCTCGAGCACGTCAAACAAGGTCAATGCGAGTCGCTCCTTGGCAAGGTCGATTACGTGCCCGTGATCAAAGCGCAGCAAGCCTCTGCGTTCATCCAGGTAGGAGGCCTGTTCATCCTTTCCGCCTGCCTCTCGAAAGGCCATGCGGGCATGGGCCGCCATGATCTTCGTGCCACCCGTATAATGGAGGTGAGCCTCGCAGGGAACGGCACCAAACACAGATCTCACCTTGGCCGCGTCGGTGGCATCATCAATGCAGGTTTCTTCAAAAACGGAAACACCACACTTTTTTCTGATGGCTTCCTCGAGAATGCTTTTCACCCGCTCGGTTTCGGGGCTGTGGAAAAAATGAACCGATTTGGGTTTGAGAACCAGCGTGGCGAGAAAATTGGGCAGTGGATTGGAACCAACAAGAAGAAAGAGTTTTTCACAGGTTAACCCTTTTTCGACCGCTTGTCGTGCTCCCTTCCTTCGGCCAATTGCGGGCTTTTTCGTTCAAGCATTCTTAACTATCCAGAGCCAGAACCTGAAAGGCATCGACGGTGTGGACGTTGCGAAAGGTGATCTGGACTGCGCCGTTGTAAAATTCCACGTGGAGGCCATCTGGCCTGTCGGCAAAAGAACTGAGGTGCCAAAGGATTTCCTGCAGCGTGTCACCGAAAAAGTCCGAGGGGAAAACAATCTTATCCTCTGGTTCGAAGTCTTCGATCACCATGTGCCCAACCCAGCCGACCACAAACGCATCCACGCCAGGACCACCCCACAGGATGCTATCGCCACGGGAGACGAGAATGTCCGTTCCATCCGTTCCGTTCAGCTGAGCCCCTGTTTCAGGGGCCACCTGAAATTTTTGCAAGGCGGGAAAAACAGTGAGTGCGCTGCGGCACATGTCGGCCAACAGGTCATTGACCTCGAGCTCAATGCAGTCCGAATCATCCCCATCTTCCTCACACTCATCCGAATCGAACAAGTTAATGAGCTGGGGATCTGTTTTCGCGCCCTCCACGTAGGCCACTATGGGATCATACACTTCGGCCCAAAGATCGTCCAAACTTCCTTCGGCGACTCCGTAGCCATACACTGTTTCCTTNGCAACGTATTCAACAAGCCGGGCCTGATTGGCCTCATGAGTCGCCTGCAGGGATTCTATGAAGGACGNATTGGTCGCCACATAGTCCGCCAAAGGCTGCCATGAGCCATTGAGCTGCGGTGCGTATGCTTTCACGATGGCGTCGTTGGCCGCCACCGCCTTGGGCTTTCCAAAGTTGAGCAAAAACCAGGAGGCAACATGGATTTCCTCGGAATCCAACACCCCGTCCCTTTTCGCATGGGCCGAAGCACACCACACTAGGGCAAGCGTCGTGAAAAGACACGTCAGCCTTCGAACCATCGCCATTCCTCCATTTGGATTGTCGAGATTATGATTCGAAACTCCTTACGCCGCTGGTCTTCGTTGTAAAAAAGCCTCGGGTGCTGTAAAGTTTTTCGTGTAAATTCTATGCGTTAGAAAAAGGGGCGCTTTTCCATTAAAAGAGGGTTTGGCCAAAAAAAACCTCAAAGAAAGGAAAAGCGCCCATGAAGATCAAGATCAGTATCCCCGAAGTTGTCGGCATTTTCAAGGAAATTCAGCAAAACCCAGAACAGATCTTCGAGATGATTCGCCTGGACGTGAGAGAGATGGTCGGA
>JGI24188J35168_1001413_pt1 | contig 13970 bp, 24 predicted proteins | sample YNPBryantNP2012_FD_35168 | JGI IMG/M metagenome (IMG submission 35168) | reverse complement strand
AGTCGCGGGAGTGCGCCACGAGGTCCGTCTTCCGCTCTGCAGATTCCAAAAGCTCCACGGCTTCACGCAATTCCTCTGGTAGATCATGTTTCATTTTTTCATTTCTCCGGAAGCGAAACGGACGCCTGGAAAAGCGCGACAGGGCGGAATATACTATGAAATGGAAAAAATCGGGAGGACCTCCGCCATGTCAGAGTCAGAAAAGCCGCCCGCCGGCAGATCCGAGAGGCCCGAGGACAAATTGAGCGCAGAGTCATTCAGCAACTTGATAATGGGGGACCATCCTCCTCCGGAAGGGACTCCCTGGCCGATCGTCTATCTCTGGAATCTGCTACATCCGAACCTCGGACCTTACGATCTGCGGCCGAAGGGGCAAGACAAAGACGAGTAGCCGGCCCGCTATCGTGGTGGCCCCCTTTATTTAAGAACTCGGCGGGCTTTCTAAAGACGCAAAGAGACCAAGAATATGCTCTCCATTCCACAACAATACATCTCATCTATTCCAAGGATCTATCAAACCCGGGGGCTCGTCTCGGAAACACCTTGAAGCCGGCTCCCTTTGGAAGCAGCCGAAGCAGCATTACCTTCCCATCAGAGAAGATCAGGTCAAGGTTCATGACCTTCCGCCCGGAATGTAGCGCATGCTCGCTCGCCTTATAGACTCCGTGGTGGCTCATACCGCCCTGTTTCTGGCAACTCTTCGAGCGATAAAAGAAATAGCCTTCTTCGTTGTTGCCCGTAATGGAGTAGCCATAGACTTCCCCGCCGGCGGGAACGAGTAGAAGGCGTTTCGCATTGGAAGTCGCCCACACTTCAAAGGTACCAGCATCCCGCGTTCGCCACCATTCATCAATCTTAGGGTTCTCCTCACCCAACTCCCACAGAAGCTCCTGGTGCTTTCTCAAGATCTCGAGGACCGACCTCAACTCCTCCGTCAGATCTCGAGTCTCCCCAGATTCTAAATCGTATCCGCTGCAACCTCCCGGAAGACCAGGACAAAGCACGAAGACGGGACGGCTGAGGTCGCTTTGGAGATTATGAACCTCCTCCATGTTTACCGATATGGCCGACCCTATGATAGCCCAAGCGGGGCACACTAACGTCGCATCTTTTCCCCGTCGGACGTAGGCCTCGGGTACAATGCCAAGTTCGGCTTGCATCCACCACCGGTAAAGATAGGTGATCCCTCGGGTGAGCGTCTCCGGTGCAATCTCCTTCGCAGCCATAGTCCACCAACCAGATTATTCAATCATCAATCTGCGCGTTGCGCTCGGCCGCATGTCGATCAGGATAGTATGAGTGAACTGAGGGCTCGTAACCAGTGCTTGCCCTGGGCCAAGCGCTGGGACCATTTCCCACAATGCCGAATGTACATCGCCACTTGTCCGCTTCAGCGGGTTAAGGTTGTAGTCGCTCTTCACGCAGTGGATGATACGCGTGTTACAAAGCTCGAAAATCTCATCTGGAATATGAGAGGGCTGCTGCGAAACGAAGCCCAAGGCAAGCCAACGCTTTCGCCCCCGCCGGGCAATCAGCTTCAGCATATCCATCGTCGCCGTCATGCGTTCGCGGTTTTCTTTACTGATGAATGTGTGAGCCTCTTCAATAATGACGAATGTGGGTGGACCCTTCGGGTTCCGAACCTTCTCGCTGAACGTCTGCCGCAGAATCCAGGCAATTGCGATGTTCTTCGCGTTATCGTTATGTAGGCCACTTATATCGATGATGCTCACGCGGCCTGCAACGAGAAGGTCTTCGGGGTCCAGCGGCTCCCCTGCATCAAAGATCTTGGTCCTCTTTAGGGACTCGAGTTTTCGGGTCAAAGCCCAGAGAGTGCCTGACGCCGCCTGATCCGCTTGGTTTGGGATTTCATTCATGACGTCTTGAAGAGTAAAGCCTCCCGCGTCCGCAAGATCCCCCTCGAAGAATGCCTCGGAAAGGCACACCGAATTCCTTCGAGCCTTTTCTTCCGGCTTCACCACCCATGGGATGATAGACTCGGAAATCTCTGAGTCCTTCGGGCTTCCTGCTCGAGGCTTTTAGCTTCTCCTTGAGATGCGTTTCTCATCGCTTCGTCCATCGCCGTGTATTCGCCTTCAATATCAAGAACTACGACGGCGTATCCATTATGCGAGGCCTCTTCGATTAGAACTTNAGCGGTNTTCNTTTTTCCGCTCCCAACTGTTCCGAAGATCCCGACGTTTCGCGGAAGAACCTTCTTCGACTTGCTATCGAGCGTAACCAGTACGCCAGGGTAGCCAGAAAGCACACCGAGAATCATGTCGCCCTTGAGTCCGATGAGCTTCTCAATCTCTTCTGTCGAAAGATCCCTAACTACAGATTTAGGGATCGGACGCGTCCCAGTACCGAACATCGCGCCATCGCGAAATAGTCGAGCAACAGAGGGAAACCTCGCATCGCCTGATGGCTTGCATCGGCAAGAACTATGGCTGCCGCTTGATCGAACACCTCCTTACTCTTCCCGCGTAGGTACTCCATGAGATCGACTCGGAGTTCTCTCGCGTCGAGGTATTCTCCTCGATCCAATAATTCACCCGCGTTGAGAAGCTCCACATTCTTAGAGCCTTCAATGACGCCTACGATCCATCCGCCGGTATGAGACATAGAGGACGCGTTGGATCTTATCGCCCTGGTAAGTCGTCGCTGCGACCCCGATCCGTGCACGCCCGCCAGAAAGCGAAGGGGACCGGGAAAGAGTTCCATCGATGCCGCAGACCTGACCTTGAAAGAGTTGTTCCTTGGCCCATGCGATCATTTCTGTCGTGGGACGCTTGATCTTATTGACGATAGACGGATCACTCTCAAGAAGTTCCTCACGAAGGCGCCTGCGGAGATCGACGGCTTCCCGTACATCCTTCGCGATTAAGCCATCCGCACAATGATAAAATTCCTCTACCTCCTGCCACCTTTGTAGATCAACCATCTCCTCGAAGTTCGGAATACCTGCGCCCGTGCCGCTTTCCTCCCCGGATACGAGCCATTCCATGGTGACCCGGAGCGCCTTTGCGATTCGGTAGAGTTCCGGGGCGCTCGGGAAGACGCCCCTCGTCGCGGCCTCGGCGGCCTCCTGGGAAATCCCCGCAAGCTCCGCTAGATCACGCGGATACATCCCGGCTTTCGACAGGGTCGTGATCAGCCGGTCCGCAAAACCCGGGTCCGACGGTTTCGATATGGGCATGACGGATGTCATATTTTCTTGCCTCTAAAATAGACCAGGGGACGAGGCTTAAGGCCCGGTCCCCTGGGAGGTGATAAACCCGCCGTTGAGCGCGTCAACAGCGGGGGAGTAATTCTTAAATTCATGAAACGAAGCCTCTATTCCTGCCGCGACCACCACCAGATGACCTTGCCGCGGACGGCCCGCTCGGCGTCCTCCCCAGTGAGCACCCGCGGGTAGCCCTCGGCTTCAGGATTGTCCGCGATGAGGATGAGGTGCGAATCGCTCCTGATGACCCGCTTGAGCGTGATGCCTCCCTCCGGCAGCCACATGGCGTAAATCTTGCGGTTCTCGACGCTCTCGATCGTGTTCGCTCTTAGGTCCACCGCCACGAGGGCCCTCTTCTGGATCGTGGGCTCCATCGAGTCCCCCATGGCCCACAGGCACACGATCTTCTCGTCCCTGCGCGTCTGCCTCTTTGCGATCCTGGGCAGGGCCACGTCGTAAATCACAGCGTACCCGTCGGTGGCCCCGGAGGCCACATTCCTGCCGGGCCCCATGGCCGCCGGGTCCGAAAGGATCCGAATGGGTACGAACGCGTCCTTGCGCTCCGTCCGCTCGAACTCCTCCCTGATCTCGGGATCCTCGGCCTCGAAATAGATGATGCGGGGCTCGGAAGGCTCTTGCCGTCTGCCCGTAAGCAGGTAGAGGGTTTGCTCGGGGAAAGTGCGGGCAAGCTGAAGCCATGTCTTCCCGGTTAAGGAGGACTTTCCCCTCAAAAAATCATCCCATCTTTGTCTTTTGATTCCCGTCCTTCTGGAAAATTCAGACCAGTTCCCATTGAATTCTGCCTCGACCCACTCGACGAGCCTATTCGTAAGACCCTGTATTTCCGGGCTTTTAGATCTTATTGCAGATTTTGCCAAGATTTTTGTTGACATGAATCTTGAAATTTCAGATAATCCGCTCGAACCTGAAAAAGCCCTCTGGAAAGACGCAGAAAACCAAGTTGCAGCACTGTCATTATTCTATAACCTTTTTTCTCCCGTCCGCGAGGGTAAAATGGACGACACGCTTCCTCCTCTGACCACCTGGCAGTTCTACCACGCCTGTCAGCACGTCCTCGGGATGCCGGCCCTGCAGAAGATTTTCAAGCGCTCCCCCACACAGATCTACCGCTGGGCCCGGGATCCGGCCTACTGCGAGGACATCGAGCGCAACCCGCTGGACCTGCATCTGGTGCTAATGGAGCGCCTTTCGGAAATAGGCCGCGCCGACATCGCCAGGGCCGCCGCCTCCATTCTCGCCCAGGCGGTCGGGTGCGAGCTCGTCGCAGCCCCCTCGAAATGGGGCTGTCGTCATGTTCCCACGGTCGAGGAGCAGCTCCTCGACGTCTACATGGCCCTCACGAAATTCGTTGAAGCGGTCAGGCAGCGCAAGCCTGCCGCACAATTACGATATTTAGCTGGCAAGGTCAAGGAAAAAATCGACGTCGCAATCCCCTCAAATCAGGGCTAGGCAGATGAATCCGCGATATCTTACCCTCAAACAGGCGGCCGTTTACACGGGCCGCTCCCCGTCCTGGCTCTACCGCAACGGGGAGGCCGTATATTCGGCCGTCAAGGTGGGCGGCAAATGGTCTTTCGACCCGTTCATGATCGACCGGGTGCACGGAGGCTGCAATGAGCGTTTACCGGGACGCGAGGCGAAAACGGAACAAATGGGTCTGGGAATTCCGTCTGCGGGGCGTCCGGTACAACAGCCCCAGGGGATACTCAAGCCGAAGACGGGCAGAAGCCGCGGAGCGCGCCTTCAGACAGGCGCTCGAGGCGCCCGCAGAGCCGCCTCCTCCGGCGGAGCCCCCTGTGGAGTCCACGACCCCTACGACCTTCTTGGAACTGGCGACCGCCGCCATGCGCAAGTGGGAGGAGGCGGCCCATGACCCGCAATGGCTCGCCACGAAGCGGTATGTCCTCAGGCGGTACTTCCGGGAATGGATGATGCTTCCTGTCTCCGAGATCACGCCCGAGCTCGTGAAAAGGCGGGTCCTTGAGATCAAGCACGAAACGTCGCCCGAGGCCGCGAACAGGTACCTCAAGATCCTGCGGGCCGTGTTCAACGCGGCCGGCGCGCCCAATCCGACGGCCGGCATACCCTTCTTTCCCAGGATGGAGCAGCCGGCGGGCGAGTACGTTCCCACCGCCGCCGACATTAAGGCTCTGCTTCTCAAGGCCGACCCGGAGCTCAGGGCATACCTCGAGGTTTCGTATCACACCGCCGCCAGGCCTTTCGAGATCGCGCGCCTGGCATGGAAGGACGTGGACTTCGCCCGCGGGACGGTCACGCTCTGGACCCGCAAGAAGTCCAGGGACCGTTCCTGGACCCCTCGGGAGATCCCGATGAACGACACGCTCAGAAGGGCCCTTAGACAGTTGAGGTCGCGGGAGGGCGAGCTTGTTTTTCCGAACCCCAGGACGGGGGCGGCCTACATGAGGCGTCCGAAGGCCCTGAAGACTCTCTGCCGGAAGGCCGGCATTCGGCCGTTCTGCTGGAGGGGCCTGAGAAAGGCGGCCGCGACCGAGATGCTTCGCGCCGGAGTTCCGGTCCCGGTGATCTCCAAGATCCTGGGACACACGAACATCCAGACCACGATGATTTATCTGGGGGTGGACGACGACGCGATGCGCTGGGCGCTCGCGGCGCTCAACGGAATCGTCACGATCCCTTCGGGTCGGGACTGCAAATTTCCGGAGGACGAAAAAATTACCAGTGGATCGCCAGTGGAAGCGGCGAGGGCGGAAGGGGCCCCGGGACGGCCTCTTCCGTATCCCCGCGCCGCCGTTATGGAATCTCTGGTCGGGAAGGAGGGATTTGAACCCTCGACCTCATGCTCCCGAAGCCAGGCCGTAACTTCCCGAACCAAGCGAAACAGCTGATTTTTCTCGCTTTCCAAACGGCATCCATCGGCTGATCCCTGGTAAAAGCCTACGGGTTTTGAGCCCGTATTGGAGGCGATTACCAGTGGATTACCAGTGGAAATCCGTCGCGTCTTTCGCGTTCCTAGTCGCCGTTCTCGCCTGCTCACCGTCGATCGAGCAGTGGGCCCCGAGGGCGTTCGTCGAGGGCGTTCCCGTCGCCTCGGATCTCGAGCCTGACGAGATCGACGCCCTGTCCGCGCTCGGCAAGGCCTGTGCCCGCCTATTCCCTGAGCGGGCGCTTCCTACCGTAATTTTCGTCCGCTCTCCAAACCAGAAAGTGCCGGAAGTGTGCAAGGGCCCAGGCTGCGCCGGCGAATGCGCCGACACCTGGGCCGAGTATCCCGACGTGATGGACCCCGAACCCCGCGTGCCGTCCGAGGGATATTCCGGCCTCGAAACCGGCGGCTACGTCTTCGTCTCCAGGATCGGCCCTAGGAAGGACGCACTCATGAGCCTGCTCGTTCATGAGTTCGCGCATTGGTTCTGCGGCTGCGGGCACGGCCCCGAGCACGACGCAATGGAGAAAACTCTTTGGGAGGCGCTGTGATGGATCCGGTTTCCATCTTTCTGCTTGGTTTCGTCTGCGGGCTGATGCCGTTTTTCATCCTGGTATGGATGATGCGGTGACGCCATAACCCGAACGGAGGAGGACCGCCATGAAGACAGCCGTCTGGGGAAAACTCAAGGGGAAAGGGTGCAGGTACGCGACGTGTCCGTCCTGCGGCCGCGTGGTCGACATTACCAGGGACCACATATGGTTCGGTGACGGAGGCTGGTACTGCGACCCGTGCGGGTCCGCGCGGAGAAACCCGGCAAAAGTCAACCTCAACACGGTCAGGGAGGCACACGCGAAATGAACGAAAAAAACGTTTCAGAAGACGATCTCGTCGGAAAGCTCAGGGACCGGCTCATGGCCGCGTGGATAACCCTGTTTGACCTGGAACCGATGCTTCCGCAGTCCAAGGCGAGCATTCTGTACGCGGCCCGAAAGATCATCGGGGAGCTCCTTCCTGCGAACGATGGAGCAGAGGCCGGGAGATAGAAGCGATGTATTGCTGCGACGTCCTACTGTTCAACACATGCGACGGCGGAGAGTCCTGCGAATGTCGAAGCGTGGACGTGCGCGAGGCCGGCCGGAGAGTCTACACGCTCATCGAGCGGTGCGATCGGCCGTACGTGGAACGCGGAGACAAAATCATGGTGACGGGCTCCAACGAACCTCTTACCGTCTGCCCATACTGCGGGGAGCGGGTGGCCGATGCGTGAATCGAGCGGTGCGATCGGCCGTACGTGGAACGCGGAGACAAAATCACTGCCCAGCGTAACCGAAGTCCTTCGACCATACCAGGATCTCCGGGCGGTCCCGCCAGACGCGCTCGAACACGCGGCCTGGAGAGGGACCGAGGTGCACAGGATCTGCTCCTGCGTCGCCCGCGGAGTGCCTTATCTGGGAGGCGTCCCCGAGGGTTGCGCCGGATATGTCCTTTCGTTCCAGGAGTGGTTCGGGTTTGCCGTCATATCGGTGCACCTGGTCGAGCAGGAGCTGGTCGACATGGAGCTAGGCTACCGGGGACGTCCCGACCTTATCGCCAGGCTCAGGGGAGATTCCGAAGCCGAGCTCACCCTGGTCGACTATAAGACCGCCAGGACGGTCTCCAGGATATGGAGGGGCCAGTTGGCCGCCTACAGGCGGCTTGCCGACAGGGCCGGCTATCCGGTCCTTCGGACTCTGGCCCTCAGACTGGATGAGACCGGAGGGCCCGCAAAGGTAACGGAGTACACGGACCACAAGAGGGACTTCGCCGCCTTCCTGGCGGCCCTGACCGCCTACAAGTATTTCGTTCAAGACACGAAAAAAGGAGGTAAGGAACCATGACACAACACGTCGATTTCATGGCTGGGTTGGAGACGGGGCAGAAGATCGACAGACGATCGAAACTCTTGGATATGGAGGCTGTAAAGGCCAGGTTTGCTCCATACAGCGAGGCGATCGACCTCATGTTCCGGGAGGCCCGCGAGCATGAGGTCCGGGACGAGGAAAGCCTCAAGGCCGCGATCGCGATGGCCGGGCAGGCGCAGGCCCTGGAGAAAAAGATAGACGCGCAGAGGAAAGCGATCGTCGAGGAACCGAACCGGTTCGTGAAATCCGTCAACGGCTTCGCTTCCGATTTCCTGGGCAGGCTCAAGGAAATTGTCCAGGATCTCAAAAAGAAAATCTCCGATTACCAGTACGCCCAGGAGCTCGCCAGACGCGAGGCCGAGCGGAAGGCGCAGGAGGAGGCCAAGCTCCTCCAGGAGAAGCTCAACCGGGATGCGGAAAGCAAGGGGGTCCAGGCCCCTGTGGTGCCCGCTCCGGTGCTTCCGGAGCCTCCCAGAGTGACCCGGACGGAAACCGGAACGAGCGCTCATATCAGAAAGGAATGGACGTTTCGGGTTGTGGAACCCGCACAGGTCCCGAGAGAGTATTGCGTGCCTGACGAGCGGCTGATCCGTCAGGCCGTGAAGATGGGCGTCCGAGAAATCCCTGGAGTAGAAATCTACGAGGAAGCCAGGACCGTGCTGAGAACATGAGGGGAAACAAAAGATGCAGACGAGAACGGAGCTCACGGCACAGAAGGTTAAGACGATCCGCGCCCTGCTTACGGACGAGCGCGTGAAGAAACAACTCCTGATGGCGATCCCGAAGCACCTGTCCGTCGACCGCCTGCTCAGGGTGGCGATCACGTCCATACAACGCAACCCGGCACTCCTTGAATGCACGCCACAAAGCCTTCTGGCTTGCGTGATGACCGCGGCGCAGCTCGGCCTGGAGCCCGACGGAATTACCGGGCAGGCCTACATGGTCCCGTACAGGAACAGCAAGAAGCCCGGAAAACCCATGGAGGCGCAGCTCATTCCCGGCTACCGCGGGCTCCTGGCCCTCACGAGGCGCAGTGGGGAAGTCAGGAGCGTGCAGGCTCACGTCGTCTACTCGAACGACCGGTTCGAGCTGCGCTACGGGCTCGACGAGAAGCTCGAGCACGTGCCGGCCGACGGGGACCGTGGGGAGCCGAGGGGCGCATACGTGATTTTCCGGTACAAGGACGGGTCGCATTCGTTCGACTACATGAGCAGGGAAGACATCGAGAAGGTACGACAGCGCTCGAAATCGCCCGCCGAAGGCCCGTGGGCCACGGACTGGGACGAAATGGCGAAAAAGACCGTGATCCGCCGGCACGCGAAGCTAGCTCCGATGTCCGTCGAATTCGCCAAGGCGGTGGCTCTTGAGGACAGGTTCCATGCCGGAGAGTCACAAATGGACCTGCTTACCGAGGGAGAACAGGTGATCGAGCCGGAACAGCCCCTTCCGGAGCCTTGTTTCGAAGAGCTCGTTGCCGAAGCCGCAAAGGGAGACGGGGCGATCTTACAGCAACTCGAAAAATTCGTCGCAGTCACGGCGGAGGCGAACGGGATCGGTCCGGAGGAACTCAAGGAGACGGCTGCCAGGAATTTCGAAGAGTTTTGGCACGCATTCCACCAATGGATGCAGAAGTAGGCGGCGAAAAATGAAAAAGTGCCCGGCGATACGCTTTTACCCCGGCGACTGGCTGAGGGACCTTAACCTGAGCGCGTGCAGCCTCGCCGCACGCGGACTGTGGATCGGCATGCTGTGCGTCATGCATCAATCACCGAGGTACGGCTACTTCCTTATAGGGGACAGAGCGCCCACCGTGGACGAAGCCGCGCGTATACTCGGCTGTACTGCTGACGAATACTCCAACTGTCTTGCGGAACTTGAGCGAGCCTCGGTACTTTCCCGAACAGAGGACGGTACGATTTTTTGCCGGAGGATGGTACGTGATGAAGCGAAACGGAAGCAATGGCGTACGCGGCAGGAACGTCACAGAAGCGCTAAGAATGCCACCAGCGTGACGTCACGCACCTTGTCACGCTCTTGTCACGCTGTTGTCACGCCACTTGTCACGCCCTTGTCACGCCCTCCTCTTTCCTCCTCTCCCTCTTCCTCTCCCCCTATAACCCCCTCTTCTTCTCCTTCTTCTCCTTACTCCCCTTCTTCCATCTTCTCTTCTAGAAATAAATTAATAGATAGTACTGGTACGGCGGAGGAAGAAAGGGGGGGTATGGGGGGGAAAGGAACCCAGCACATAACGGCAGACACATGTCACGCTACGGCAGGGGGAGGAATCCCCCTGCAACCCCCTCTTGTCCCGTCCGATCGTCATCGGACGGGACCGTCGCCCGTATCCGCGCCGGGTGAATCTGAGCAACTCATTCTGGTTGAGCCTCCACACGAGCCCCAACCTGTCATCACGATACCCGTCCTGCCAGGCAAATCCGGCCAAGCGGAGTTTGGGGTCTGCCGGGACCAGGTGGATGAATGGACAAGCCTGTTTCCCGCCGTCGACGTCGAGCAAGAGCTGCGCACGATGCGTGCCTGGTGCCTGGCAAATCCTGATCGGCGCAAGACCAGCAGGGGTGTCATGCGGTTCATCACGGGCTGGTTGGCCAGGGAGCAGAATCGGGCCGGCAGGCAGCGCGCGGATCCGTTCAGGAAGACGGGCTTCGGGTTTCTCACGGCGACATTCGGCGGAGAGCCAGAAACGGAGGATTGAGGCATGGAGATGAGCAGGTTTCGCTGGGGAATGAATGAGCTCTACGCTTACTACGGGCGGAAGCCGCTCACGGACGCCCAGGAGCGCGTCTACTGGGAAGCCGTCTGCCGGTACTCCGACCGCGCCTGGACGGAGACCGTGACGAACCTCATGCGATGCACGAAGCCCTTGGCCGGCAATTTCCCGAGCCCGCAGGAACTGCGGACGACATGCCAGAACATGCAGGACTCAAGAGAAGGGCCGACCGGAGAAGAGGTACAGGAACATTACTGTTCCGAGTGCGGCGGACGCGGCTTCCTGGAAAGCTACGCTGCGGATGATCCCATGCAGTACACGTCGGTCGTCAGGTGCGGCCATTGCGAGAACTGGCGCAGGCGTTTCGGCCCAACGCTTCCGATCCGCACGAGGCGGCAATTGGAGGCCCGCGGCAGGATCCTGACCCGGGGCGGCTACCGCAGGGAGGACTGGGAAGAATGGCTCGAGCTCGGGTGGAGAGATCTCACTCCGCCAACGGATGGGACAGGGCCGCTTACGCGGATCTTGGAGACAATTGGAGCCTGAAGGAGTGTCTGCGATGGCAAAAGCTCTCTTTTATCTCTTCTGCATCTGCTTCGGCTCGGTCTGCCTGCTTTTCCTGCTTGACCGTCTCTCCGGATGGCGGTCGGGAGCGCTCGGCGCGACGGACTGCCGGCCGCATCTGTACCTGTCCGGGACCGTCGAGATCCGCGGAAAACCTGGCGTGCTGTATGTGCTGGACTACAGGGACCTCCAGGAGCTTGTTCAGATGCTCCAGGCGGTGGAGGCGGACATGAACGGTAAGGCGAAATGGCTCGGGNCGGACTAGAGGGAAAACGGCACATATCTGAGGAGAAGCGCGAGGAGGCCAAGAAACGGATGAGGGATGAGCAGATGGCTAGATCAAAGGACTGTGTGCTGGCGTTAGACTTGGGGACCCGGTGCGGCTGGGCGTATTGGGCTCCGCCGTTTGTGCGGCCCGACAGCGGAGTACAGGTCTTCGACCTGGCGCGCGGGGAGTCGCCAGGGATGCGTTACGTCAGATTTTCTCGGTGGTTACAGGAGCTTTTCGACTGGGACGTCTGGCTCGTCGTCTACGAGAGGCCGCATCTGCGGGGCGGCTACGCGGCTGGGCTCCTCACCGGGCTCGAGTGCCTCGTGCAGACCCATGCGGCGGTGCGGGAGATAGAGTACTATCCGGTCCACTCGGCGACTCTGAAAAAATGGGCCGCTGGGCACGGGCGCGCCGGCAAGGAGCAGATGATAGAGGCGGCGCGCAGGCTCTGGGCGATAGAGCCTGAGGACGACAACGAGGCGGACGCGCTGTGTCTGCTGGGCTACGCCAAGGCGGAGATTGTGCCTCAAGTCCAGCGCGGTGTCGTGGCGGGAGGGGCGGCCAAATGATTGCGCAGTGGAGGCAGTGCATGACGGCTCAACCAAGAGGAGAGAGGAGGAGACAAAATGAGCAAGGAANATCGCGCAGTTATCGGTGCCTTGGGATGTGTACTGACGACCATTGGTCTGTTTGGGCCAATCATCCACGTGCCGCTTGTCGGCGGCTTATCGCTNGTCTCCGGGCCGGACGGCAAGCTGATGCTGATCCTGACTCTCGCCGGGCTCGTGGCCGTCTGGAGGCGGCGATACGCGGTGCTGTGGGCCACGGGGGCCTTACGGCTCTGATGGCGTCGGCTGCCTGGCGCACGATGATGCGGGCGCTACCAGAGGCCAGGCAAACGGCACAGGACGCAGCGGCAGACGGTGGCGAGCTTGCCAAGGCGCTGGTGGATATGTGGGCGGCCGGGCTCTCTATCGGATGGGCCTGGGCACCGCTGGCGGTCGGATGCGTATGCGTGCTCCTGGCTGCGCTAGGGCCAAGGGGAAGTGGTAGGAAACCGCTACGTTGGCAACAGGTCGTCAAGACCCACTCCGGGATGCTTCCCCAGTCCCGGACTCTGGAAGGCTTGGATCATGCAGGCGAAAGGTAAAGCGTCGCAGGGTTATACCCAACGGGATGGCAGGAAAGGAGGAAGCGCGGGGAGCCGCTTGACGGCGGTGCGCTATCCCTCCCCGCCCTGAAGGGCGGGGTCTCCCGCGCACTTTTTGATGACGACGAAGGAATATCGAAGGAACAAAGCGGAAAAAGGCTACGAAAAGATCACGTTGAAACGTCTCACGGAAGATGTCCTGCNTAAACTCCGCGCCGGACGCGGACCAAAAGCNCGCATCGGGCGTGAGCTTTCCGTCGCGGTTCGAATCATGGCCGAAGAATACCGCAAAGATCCTTACGGGTTCACGGCATGGCTCGGCAAAAGGCTGGGAAACGAAGCTCGAACGGCCGAGGAAGAAAGCGAAGCCGTAAAGGCGATCTGTGACGTTCTCGATTCGCTCGGCGTCTGGCATTGGCATGTCCGACACGGATCAGAGAGGCCCGCCGGCGTGCCCGACGTCGTAGGAATCTATCAGGGCAGATTAGTTGCGATCAAAGTCAAACGGCCGGAACAAAACGTAACGGCGACTTGGAAGACGATTCTTGCCAATATCCGCGATCGAGGAGGCATAGCGTTCGTGGCGGAAGACCCGAACGACGTGCTGGAAAACCTGAACATAGGGCTCTGAGAGGGGAGGCGGCGATATGAAAACCGTCAGAACTGCGACGGAATGCGCGGAGATGCCCCTGTCCTGGAAGACTACCAGGCGGCTCATGACCGCGCTCAGACGCAAGGTCGCAGCAGGCCTGATCTCGCGCGTGACGCTGGCGGAATTAGGTGGATGCACGCTTTACGAAATCAGTGCCTGGCTCCGCGGCCGGCAGGCATTAAGGCGGGAGGTGGCACTACGGCTCGTGGAACATTTCAAGGCATTGCTGCCCGCAGAAAAGCCTCGGAGTGCAGACAGACCTGCGCAGCGGTACCCCGACATGTCGTTCCGTGAATGCGGTTCGGACAATCCGCCGGCGCGGCCCTTGATTCGGTTTTCCACGGGAGGGGCCCTCTGCACGGATGATTGCCCGGACGATTGCAGGTGGCGGATTCCGACGCACAACGGGGACAGGTGCCCGTTTTATGTCATAATCCCGTGGCGGCGCTGGGGATGCTGGTTCTATCTGACCGTCGAGAAATAGACGATGGATCGGAACCGGCCGCGGGTCCTTTCCAGGGGGGCGTCGGCCGAGGGTATCGCAGCCGC
>JGI24188J35168_1001404_pt1 | contig 13998 bp, 8 predicted proteins | sample YNPBryantNP2012_FD_35168 | JGI IMG/M metagenome (IMG submission 35168) | reverse complement strand
AGCTTTTGATAGAACGGCGACATGGCGTCCCAGAAATTGGGTTCGCTGCAGCCGATGCACGGATGCCCGGCTTCCACCGGCCAGCTCGTCCCGTCGTTGAACTTGACCAAGGGACAGTTGTTGTACGTCTCAGGCCCCTTGCAGCCCATTTCGTAAAGGCAGTATCCCATCTGGGCTTCCTTGGACCCCCATTCCTTGACAAATTCGCCGTTTTCAAAATGAGACCGCCTCGGGCACTGGTCGTGGACGGTCTTNCCGTAGGCGAACAGGGGCCGTTTCTTGTCGTCCAAATCGGGCAGCTTGCCGAACAGAAGGTAGTTGACCACGGTCCCCACGAAATTGATGGGATTGGGCGGGCATCCCGGAATGTTCACCACGGGCACTTTCAAGACATCGCCCAGAGCATCCGAGACACCTTTGGCACCGGTCGGGTTGGGGGCCGCCGCCTGAACGCCGCCGAAAGAGGAACAGGAGCCGATGCACAGGACGGCTAGAGATTTGGGGCACACTTCCTTGGCGATCTCCAGCATGGTCTTTCCGCCGATCATGCCGTAGATGCCGTTGTCGGCTGTGGGAATGCCGCCTTCCACGACGCAAATGAATTTGCCTTCGTACTTTTTCACGGTTTGATGGAGCACTTCTTCGACACTGTGGCCGGCCGCCGCCATGATGGTTTCATGATAGTCCACGGAAATGGTTTCCAGGAGCAGCTCGTCGATCCACGGGTAGGATGAGCGCAGCACTGCTTCCGTACAGCCCGTGCACTCGGCAAAATGGAGATACACCACCGGCGGCCTCGGACCAGAGGCGAGCGCTTCTGCGATCTTGGGCGCAAAGGACGGGGCCAGCCCCATGGTTGCCGACACCATGGTGCAAAACTTCATGAAATCCCGACGTGTCACACCCTTTGGCACCGAGCCCTTCTGAAGCTTCCTTTCCTGTTCCATCAACAACCTCCTGTTCCTGTTCCTGTGCTCAGCTTGCCCCGGGGCTTCGATGCCACCCGGGACCCCATCCCCACAAAGCCCCACTGCACGTTTCCAAACCTCTTTCTTGCGGGGAAAATGCTCTCCCGCACTGATTTTTGCGGATCCGAAACGATATGATGGATGACGATGGGAAAAGGACACTTTCAAGAAAGGGGGCTACCGCCGGCATGACGGCTTTCCATGCGCTAAGATCGTGAGCACACCCGCCTTCAGCATTCTGAGACCGACAAAGGCCATTGAAAAGCTGCTTCGTGTGTCGGACCCGCCCCGCGGGATCTTTTCGTCACGTTCTGTGAGTCTTTTCCGCCTAGTTGGCGAGAGCCTCCTCGATTTTTTTCACGATGCGCATCGGAATGGGATACTCGTCCTTGACCAGATAGAGTTTCAAGATCCCGGGGTCAAACTCCATGGCCTGGGCGAGAGCCTGAACATCCATGCCCTTTTGCGTCAGTTGTTCCAAAAGCCGGCTCTTGAGTTCCACCATGTGCGCCTCCTTTTGTCCGTGCCGCTTACACGCCGCCGTGTCTTTGTGCGTTCTGTGCTTCATGGGCAAACAAAATTTATATATCTTAAGGTCCGTCACGCTTTCAAGGGAAAATGCGCACAAAGTCTCCCGTCCGAATGGAGCCGATTCACCCGGGCCGATGCAAAAAAGAAGGGTAAAAAAAGCGAAAGGCCGCAGGGCTTAAACCCTGCGGCCTTTCATTGGAAAGGGCCTCTCGGAAATTCCATGGAGAATGGAAGGCATGAATCGAAGCCGCCGGTGGATCATACAAAGAACATGAGCCTGAGCATCTGCTGTCGCTGAAAGAACGGGGGTTTTCGCTGGAACGTGATCGTCACGTGTGCGGGAAAATGAGCCTCCGCTTTGCGCTGTCGCGTGTGGTGTCGCTTAGAGAACCCCTTCCTTAACAATCGGGGCCGGTGCCTGGTCCAGGGAACTTGCCAGTCGAGAGAAAAGAGCAGGAGAGGGAACCGCCGCCAGCATGGAATGGATCACGCGCTCGAAATCCAACAGNTCGAAAGGTTTTTTGAGAAAGCCATCAGCCACGGGAGTCACATCGCGAGAAATCCACTCGAAGTCGTAGAAGGAAATGAGAACCGCTCGAAGTGCCGCCTGCACCTTCTTGAGTTCCGCAACAAGCCGCGCCCCGTTACCGTCTCGAAGATGATATTCCACCACGCACAGGTCGTAGCGCCGCGCTCTCGCCAACTGCCACGCTTCGCCGCACGTGCTGCAACTGTCAAAAAGATAACCGGCCCGCTTTACGCCATTTTCCAAAGAGCGTCTGAATGGGGCATCACTTTCCACGAGGAGAATTCGCGCACTCGAAAAGAGATTCCGCTGCATACCGCCTCCATTCGAGATGAAGAAAAAGCAAGTCGCATGCCAAGACTGAGATTATTTGACAAAAAGGGGCACACCGCCTGGTTGCAGGGGCCCGCTGTCCGAGCCCCCAACGTCCTCCTTAGCCGACCCAGGGGGTGTGGAGAATTTTCTTCACCACCGGCCCCTCTCCTTCCAAACCGTTCCGTCCTCTCCCCCATTCCGTCACCTTTTGCGGCACCCCCGAGGCGATGGAGAATATCCATCAATACCAGGACTCTTAAACATTATTCTTCAGTTTTCGGCGCCGCCGTCGGCTCACGGAGAGGGGGTTCCGCATCGAGACCGAATTTTTTCATGCGGTAGATGAGCACGTGGCGAGGGATCCTCAAAAAACGCGCCGTCTTGGATTTATTGCGACCGCACCGTTCATACACTTCCCGGATGATGTTCCGCTCCAGCGCCTCTAAGGATATGCCTTCTTCGGGCATGTTTTCCCACACCAGAAAACGGCCGGGTTCCGAGGCGCTCGGCGCCGTCGCCGGGCCGGGCTGGGGCCTGAGAAAATGGAAATGCCTTTTGAGGACCAAATCGTCGTCTTCCAAAAGGACGATGCGTTCCATGGTGTTTCGTAACTCGCGCACGTTTCCCGGCCACGGATGGGTCAAGAGCACCTCCTTGGCTTCGTCACTGATGTCTCGAAACCGCTTCCCGTATTTGTCGTTGAACTGTTCGAGAAAAAACCGCGCCAAGGGGATAATGTCTTCGCGTCGGTCCCGAAGGGCCGGCAGAGCGATCTGAATGGTCGCCAACCGGAAAAACAAATCCTTTCGGAAGAAACCCTCCTCGCAGGCCTGCCAGAGATCGCGGTTGCAGGCGGCCACAACCCGAATGTTCACGGTCTTCTTGCGTGTGGACCCCAGGGGGTAGAATTCATGCTCTTCCAGGACGCGCAGGAGCTTGGCCTGGACTTCCGGGGGCAAGTCGGCGACTTCGTCCAAAAAGAGGGTGCCCCCGTCGGCAGCTTCCAGCAATCCTTTCTTGCCTTCCGATCGGGCCCCGGTAAAAGCGCCCTTTTCGTAGCCGAAAAGTTCGCTTTCGATGATTTCCGGGCTGAAGACGGCGCAATTGAGCGCAACGAACGGATAGGTCGCCCGAGGACTTGTGGCATGGATGAGCCGGGCGAACAATTCTTTTCCCACGCCGCTTTCTCCTTGAAGGAGCACACCGGCGTCGGGGCTTTGGGCGCTGCGGATGGCCAGTTGCTGGGCTTCCAAAAAGGCGGGGCTGCTGCCCACCAGGGTATTGACCTGATGAAGCCGCTGCATTTCTTGGCGGAGCCGCTCCACCTCATGCCTGAGGCTGGCGTATTCCAGAGCCTGTTTGACCGTGACTTCGAATTCTTCCAGGTCGACGGGCTTGACCAGGTAGTCGAAGGCGCCTTTTTTCATCGCCTGGACCACATCTCGGACCTGCTCGTAGGCCGTCACCATGATGACGGTCGGAGACGGCCTCAATTCTTTGAGCTGCGGCAGAAGATCCAGGCCGCTCTGGTCAGGCAGGCCGATATCCAGCAAGACCACGTCGGGCTCGAGCATGCGGGCCAATTGCATGCCTTCGGCGGCGGTCCCCGCTTCCAGGACAGTGTAACTCGCGCTCAAGAACCGACGCATCGCCCCTCGAAAACCCGCTTCGTCATCGATCATGAGAATGGTCGGCGTCGTTCGCATGGGAAAGCATTCCAGCTCAGCCGCTGAGCGTTCGTCGAAGAGTGGGAGGGATCATTCGCAGGACAGGGCCATGGGCATCAANTGATCGTCTCCTCCAGGGACGGCGGGCTCCTTCGTCTTGTCAGGGGAAACACCACACGGAACAGGCTCCCTTTCCCCACCTGACTTTCCACCTCGATGTGAGCCCCGTGTCGTTCCAAAATNCGNCGGCAGAGACTCAAACCCAGTCCCGTCCCTTCCGCCTTGCGCGTGAAAAAGGGGTCAAAAATCCTCCCTTCGTCTTCGGGAAGGATGCCTTCGCCCGTGTCTTTGACGGTCAACAGCACCCGGCCTGAGGCGTCCTCCACCCGGGTCTTCACCTCCATTCGACCCCCGTGTGGCATGGCTTCCACGGCGTTAATCATGAGATTCATGACCACCTGGCCGATTTGGTCGGCGTCCATGATGATCTCGGGCATGGATGGGTCCAGATCCAGNGNNAGNTCGATNTTGGCCTTGCGGATGTGGACCTTGGAAAGGTTATGGCAATAGCGCACAATGTCGTTGAGGTTNGCCGGCAGGAACTGGGGTTCCCGAGGCCTGGCGAAGTTCAGCACTTCCCGGACGATGTTGTCGATCTTTCGCACTTCCTGAATCAGGTCAGAAAGCATTTGGGACTGATTATCGTTTAGGTCCAGCTCTCGCTGGAGCATTTGAGCATTGAAATTGATCGTTGCCAGCGGATTCCGAATCTCATGCGCGATTCCCGCCGCCAGAGTGCCCAGGGACTGCAGCCGCTCGGTCTGTTGGAGCCGCTGCTCCAGCTTCCTCGCTTCCGTTTCGTCCTTTTCGTAATAGACGATGCGCTCCAACTGGGAGGAAAGATTCAGCACCGGAAAGGCGTACAGGCGATAGAAGCCTCCCCACCGAGGATGGGGCCCCTCCTTTTGCACGGGCCTTCGGCTGAGAAAACATTCGCGGATGGGACACCCGCTGGGAGGTTCCGCGGCTTGATAAAGGATCTCCCAGTAGCTCTTGCCCAGCAACCGCTCTCTCGGACCGTAGGTTTTTTCCGTCGTTTGATTGATCCGAAGGATGCGTCCGGAAGCCTCCAACAGGAAGATGCTGTGTTGAATGGCATCAAAGCTTATTTCCAGCTCGGTTTTCGCCCGCTGGACGGAATCAAAGAGCTGGGCATTTTCGATGGCTACGCCGATCTGCTGCCCGATGGTGGTCAAAAATTCACGGCGGTCGTGACGGATCTGAAGCGCTCCGTGATTGGCCACATAGAGAAGGCCCAGCACCCCCTTGTGGGTGAACAGGGCGATGCGAATGATTTCCTGAATATCTTCCGCGGCCATTCTTTCTCTAAGAGCCGGGAAGAAAAGGTGTTCCCTTTTCAGCCATGCCACCGGGTTCTTGAGGCGGCCGGCGGCGGTCCACCCGTCCCCCACGTGGAAGGAGCGGATGTTTTCCGCCAGAGTCGACGAAAAACCGTGCTGGGCCGCCAGGACCATGGTCCCGCCGCCTTCTCCGTCGGATTTCAAAAGGTAGATGGCGCCCATCTTGAGCTGCAGGGTGCGCAGGATGGCGATCAGGGATTGCTCGAGCACATCCTCCAGACGCGGTGAGCTGTGAATGGCCGAGGAAATGTCAAAAAGTATCTGCAGCTCATTGTTCTGCCGGANGATCTTTTCCTTGAGTACGGACGGCGTCTCACCGTCCACACCCTCCGCGATGGGGGGCGGTCCCGGCGCATTCCATTCTGACGACATTGCCCTGTCCATTTTTCCTCGATCGATTGGATCCCTATGGGGGTTGATCACATTTTGTTCGCAGAGGGGGCACCATGGAAAGGCGGTGTCACAGGGCGTCGGGAGAGAGAGGAACACTGCACACAATCCAGAGCTTTCGCGATAACGAGGCGTCGCCTCCCTCAAAATCATCCTCTTGGAGCGTGTCCGAAAATGGAACCTCTGGGAGCGGCTTCAGACGCGACCCCGCACCCGCCTTTTGCCGCGTGTGTCCGAAGCCGTTCCCGCTCGTTGGTGTTCTTTTTACGCCTTCGACGGAGGTTGCGCGGCCGGAGCGTTCGTTCGTGCGGCTCGGCGCGCCGCCTCCGCCACGGCGACGGTCACGTGCGCCACGCGAACGGAAGCCGCGTCCACCATTTTGCCATCGACGGCCACGGACCCTTCGCCTCGAGCCCGTGCCGCTTCGTAAGCCTCAACGATTCGCACACTTCGAGCCACGTCATCGTCCGAAGGCGTAAAGACCTGATTGATCACCTCCAATTGGTCCGGATGGATGGCCCATTTGCCGTCGTAGCCCAGGGCGCGGCTCATGGCACACGATCGAGCCAAACCCTGAGGGTCTCGAAAATCCCCGTAGGGTGCGTCCACGGCGGCAAGGCCTGCCGCCTTGGCGGCCATGACCATGCGACTGAGCGGAAAAAGCCACCGAAAACCCGCCGCGTCCTCCTCGGCGTCGCCGTGGCCGCTGATGCCGCCGCTGGGCATCCCCAGCGAAGCCCCATAATCGGCGATGCCGAAAACCAGGGCTTCCAGCCGGGGGGAGCTCATGGCGATCTCGCCGACGCGGAGCATCCCTTGGGCCGTTTCGATGGAGGCTTCCAGGCCGATTTTCCTGGCAAGGCCGAACCGTATCTCCATCTGAGTGAGCCAGTAATCGATGGCCTTGATTTCCGCCGGATCGTTGACCTTGGGCACCACGATGACATCGACGAAAGACCCGGCCTTTTCCACCACATCGATGAGGTCGCGGTAGGCGAAGGGCGTCCCCATATCGTTGATGCGATAAGCTCGAACACGCCCTTCCCAGCCGGAAGCCGTGAGCGCCTCCACCACGGCGTGGCGCGCCTTTTCCTTTTCGTCCACCGGAACGCTGTCTTCCAAATCCAACATGACCACATCCGCCGGAAGATTCAGCGCCTTTCGGACCATTTTCTCCCGGTTGGCGGGAACCGAAAGGATCGATCGCCGCAGTCTGATGGGGCGCTCCATGGCTTTTTCCTCGTCGTGGCGAACCGCTTTCTACGCCTCCCGAATGGCGGCGCGGGCAGCCGCCAGCCGGGCGATGGGGACGCGATACGGGGAACAACTCACGTAATTCAACCCGATCCGATGGCAAAATTCCACGGAAGACGGCTCCCCACCATGTTCCCCGCAGATTCCCACCTTAAGATCCGGTCGTGTGGCGCGTCCTTTTTCGACGCCCATCTTCATGAGTTGTCCCACACCGTCTTGGTCGATGCGCTCAAAGGGATCGAAATCCCAAATCCTCTTGTCCAGATAATCGTGGAGGAACTTGGCAGCGTCGTCCCGGCTGATGCCGTAAACGGTCTGGGTCAGGTCATTGGTGCCGAAGGAGAAGAACCTGGCTTCCTTGGCGATTTCATCGGCCGTAAGAGCCCCTCGGGGCACCTCGATCATGGTCCCGACAACGTAATCCAGCTGGATGCCGTAGCGCTCCATGACCTCTCGCGCCACCTCGTCCACGACCCGTTTCTGATCGGCAAGCTCCGCCACATGGCCCACCAAGGGGATCATGATTTCAGGATGGACGTCAAGGCCTTCCTTCTTGACCTCGCACGCCGCTTCCAGAATGGCGCGAGCCTGCATCGCTGTGATTTCGGGATAGACCACCCCCAGTCGGCACCCGCGATGGCCCAACATGGGGTTGGCTTCGTGGAGGGACTGAATTTTGGCCCGCACGCGGTCCACGGACACGCCCATTTGCTCCGCCACGGTGCGGATGTCCCCCTCTTCCGAGGGCAGAAATTCGTGCAGCGGCGGATCCAAGGTGCGGATGGTCACCGGCAGTCCCTTCATGACTCGGAAGATGCCCTTGAAATCCTCGCGCTGCATGGGAAGCAGCTTGGCCAAGGCTTTTTCTCTTCCTTCCTTGGTGTCCGCCAAAATCATTTCGCGCACGGCGTGGATCCGTTCCCCTTCGAAGAACATGTGCTCGGTGCGGCACAGCCCGATCCCTTCTGCGCCGAAAAGCAGGGCCGTCTGCGCCTGGTCAGGCTGATCGGCGTTGGTGCGCACCCCGAGGCGCCGGTGGGCGTCGGCCCATTGCATGAGTTCCATGTAGTCTTGGTAAATGGGTGAGTCCTCGGGCTTGAGCGTTTTGTCTAAGAGAACCTGAAGGATCTCAGACGGTTTCGTGGGAATCTGCCCGGCGAAAACCTCGCCCGTGGAGCCGTCAACGGAGATCCAGTCGCCTTCCTTGACCACCCGGGCGTTCACGGTCATCTGCCGCTGCTTGTAGTCGATTTCCACATCGCCGCAGCCCACGACACAGACTTTGCCCATCTGCCGGGCCACAAGGGCCGCATGAGACGTCATGCCTCCGCGGGAGGTGAGGATCCCCTGAGCGGCGTGCATGCCGCGAATATCATCGGGTGAGGTTTCCAGGCGAACGAGAATAACTTTTTCTCCCCGCGCGGCCCACTCTTCTGCATCCACCGCATTGAAAACCACCCGGCCCGTCGCCGCTCCCGGCCCAGCGTTCAGGCCTTTGGCCAAAAGAGCCTTGGAGGCGATGGCTTTTTGTTTAGCCTGGGCGTCGAAGATGGGCCGCAGCAATTGGTTCAGCTGGTTGGGCTCCACCCGAAGGAGGGCCTCTTTGGGGGTCAGAATGCCTTCGCGGACCATGTCCACCGCGATCTTGAAAGCGGCAAAGCCGGTGCGCTTTCCCGTTCGGGTCTGGAGCATCCAGAGCTTTCGGCGCTGAATGGTGAATTCGATGTCCTGCATGTCCCGGTAATGCCGGTCGAGAATCCTTCGAATCCGTTCCAGCTCGGCGTACGCTTCCGGCATGGCTTCTTCCAAGGACACCATGGACGGATCCGTCTTTTGGCGGATATTGATGGGCTGAGGCGTCCGAATGCCGGCGACCACGTCTTCCCCTTGCGCGTTAACCAGGTACTCGCCGTAAAGGACGTTTTCGCCCGTGGCCGGATTGCGGGTAAAGGCCACGCCCGTGGCACAGTCGTCTCCCATGTTGCCGAAAACCATGGACTGGATGTTGACCGCCGTGCCCATGTCGTCGGGAATCCCGTTGATCTGACGATAGGCGATGGCCCTCGGATTATCCCAGGACCCGAACACGGCCCCGATGGCCCCCCAGAGTTGTGCCTTGGGATCCTGCGGAAAGTCTTTCCCGATCTTCGTGCGGATGAGCTCCTTATAGCGCCGGCACAATTCCTTGAGGTCGTCGGCGCTCAGCTGGTTGTCGAACTGGACGCCGCGCGATTTTTTCAGCTCGTCGATGATTTCTTCAAAAGGATCGATCTCGTCGGGGCTTTCCGCCTTGAGCCCCAGCACCACATCGCCGTACATGCTGAGGAAACGGCGGTAGCAATCGTAGGCAAATCGAGGATCATGGGTTTCTCGGGCCAGACCTTCCACCGTTTGATCATTGAGGCCCAGGTTGAGGACAGTGTCCATCATCCCGGGCATGCTGATGGCGGCGCCCGATCGCACCGAAACCAGCAGAGGCTTTTCCGGATCTCCGAAACGCCGTCCCATGAGATTTTCCAGACGGCGTAAAGCCTCTTCCACTTCTTGGTCGAGACCCGGAGGGTACGATCCCTTGCTCTTGTAAAAATAGGTGCACACTTCCGTCGATATGGTAAACCCGGGAGGGACGGGAATGCCCAAGTTGGTCATTTCGGCAAGATTGGCACCTTTCCCCCCCAGAAGGTGCTTCATGGCGGCGCTGCCGTCCGCTTTGCCTTCCCCAAAAAAATACACGTAACGCGTTCCCATAAGGTCTGTTTCCCTCCTTATTCTGGCTCGGTTTGCTATCCTGATCGACACTCCCGGGCGATAAAGACACAAAAACCCCACCTCGCCGGGATGGGGCTTTTGTGCGGATCTGTTCTGGAAGAAGCGAGGCTCGCTATGGGATCAGACTTCAAGCCACGAATCGGAGTAGAGCGTGTGTCCGAGAATGACGCGGGCCGTCTTGACGAAGTCTTTTTCTTCTTTGGTCAGGGAGGCCATATCGATTTCTTCCCCGTCCTCCACCTTAGCCACTAGAGCCTCCAGTTCGGGCCGCTGGCCGCGAGCGATCTTGTGCAGCTCAGTATCGAACGTGTCCACGATGGCCGACTTCATGCCCCAACGTTTCCACAAGATGAGCATCACTTGGTTCAAAATGGGCCGCAGGTGTTCCGGAGCGCCGTTGGAGACGTTGGACAGGCCGATGGTGCTGTTGCAGCCCGGGGCCATGTCCGGGAACATTTTCATGAAATTCAGGCCGCTCATGATCTGAATCTGCTGCACGTTGACCGGCGTTTGAATAGGATCGATGTAAATCCGTTCCGGCGGAATGCCCATTTCGGTGGCTCGGAAAAGAATCTCGGCACACAACACGCCGCGTTCGTTTTCATCGCGCGGCATGCCTTCGGGGCCCCACAGAAGGCCGATGAATTCCGCGTCGTATTCCTTGGCCAGCGGCAGCAGCGCGTCCATGCGCTCCGGGCGCACCATGATGGAGTTGATCATGGCGCGGCATTTCTTATGGGCTTTTAATCCGGCTTCGATGGCCTTGATGTTGGACGTATCCAGGGCCAGAGGCAGGTCCACGACTTCATGGATCACCGGAACCAGCCATGACATGAGCTCTTCGCCGGTCTTGCCCGCCGGGCCGATGTTGAGATCGATGTAGTCCATCCCGGCCTGGGCTTCCTGCACGGCCAGCTCCTGAAGCGTCTTGGCGTCGCGCTCTTTCAGCGCCTTGCCGTACTTCTTGCTCATAATATTCAGGTTCTCACCGATAAGCTTCATAGAATCACACCCTCCTTGTGGGTTTCCGGAAACTCGGGCCTGGAAGGGATGGGGCCGTCCCGCCGGCGGGGCCGTCCCGCCGGCAGGCTCCTCCGTCCCCACCGTTATTGTGGCTTGAATTCCTTAAGGAATTTGGAGATGTGGCTCGCTTCCCGCGGGCCCACCACCACGTTCCAGCCCGGAATTTCTTCTTCCAACTCCCCGCTGATGGCCGCGGCATAACCGGGGATGACGATGGATTTATGCTTCACCTTATCCATAATGCCGCATTTGCGCACGAATGTGCCCACCGATTCCCCGTTAAACTTCCCGGCGGCCCAGGCGGTCATGACCGAGAGCCCTTCCGTATCCTGGACCAAGAGCCACGACGGCACGCGGCTGGATTCGATTTCCCCGCTCACGATGAAGTAGGTGAGGGAGAAGTTGCAGGTGACCAGAACCGGGGAGTTTTCATCCGGGTTGTTGATGGGATAGATGCCCTGTTCGGCTGTCATGGGTCGCTGCGGGTCGGTGTAGATGTTCAGCCGTTCGAGCAGCAGCGGGAAGTGGACTTCCGGCTTCACATCGCTCATGACGATGAAAGCGCCGTACTTGGCGATGAACGTGGCGGCGACGATGCCTTCATTGAAAAGGTCGTCGGCCATTTCGTTGGCGAAGATTATGGTGGGATAGCCAAGNGGGCGGAACCGGTTTTTGATGGCCGCACGGCGGATATGAATCTGCTCTTCAAAAGCCTTTTTCAGATCCCGGGTGCCTGTGTCGATGACGATGTCTTTCAGGCCCATGGCCGCCAATTTTTCGGTCAGGGCGATGACGCTGTCCAAGGTGCCGTTGCCTTTGACGGCCAAGGGGCATCCCGTTTCTTTGGCCAAGGCGCCGAGGGCGTCGGCGGTTTCCGCCGTGGCCGCATAAAGAAGGGGCTTCTTGTCCTTCAACTCGGCCGCCGCGGCCTTGAGGACATCCACCTTGTCCGACATGAGGATGAGCGCGGCGCCCGTGCCATCGACAATCTTTTTGGCCAGAGCGGTAAAGGCCCCCACATCCCCGGTGGCGTCTTTGACGGCGAACATTTCGGGACGCAGGTTCAAGCCCACCCGTTCAAACTGGCACGCTTTGAATCGGGCCATTTTGCCGTCCACCGATGCGGCATCTTCCGCCGTCGTCACCAGGGTGGCCAGCCCCGGTTGATTGACGAAAGTCTTTTCGTGCCGGAAGAGGACGGTTTCGCCGCCGACCTTCACTGTGTATTCCCCAGTGCCCACCGCCAGCGGTCGCACAGGCGGTGCGGAATCGGCCGCCAGCTTTTCTTTCGCCGCTTCGGAAACGTGGGGACATGCATCCAACTCGGCCTTGCCCGCCGCCAGGTTCATGGCAAAGGCTAGACACGTGGGAACACCGCAGTCTCCACAGTTCGTTTTGGGAAGAAGTTTGAAAATCTCAATTCCTGTCAGGCCCATGTGTTTTTCTCCTCATCGCCTCTGACATTGTCACTGCGCACGGAAGCCGGGGGCGAACCCCGTCACCCCCGGTCCACGTCTTTACCCAAGAATCGGCTCCATGCTCAGCGCCGGATGGCCCACTTCTTGGAGGAAGGGCAGGATTTCATCCTCGGTGACGCCCTGTTCTTCCGTGGCGATCATGTCGATGAAATTGGGAATGCCGATCTCTTCACCGCGCTTGATCAGCCGTTCGCGGATTTCCTCCTTGAGCATCTTGGGCATCCACACCAAGCGCTTGATACCGCCGTCACCTGCAATGAACTTGCGCTGGGTGATGTTGTACTTGCTGTGNCCNACAAAGCCCGGCGTCACGTTCCCGCCGCCAATGGTTCCGGCCAGGGTGGTGAACTTCATGCCGCACGGCGTCATGCCCGGATAATCCCGGTTTACGGTCATGATGCCGTTGCAGATGGGCAACACCGCCGCAATGCACTCGCAGCAGCCNCAGGTCGTCATGGGATCGTACACNACGCTGTAGAAGTTGTAGCTTGAAACNGCACCGCGAGACGCCCTTTCTACAAACTCATTGACACCCTTCCAGTTGCCATACCGCTCGTCCAAGGTTTCCCCCTTGGCAATGGGCTGGTTCGGGCCCGTAGGGTTGATTTCGTACGAGGCCTTGCAGTCGAGCCAGTTATAGGCCCCGCACAGCCCCGTGCGCTCAGGACTGATGACACACACATGGGTCGGGGCAAAGGACTGGCACAAGGTGCACGAATAGTAGATTTCCGTGGTNTCGTCCGTCATCCCTTCGATCCGTTCATCACGGGTGCGGTACATCTGCTGAGCCACATGGAGGAGCTCTTTGACCTTGTCTTCTTCGGTGTAAATCTTCACCTGGCACTTGTCGAAGATCGCGCCGAAATCCTGATGGAACTTGGCATGGAGGATCTTCCCGATGTGCTCCAGCGTAAAGCCTTTTTCCACCGCGCTTTTGCCGATGCGGTACCAGGCAATGTCCCGCTGTCCGATGTGCATGACGCCTTGAGCGTAATTGACCAGATGGTGAATCTGCCGCTCCAGGATCGGTTCATAGTCTTCTTGCATTTTCCGGCCGGCCACCTCGACGACGACACCTAAGGGCAGGCGGCTCCCCGGTTGGACGTCCTTGATATCCGGGCCGATCACCTCCACCTTGCCGTCTTCCACCGCGTCCATCTCGGCGATGCGCACCAGCTCAAAACACGGGGTCTTACCGCCGCCGCATTCGAGATACACATCATCTTTGCGCACCCGCTCACCCTCAAAAGCGGGACCGTAGGACACAGGCACCGGAACTTCCGTAATGGTGACCTTGAGACCGCGCACTTCGATGGACTTCGAGCACATCTGGCTGTGCGGGACGCTGGACACCACATGTTCGTATGTACAAATACCGGTGGGCAAAATCTCCGGAATGTCCGTATCGGCAATTGTCGGGAAGCCCCAGTTAATGGCCCCGGCCGCGTTGGCCGCCCATTCCGCATTGACTTCACCCAGGGCGTTCACAAAGGCAAAGATACGGTCCTTGTTGTAGAGCAGAATCTTCCGATAATCGCCGGGCTGCACGCCGCCGAAGGCCATGGCCGCGCGGTTGGCAAAGCCCAGAGCGAAGACGGCTGCGGAGATGTCCGGTCCGAAGGGAACAAGGCGCGTGGACCAGCCGATCTGCACCCC
>JGI24188J35168_1001391_pt1 | contig 14035 bp, 13 predicted proteins | sample YNPBryantNP2012_FD_35168 | JGI IMG/M metagenome (IMG submission 35168) | reverse complement strand
CGCTCCACATCACGCAGCGATATCGGATGGCGGACACATCGATGCCTGCCAGTCGGCTCTTGCGTGCGCTTTCGCCCGCCGCTCGCACGCGAAGTCCCCACATGGTATGGTAAAGCAAGCCGTGTAACACGAACGGCAGGATGAGCATCATCACCACAAACGGGCTTTGACGGGAAAGCAATCCACCCAGTACGGGTATCGGCTGGAGCCACTGCAGACTCCATTCGGGCACACCACTCGCGCCCGGAGGTCTTTCGAAGAAGCGTCGCAACAGGAACACGGTCAGCCCGGCGGAGAGCAGGTTCACCGCCATGCCGCTCACTACGTGGTCGGCGCGGAATCGCTGAGTGAGCAGGGCGTGCAGAAAGCCCAGCAGCGCGCCAGCCAGCATACCGCACAGCACGCCCAGCCAGCCGTTACCCAGCGCGACCGCTGACGCCCAGCCCACGAACGCGCCCATCAGCATTTGCCCCTCGAGGCCGATATTGACCACGCCGCTGCGCTCGGACAGGATGCCGCCCATCGCTGCCAGCGCGAGAGGGGTTGCCAGCCGAAGCGCACTGCGAAACAGTTCGATATCGAGCACCTCGCCCATCAGCCACTCCTCTGCCGAAAGCGCATCGCCGCCAGAAAGAAGATAATTACCGCCTGCACCACGGTGGTAATCTCTCGGGGCACGGCGGGAACGGTTACCGACTGCATGTATACCGCGCCGTTCTTCATCGCGCCAAACACAAAAGCGGCAAGCACCGCACCCAGCGGGTGGTTATTTCCCAGCAGGGCAACCGCAATCCCGTCGAAGCCGTAGCCGGGCGAGAACTGGTCGTAATAGCGATGGTGCACGCCCAGCACTTCCACCGCTCCCGCCAGACCGCCTATCGCCCCGCTGATTGCCATGCTTGCCCATATCACGCGCGAGACCTGGATGCCAGCCGCTCTCGCTGCCTCAGGGTTTGCCCCCACCGCCCGCAGTTCATAGCCCCACACGGTGCGCTTCAGCAAATACCACAGTATCAGCGCGGTCACCAGCGCAATCACCAGCCCCACACTGAGCCGGGTGCCTTCTATCAGTGTGGGCAGCCACGCCGAAGGCAACGCTTCGGGTGTCTGCGGCGACATGGAATTGGGGTCTTTCCACACCTTGGTGACCAGATACTGCGTGAGATAAATCGCGATGTAGTTCATCATGATGGTGGTAATGACTTCGTGCGCGCCGCGCCAAGCCTTCAGGATGCCCGGAATCCAGCCCCAAATTGCGCCTGCCAGCGCGCCCACCACCAACGCCAGCAACACATGCAGGGGCGCAGGCAAGCCCGATACCGTAAACCCTACCCATGCCGACGCCAGCGCGCCCACCAGCAATTGCCCCTCGACGCCGATGTTGAACTGCCCCGCCAGCAGGCCGACCGCCACCGCCAGACCGGTGAACAGCAGCGGGGTGGTGTTCAGCAGGCTCTCGGGCAGCGCGCCGGGGGCAGACACCGCTCCTTCCCACCATGCCGCCAGTGCGGGCAAGGGAGGACTTCCCGATAGCGCGATGACCACTGCCGCGACGATGACCGCTACCACAAACGCGACGGCAGGAAGCACAACGGCGCGCCAGGCGGTTCTCATACGCTCCCTCCTTTGACCGCGCCGACCATCAACGCGCCGATCTCCTCGCGCCGCTTGCGCTCGCCCTCCACCACGTCCACCATGCGTCCGTCGAAGAGCACGCCCACGCGGTCACACAGGGTGAGCAGTTCGTCCAGGTCAAACGACACCACCAGTGCGCAGGCTCCCTGTCCGCAGGCTTCGCGGATGGCATGGTGAACGGCTCGCGTACTGGCGGCATCCAGTCCCCGCGTCGGTTGCCCTGCGATGAGCAGGGCAGGGGGTTCCATCAGCGCACGCCCGACCACCACCTTCTGTTGATTACCTCCGGACAGGGCGGAGAACGGCGCATCGGCGGCGGGTGCACGCACCGCAAACCGGTGGATAATCCTCTCGGCGAACTCTTTCATGCGCGTAAACGACAGGGAAAACCTCGAACCGAACCTGCCCTCTCGCTGAAGACCCAGAGCCGCGTTCTCTGCGACCGACCATTCCACAATCGCCCCGCGCAGATGGCGGTCCTCGGCGATGTAGCGTACGCCTTTGTGCAGGCGCGCGGCAGGGGGTGCGTGTGTGATGTCTTCACCGTCCAGCCAGATGTGTCCCTGTGTCGGAGATGTCAGCCCCATCAGGGCGTCGATGAGTTCTGCCTGACCGCTACCGTCCACACCGGCGATACCGAACACCTCGCCCGGATAGACTTCGAAAGAGACTCCTTTCAGCCCCGCCCGGCTGCGCACGGGCGGCACGATTAACCCCTCTACCCGCAGGCGAGGCTGGTCGCCCAGCCTTCTGCCCGGTAACATCTCTTCCTCGGGTAACACCCCTTCCTCGCCTACGATGAGCCGCGCCAGCGTGCGGGCGGCGACCTGCGGCGGCGCGCCCGGCTTTTCACGCACCGGCATGGTGGCAACGACCTCGCCGGCTCGCAATACGGTCACCTCGTCTGCGTGTTCCAGCACTTCCTGCAGTTTGTGCGTCACCAGCAGCACGGTGCGTCCTTCCTCGGCGAAGCGGTGCAACAGTGCGAAGAACGCCTCTGCGTCGGCAGGGGGCAAAACAGCAGTTGGCTCATCGAAGATAAGCACGCGCGCGTCGCGCAACAGCAGCTTCAGTATCTCCACCTTTTGCTGCTGCGATACCGATAGCGAACCCGCGGGGGCATCCCAGTCCGCCTGCAGACCGATGGCTTTAGCCAGCTCCTCCGCCCGCGCCCGTACCTGTGAGCGGGGCAGACGAGAAAACGAAGCTCCTTCGCCGCTGAGCATCAGATTCTCCAGCACACTCAGTCGGGGGATCAGTGCGTAGTGCTGGCTCACCATGCCCACGCCTGCCTGTAATGCCTCTGCGGGCGAGCGGAAGCGGACAGGTTGTGCATACAGATACACCGTGCCGCTATCCGGTGGGAAGACGCCGTACAGGATGTTCATCAGGGTGGTCTTTCCCGCACCGTTTTCGCCCACAATGGCATGGATAGTGCCCTGCCGGACGGAGATGGTGATGTGGTTATTCGCCTGCACTGCGCCGAAGCGCTTGCAGATGTCCTCCATTTGCACCACAACAGGCGTCTCGCTGCTCATTCCTGCACGCTTTGCTCCATGCGGATGGCTCTGGCGATATTGGGGTCGGTGCGGCGTATCTCCTGTGCCACCGGCTTCGTGTGCGAAGTGGAGCGCAACTCGGCAAGGAGCGAGTCGTATTCCTCGCCATCCAGAGGCAGAGACACCGGCTTCCCTCTCTTAGCGGAGAGGATAATGGCGTTTGCCAGCTCAAGGCTCCACAAAGCCTCCTCTCCCGGGGCGATCAGCCGGCGCTCTGTTCCCAACAGCACCCGCGCGAAGTTGCGGATGACCGCTTCGTGCCCGGTTATCGCTTCCGGCGCGTCCAGAACGACCGGTTGCGCAGTGGGGAGCTCCCACATATCCTGCGCCTCCTGCATGTATCGCGGAATGGGAGGAACCACGCGCATGACACTCACCCNCTCGCCGTCGACCACCACCTTGCCTCCCTCACCGACGATTTCAAAGTAGCGGGTAGGGGGTACCTCGTTCACATTCACGTAGAGGTAACCATGCGCTCCGTTCGGGTACTCCAGCAGGGCGAATGCCTCATCCTCTACCTCTATCTGGTGGTAACGGGTGCGNACCTGTGCGTTCACCCGGCAGGGCATTCCTGCCAGCCAGCAGAAGATATCCAGATGATGCGGTGCCTGATTCATTAATACTCCGCCGCCTTCTCCTGCCCACGTGCCCCGCCACGCGGCTGAGCGGTAGTATGCTTCATTGCGGCACCAGGTGGCGATGGTGTGCGCTCGCAACAGATTGCCGACGATACCCTCTTCCACCGCTTGCCTGGCGATGCGATAGTGTCTTTCCGTGCGCATCTGCAGCATGGCGCCGAGCAAGCATCCGTGCTGACGTGCGGATTCCACCATGCGGCGCCCCTCGGAAATACTGACCGCCAGTGGTTTTTCGCAGAGCACATGCACGCCGTGTTTGAAGGCGCATTCGGCGATTTCCGCGTGCAACGGGTGTGGCGTGGCGATAAGCACCGCGTCTGCCAGTCCACTGCCCAGCAGTTGCCGATGGTCGGTAAAGCCGGGTACGCCAAACTGCTGTGCGACCTGCTGGGTGCGCTCTGCCGAAGCGGAACAGACCGCAGTGAGCTCGGTCTCTTCGATACGCTGGATCAGGGTGGCATGCGCCACACCCATACCACCCACCCCAATGACGCCAAAGCGCACCCGTTGCATGAAGACCACTACCTTACAATGTTCGGATCGGATACCCGTTGACCAAGCACTCTGCTCTTGGGTTTGGAGCTGGCTTTCAGCTCCCGGAGCAGGGCATCGTACTCGGCGCGGTCTACGGGCAGAGTGACCGTCTTACCCCGTTTACTAGAAAGGATGATGGCGCTGGCAAGCTCCACACACCAAATGCCTTCCTCTCCGGGCGAGATAAGCGGTTCACCATAAAGGATAGCCCGCGCGAAGTTGCGGGTAATCTGCGCATGACCGGCGGGCATCTCTTCCACCTGCACCTCTACCGGCTCCGTCTTCGGTCCCGACCACATATCGGTTGCGCTGAAGGTAAACTCGCGGATGGGCGGCACGACTCGCCGGATGGTAACCTGCCCGTCCTGATACACCACCTTGCCCTTGTCACCGGCGATTTCAAAGCGAGTGGTGCCCGGAGCCTCGTTCGTGGTGGTGTACAGGTAGCCGTGCGCGCCGTTGGTGTACTCCAGCAGGGCGAACGCCTCATCTTCGACTTCGATCTCATGCAGGCGCGTGCGCGTGGACGCCGTGACCTTCGCCGGTAGCCCTGCCAGCCAGCAGAACATGTCCAGTGCGTGAGGCGCCTGGTTCACCAGCACGCCGCCGCCTTCGCCGACCCATGTCGCCCGCCATTCCGCCGAGTCATAGTACGCCTGATTGCGGTAGTAGGCGGCGACCATCTCGGTGCGCATGAGGTCCCCAATCACACCATCCTGTATCGCCTTGCGGGCAACACGATAGGCTTGTTCGGTGCGCATCTGGAACATAACGGCGAATACTTTGCCCGCACGTCGAGCAGCTTCTATCATGCGGTCGGCTTCCACCGGATTAATCGCCATCGGCTTCTCGGTCAGCACGTGCAACCCCTTGCTGAAAGCGTATTCCGTCACTTCGGGATGCACCGGGTGCGGTGTGGCAACAATCACCGCGTCTACCAGCCCGCTGTCAATGCATTGCCGGTAGTCGGTAAAGAAGGGCACGCCGTACTGCTCGCCGACATTCTTCGCGACGTCCGGGTCCACATCGGCAACCGCCGTTAACTGCACCTCTTCCACTTCCTGCATCATCTTCGCGTGGGCGGAACCCATGCCTCCCACCCCAATAATGCCCAAACGTACCTTATCCATGTTGGCAAACCTCCCTGATTGCAGGCCTTCATATGCCATAATTCGCTCCGGAGAGTTTTTCTCCCTGCCTATGAGTAGGGCAAATATGGTAGAACAGGAACGCAGGAGGTGGGCTACAGGGCAAATTTCTGGGAGGCTTCGCTCGTTTATGTTCGTTTTCTCAGTGGGCGGGGTTCTGGCTCCTTCGTGACCCGCAGNCCNGCGCGCNGCANTCCCNGTTGAACCTCCGGTCGGCGCAGGAACAGTTTCCAAACGCTGCCCGTCCGATAATCCTCAATCGCCAGTAACGCCATTCCCAGGTCGATACCGATGACATCCTTGTCCCACCAGTCTCTGTCCACGTTGAAGGCGTTGCTGAATCCGTAGCGTCCCCAGATTTTGGAGCGGTATCTGTCGTACATCGCCTGCATTGCGTGCAAAGATTCTTTATGGGTGAAGATGACGGAGCCGATGGGGGCAGTGGGAGCCACCGTGCCATCGGGCTTATCCCACATGATAATCGCCGCATAACCACGATAGCCATCGGGGCCGTCTGAAGCAGTCAATCCCCACACGTCGTCATCGAAAGTTTTGAAAAGGTGCTTGTTGTCAATGCAGAACTGCCGGCTCGCCAGGGTGGCGTTGACAGAGCTCACCCAGTAGTCCCAGCCGAGTCGGTCACGGCGATGGCGCAGGTCGATGTAGTGGTGAGACATCTGGTGCATGAACAGCGGTCCGCCCGCGAGATGCTCGTATCGCCCTTTGTAGGTAACAACAGGACGCTCCCAGGCATCCCACATCTTTTCGGGCAGTCTTTGATGCGGTGCGCCGAGCGCGACGATGTACAGGATAATATGCTCGCAATAGGAGTGCCAGCGTGTTTTGAGAAAGCCTTCTTCGGGCTTCCAGCCGTGCGAGAGAAGCATCTCGTCGGGTCTGCTGCCTCCGTCCGTGCGCATCACCTCGAAATCGATCCGTCGGTAGAATCTGTCCACCAGTTTGGCGACTTCACCCTTGAAAAACTCCGCCGCTACCAGTGCGCCCGCCAGAAACAGCGCGGTGTCGATGGTAGAAACCTCGCAGTTCCACACACGCTTGCCGTCGCGCCAGTCCACGAAGTGATACAGCCAGCCGTGAAAGTGGGACATCTCATCCAGCACGAAGCGCAAGGTGGTCAGGATGCGTTGTTCCGCCCGTTTGCGCTCCAGCCAGCCGCGCTGCACCGCCACCACGTTTGCCGCCAGCGCGTAGCCGGTGCTGGAGATACTGGCAACGGTGTAATCATCAGGTGAAAAATTGTTCGCACGGTCTTTGGTCAGTCCGGTGTTCGGGTGGGATTCATTCCAGAAGAATCGCCATGCGCGCTGCTGTACCTCGTTCAGTAACTGCTGTGTGGTCACCGTTCTGCTCCCGAAGATATACGTTAAAAAGGCGGAGGCAGATGCCTCCGCCTGAGGAGGGTGCTTACCGCACCTGTCCGTTGGCAACCGCCTGACGGAAGGTGCTGCACATGGTGTCCAGCCACGTCAGGTCCATGCCACCGATAATCACGTTGCCGTTAGCATCCTTCGCGTAGCCCCACTTGTTGGTGCCGTCCGGGTTGTCGTGCGTGCAGACGGCGTCCCAGGTGGTCCACTTGGCGTGACCGTCCAGATAGGTCAGGTTCACAGCCCGGTCGCTGCCGCGGTGCCTTGCACCGAAGTTCGAGCCTGCGGGGCCCCAGTTGGGGTCAAATGCCATCCAGGGACCGTAGTCGGGCCACACGTCCTTATGCTCGCCCACGATGAGCGTGTTAGCAGGATAGGGGAAGTTTACCTCGGCATAGTTAAAGCCTGCCCACCAATCACCAGAGCCAACGGGCGAGCTCGACTTGAAGAAGGCGTGGTACAGGAAGTAGCTGCGGAAGGTCTTCTGAACGGTGGGAGGATAGACCTCGCAGTCCACCGTGCCGTTGCCGTCCAGGTCGCCACTGGTATCATCCAGTGTGTTCTTCAGCGGGTTGGTGGGGCACTTGAACATGTCCCAGTTTTTCACGTAGGGGTGGAGCATGTGCTTCCAGTTGGCGTTGCAGCCCTGGGCACACCAGTTGCCCGGGCACGTGCGGCGCATTGGAAGCACCTCGTCGTAGTCCTGCGTGTACATGCGGATGGCGAGACCAATCTGCTTCATGTTCGACAAACAGGACGTGACCCTTGCCGATTCTCGCGCTTGCGAGAACACGGGGAACAGGATGGCTGCCAGTATCGCGATAATCGCGATAACCACCAGCAGCTCAATGAGCGTGAAAGCCCGGTTGTGTTTCATTGGTGTTTGACCTCCTTTGTGATGATATGATGCCGTTCTTACTGTCCCTGTCCACCCGGTGTGATGGGGGCAACGGGAGCGGTATTCTGACCGGGAATCACTCCTGGATACATGGGCGGACCCGCGCCTGCCTCCTTCGCCGTTTTGATGCCCCGGCTGAAACCGCCGGTCATCGCCACGTAGCCCACGATAAGCGCAATGACCACTACCACGATGACCGCGATTGCCACGGGCGGACTGACTTCCTTCTTCATGTTCATGGCTCTCCCCCTTGTTTTACATTAACCGATTCAGCATATTTACACAAGCTACCGTTCCTGTTGCAGTATTTTTACAAGGAAACAGCACCACAGGAACGGCGGATATCCAGCACGGGTTCGAAGATGCGCGCGACGCGGTGTGGACGCTCGCCCTCTATCAGGCGCACCAGCGTTTTCACCCCTTCGCGTGCCATTTCGTAGATAGGCTGGCGTACACTGGTCAGCGGTGGGTCGGTATGGTTGCAGACCTCGGTGGAGTCATAGCCGACGACCGCCACGTCTTCAGGGATGCGCAGCCCCAGTTCACGTATCACCTGCATGGCGCGAATCGCCACGTCGTCACTCCATGCGAAGATGGCTGTGGGCCTGTGGCGAGGGCGCATCAGTTCGAACAGCGGTCTGGCATCCGACAGCGGACCTGGCATTTCGATGACCCAATCCTCTTCGGGTTCGATGCCCGCCTCGCGCATTGCCCGCACGTAGCCGTGCCAGCGGTCGAGCGCGGGAGCGGAACGCGAGCTGCCGCGCAGGTGCACGATAGCCCGATGCCCCAGCTCCAGCAGGTGCTTCGTAGCGATATAACCGCCCTTGACGTTATCGCAGTCCACGTGGTACACATCGGGGCGGCGGGCGCGGGTGAAGATAAGCACATGCGGGAAGCCACTGTCTGCCAGAATATCGGATAGCGGGTCATCGATATCGCGCAGGAGCAGTGCGCCATCGATACGTCCATCCATGACGGCATTTGCTTCGTGCTCGGCATCGTCGCCATGTGCGCCGGTATACATCATCAGGTCGTATTGCCTTTCGATGGCTTCGTGCGACGCGCCATGTAGAAGCTCCAGAATGAAACCGGACCATCCGCCGAAGATGGCTGCGTATTGCATCACCACGCCGATAGTGTGGGTGCGCCTCTGCGTCAACGCCCGAGCAACCGCATTGGGGCGATAGCCCAGGTCGCGTATGGCTTCCCAAATGCGCCGGCGTGTCTCGTCGCTGATACGCACTTTGCCCTCACGCCCGTTAATCACATACGAGACCGTGACTTTGGACACGCCTGCTCTTCGCGCCACATCGGCTATGGTGACTCGCTCTCGCCGCATCTTTCTCTACCGTTAATCGGTTAATGCATCTTTAGTATAATCTGTTCCGCAAGGTTTGTCAAGGGTTCAGCCGAGAAAAATTACCTGTTTTTTCAGCCAATTCGGTACAGATGCACCTCGTACGGCTTGAACGAGTCGTCGAATCGCCCGCGACGCACCGCAATACGCCTGCCCTCACCCAGCACCTCGGCAGTGGCACGCTCGGCAAGCGGCTGCACCGTGAACTCGGCGGTAGTGGAGGCGTTGCGCATGCCCACGGCAAACAGGTAGGTGGCTCCCTGATAGCGTTTGACCATGCAGTGCACGGGAGCGTTCGGGGCGGAGGAGCGCACCGTCACGCCGTCGTGGATGGTAGGGCTGTTGAGCACCGGCGCGAGCTCGTGAATCTGCCGGTTGATGGCGGTAACCGCCTCCAGCATCTCACGGTCTTCGAGCAGAGCCGCTTCCACGAAGTTCGGCTCAAACTGGTGCACAAAGTAGATAATGCCCTGTGAGCCGTGAATCAGCGACATCCACACCTCTGCCCGCACGTGGTGGGGTGTGGGCTTGCGCTCGAGGTTGCTGATGCGGGTACACTCCAGCGCGTTCCAGATAATCTTCTTGCCATCGGTCGATTCATTCCAGCGTATCCACAGGTGCAGGCGTTCCAGCCCCTTCGCCACGTACCAGAGCAGGTCCTCCGAGTTCAGCCCGGCTATAGGGTACACGTCGTAAGAGACGATGTCCGCTGCCTTCACATAGGTGAAGTAATCGTCGGGATGCGCGCCGCTGCCACGTCCTACCCAGCTATCGTTGGCAACCCCCTGCCCGAGGTTCAACAACACCGGACGGTCAGGGTCCCGGCTCTTCAACTGGCGATACCACTCCACCACCCTTTCGGGCGGCACCGGGCCACCCCAGCCCTTACGTCCGGTAGCGGGGTCGGATGTGGGCTGAGCGTTGTCGGGTTCATCCTGATGCATCCAGCCGACGATGATGGGGTCTTCGCGGTGCTTCAAGCCAACGGCGTTCTGCTCACAGATGACGGGCATCTTCACCTCGCGCAGGGTGGAGAGCTGTTCTTCGGTTGGTCCCTGCCATAGTCCCACGTAGAGGTTGAACCCTGCCTGCTTGAAGCGGGGGGCATTGCGCGGCTGTTGCAGCCAGACGGCGATCGGGAAGTACGAAGCGTCCTTTGGCGGACCGAATTTCCAGCGCGAGTAGACGTTTGCAGCGAGTATCATCTTTAGCCTCCGCCTTTACCAGAATCTGACATCCGGTTCGGCACCACGCCACAGTTTTCCCTGCGGCAGACGGCCAGCCCGCCGTCATGCAATGGTTCTAGGCAGGTCGGGGGAATATCTTCTCGGGGTTGCAAAGACCCTGTGGGTCAAAGGCGTCATGCACCAGCTGCATCGCTTTCAGGTCGGCGTCGGTGTAGAGCAAGCGCATGTAGTGTGCCTTCTCCACGCCCACGCCATGCTCGCCCGTGATNCTGCCGCCCATCTGCACGCACAGCCGCACGATGGCGTCGTTCGCCGCACGTACACGACTCACCTCTTCAGCGTCCCGCTCGTCAAAAAGCACGATGGGGTGCAGGCTTCCGTCTCCCGCGTGGAACACGTTGGCGATGCGCACGCCATACTCCTGTCCGATTTCCATAATGCGTTGCAAGACCTCCGGCAGCTTGCTGCGCGGAACCACCGCGTCCTGCGTGACGTTGCTGGGAGCCAGCCTGCCCAGCGAGCCCACCGCTTTCTTGCGCGCCGTCCAGAGGTGGGTGCGTTCTTCCGCGTCGCGCGCCAGGCGTATCTCCTGCGCGTGATTCGCGTTGCAGATGTCCACCACGCGCTGCAGTTGCCTGTCCAGCCCTGCCTCCAACCCGTCCAGCTCAATCACCAGCACCGCATCGGCGTCCTGCGGAAAGCCAAAGCGGAACGCCGCTTCCACCGCTTGCAGGGCGGTGCGGTCGATCATCTCCATCGCGGCAGGCACAATCCCTGCGGCAATGATGTCGGAAACGGTCTGGCAGGCATCCTCCAGACGCGGGTATACCGCCAACAGGGTGCGCCAGCCCTGAGGCAAAGGGGTCAGCCGGGCAATGACAGTGGTCAGGATGCCCAGCGTACCTTCGCTGCCGGTAAACACACCTACTAGGTCATAGCCCAGCGGCTCCTCGCACTTGCCACCCAGCCAGACTACCTCGCCGTCGGGCAGAACCACCTCCAGGCCGGTGATGTGGTTGACCGTCACCCCGTACTTCAGGGTGTGCGGACCGCCGGCGTTCTCCGCCACGTTACCGCCGATGGTGCTGACGCCCTGACTGGAGGGGTCGGGTGCATAATGGTAGCCGTGTGCCTTCACCGCCCTTGTCAGGTCCAGGTTGATAACACCTGCCTGTGCGGTAATGCGCCGGTTGGGGATGTCTACTTCCAGAATGCGCGTCATGCGGCTGGTGCAGATGACGACTCCGCCCTTTACCGCCAGCGCGCCGCCGGAAAGCCCTGTCCCAGCCCCGCGCGGCACAAAGGGGATACCCAGCCGATTGCACAGCTGCACCACCTGCTGCACCTGCGCGGTCTCGGTAGGGAAGACCACCGCCTGCGGCGCCGCTTTTTCCATCGTGTAGGCGTCGCACTCGTAGACCAGCAGGTCGAACGGGTCGTTCAGTACCGCCTCCGCGCCCACGATGCGCTTCAGGTCTTGAATCAGGCTGGAAACCGTTGGTGTGAACATAACGTCTCCTGACCACCCCTTGTCACGCGGAACATGACGTTTTCTTACCACGTTTGAGCAGCGGTGTGCAAACAAAGAATATCACAAACAAGGCAAGGGAGGCAAGTGAGAGGAGCTGGACCGCCTGCTGAACCCCGTACTATGACCGAAAGGGGCATCGTGGGAAAAGGCAGCGGGGGAGGACAGGACGGCTCAGGGTTTGTCAGATCAGGGTATACTATTAGAAGGAAAGGCATCAGAGAGGTAACTACCGTTATGCACTCTGCACTGTTCGATATCGCTGCCGAAGCCGATGGGACGGTCGTTTTGGAANGACTCGAANAGCTGGGGAGACTGCCGCCAGATACTGACCCGACACCACTGATGCAGCTGGCACAGCATTCGCATCCGAAAGTACGGCTTGNCGCAGCAAAGAATCTGGGTAAGCTGCAGAATCTTTCTCTGTTGCCTTTTCTCGCGCAGTGTGCCCAGAGGGAACCGAACACGCTGGCTCGCCGTGAGTTCGTTTCGGCTATCGGACGGCTGCGTCGCCCTGAAGCTATCCCCTATCTTCTGCGTTTTCTCGAGGACGCGGACCCAAAGGTGGTCTTACAAGCCATGCGTGGGTTGCTGTGTTTCCGACAGGACGAAGAGGTGTTGCACCATCTGAAAAAACTGCAAAGCCATCCTAACGAGATCATNCGCAAAGCGATCGCCACCGAGCTCGATGCGCATCCAGAACGTGTGCGCAAAGACAACCGGGAACATACACGAAGTCCGGAGTGGCTGCATAATGTGCTGGTCAACGCGGACGTGCTGGATGCCTTGCGTTATGTTCCGGATGAGTCAGTGCATTTGACTTTCACATCGCCTCCTTACTACAATGCCCGCGATTATACGATTTACCAGAGCTACGAAGAGTATTTGCAGTTCTTGGTGCGTGTTTTCACGGAGGTGCACCGCATCACGAAAGAGGGGCGATTTTTTGTGTTGAATACTTCTCCGGTGCTGGTACCCCGTATGAGCCGGCAACACTCCAGTACCCGTTACCTGATACCCTTTGACATTCATCCGCTCATTACCAAGATTGGCTTCGATTTTATCGACGATATTATCTGGGTAAAACCGGAACCCAGCGCCAAAAACCGAAATGGCGGCTTCTACCAGCACCGTAAGCCACTGGGGTATAAAGCCAATTCGGTGGTAGAATACGTGCCCTGTTCATCCAGCGGTGTTTCCGGTGGAACTGGCAGCCCGGGTGATTGAGCTATACTCGTATCGCGGTGACCTGGTATTCGACCCCTTTGCCGGCCGCGGGACAGTGGGTGTTGCCGCTTTGCAACTGGGCAGGCACTACTTTCTGACGGAAAAGGACCCTCATTATGCCGCCTACGCAAAGCAACTGCTCAGCGAAGGGAGCCTGTTCGGTGACTCGGCTGTGCGTGCACTCTCGCTCGACGAGTTTGCGCGTCTCAGCGAACAGTACAAGGGGCACGATAAATGACGGCATCTGCTTCGCTCATCCGCAACATCGTTTACAAACTCATTCTGGGGCAGGACTATCGCTCAGAAGTGGTCGCCCTCATCGACGCGCAATTTCTGGAGTATGCCATCGACTTTTTCAAGCGCGTGGCTGAGGCCAAAATGCGTCAGCAGCAAATTACCGTCGACTGGTATCAACGCGAAATGCTGGCGACAGACCTTCCGAAAGAGCAAATTGCTCGCCACGCNGGACTGAACATCAAAACCATTAACAATATGTATAACACGNCTCGGAGAGAAATAGTGATACAGGCTGCCGCCGAGCACTATGAAACCCTTTTATCGCGGACAAACTATCGGAAAAGAACAAGGAGCAGTTGAAACAACGAGGTATTTTGTGGATGGAGCTGCGCAATGCAAAAGACCTGTCTCAATTCGCGGATATTCTGCGCAATTTGGGCATTCCTCACCAGTCAGTTGCCGGTAATGTCGAAAGCAGGCTAGACGGTGTGCTTCAAGAGGTTTTCGGCGCGCCTGAACTGCAAGCAAGCAATGTTTTCGTGGTTCGGGAGTCTACGGAAGAGTATACCCCTGACAATCTACTCGATGATTGTCGATGAAGCATCTTCGACGCGAGAGCCACCACCCCCCTCTTTCTTCTCAGTTACTCGAAAGTGGTAAAATAGTAACGCAGGGCGATTACCGCATCATTCCGGA
>JGI24188J35168_1001388_pt1 | contig 14053 bp, 15 predicted proteins | sample YNPBryantNP2012_FD_35168 | JGI IMG/M metagenome (IMG submission 35168) | reverse complement strand
GCAGCCGCTCTGCGACCGCGCCGTCTGACCAGCATATGGGCTGATATAGCGGACAAGCAGGCTACGTCGGGATGCCCTATCGCACGGTTCCACCCCACTTCGGTGCCCCACATCGTTTTGTCCCCTGCCTGTGAAACGGTTGGAACGGCTGACGGCTCACCTGACACGGGTCGGGCAGAGGGCAGCGCAACGGTTGCATTCCGCAACCAATCGCGGTATAATTAGACTATCTCGTTGAGGTGAAAAACCATGTCCATCTTGCACGTGCGCAATGTCCCTCGGGAACTCTACGAGCGCATCAAGCAACGCGCCGATTTGCAGCGCCGTTCCCTCAGCGCCGAGGTGATCACTCTCCTTGAATGGGCTGTCGAGCAGGTTGAGGTCTCGCCCCAGGTCACCCTTTCCTCTATTCGTCGCCGCCGTTCCTTCAATCCTGCCCTCTCTGGCGCTCCTGATAGCTCCGAACTCCTCCGTCAGGATCGTGGCCGATGAGTCTCGATTGCGTTGTCGACGCCGGCGTCGCGGTCAAGCTCTTTCTCGTCGAGCCGCTCTCCGATCGTGCCGATGCTTTGTTCGACCACCTGACTGCTGCCGACCCGCCACGCTTCTACGTGCCCGATCTTCTCTTCGTCGAATGCGCGAACATCCTCTGGAAGTACGTTCGCTTCTTCCACTATGCTGATGATGCCGCTCAACAGGACCTGGCGGATCTGACCAACCTGCCATTTCAGGTCGTCTCCAGTGCGAAACTGGCTGCGGCTGCTTTGGCGATAGCCATAGCTCAGGGTATCACCGCCTATGATGCCATCTATGTCGCGCTATCCCAGCGTTTGTCCGTCCCTCTTGTCACTGCTGACCAGGCTCTGGTGCATCGCCTGGCAGGTTCTGAATTCGATGTTCGTTTCCTGGCAGATTGGCCACGGTAGAACCATAGCACTGCCCACCTCTTGCTTACCAGGAACGAGACCCTTCACTTCGCTCAGGGTGACACAGGGAGCCGTCGGCACCACGGCCAGCCCCAGCTCCGCGCCGATGATCTCGGCCGTCTCGCTGGCCCGCCGCAGCGTGCTGGTGTAGACAATGACAGGACTCTCCCGCTCCAGACGGCGGGCCACCGCCAGCGACTGCGCGCGCCCCAATTCATCCAGCGGCGAGTCCAGCCAGCCCTGCACCCGCCCGACAGCGTTCAGCTCCGAGCGCCCATGGCGCACCAGCAACAGACGGGTCATCCCCGCCCCTCCTGCAACAGCGCCTCCACCGCCGCGTAGGGATCGGCCTGGCGGGCCGCGACGCGCTCCACCCAACTCTCCAGCGCCGCTTCTCCGACCCGCTCGATCAACCGCGCCAGCAGCGCCTGCTCCAGCATGCGCACCAGGTCGCTCTGCACGCGCCTGCGCTCCCGCGCCGCCCACTGACCGCTCTCTCGCAGGTAGGCGCGGTGCGCCGCCGCCACGTCGAGCAGCTCCTCCACCCCCGTCCCGTCCAGGGCGATGGTCTTGACCACCGGCGGCCGCCAGCCGTTCTCGTTGTGGCTGCGGCCCAGGTCCAGGCTCACCTCCAGCGCGCGGGCGGTGTTCTCGGCCCCCGGCCGGTCGGCCTTGTTGACCACCAGCACGTCGGCGATCTCCATCAGCCCGGCCTTCATCGCCTGCACCTCGTCGCCCAGGCCAGGCGCTTCGATCACCAGCACCGTGTGCGCCGTGCGCGCCACGTCGACCTCGGCCTGGCCCACGCCGACGGTCTCGACCAGCACCACGTCAAAGCCGGCCGCGTCCAGCGCCTTGACCACGTCAGCGGTGGCCAGGGCCAGCCCGCCCAGGCTGCCCCGCGTGGCCATGCTGCGGATAAAGATGCCCGCATCGCCGGCCAGATCGCGCATGCGCACGCGGTCGCCCAGCAGCGCGCCGCCGCTGAACGGGCTGCTGGGATCGACGGCCACGATGCCCACCGTCTGCCCGCGGCGACGCAGCGCCTTGGCCATCTCGTTGACCAGCGTCGACTTGCCGGTGCCGGGGGCGCCGGTGATGCCAACGATATGGGCGCGGCCGGTATGGGGATAGAGCGCCGCCAGCGCCTGCCGCGCCGTAGGACCATCGTTCTCGATCGACGAGATCAGGCGGGCCAGCGCGCGGCGCTCGCCGGCCAGAACCTGCGTCACCAACTCCACACTAGCCTCCACCCAACTCGCGGCGGACGGTCTCGACAATCTCGTCAGTCGAGGCCCCTGGACCAAAGATGGCGACGACGCCCAACGCCCGCAGGACCGGCACGTCGTCGTCGGGGATGATGCCGCCCAAAAAGACCTTGACGTTGTCCAGGCCCGCCTGGCGCAGCCCTTCGATGATGCGCGGCACCAGCGTCATGTGGGCGCCGGAGAGGATGCTCAACCCCACCGCGTCCACATCTTCCTGCAGCGCCGCCTCGACCACCATCTCGGGCGTCTGCCGCAGGCCGGTATAGATCACCTCCATCCCGGCGTCGCGCAGGGCGCGGGCGACAACCTTGACGCCGCGGTCGTGGCCGTCCAGGCCGGGCTTGGCCATGAGGATTCGGTATCGCTTGCTCACTCTACTCGCTCCTTTGGGGGTGTCGATGGGAGGATTATACACCAAGGGCAAGAGGGGGACAAGGCCTCTCTAATGTGCTTCTAATCTCTTTCTAACGACATTCTCTTATTCTATGTGGTATCATCCAGTTGCGTTCGACAGCGCAAAGGATCTGCTTTGTCATTCTGAGGCGCGAAGCGCCGAAGAATCTCGTCGTGGGATGGGGCTTTGGGCTCTGAAAACGAGATTCCCTGCGCCTTCGCTCAGGGCAGGCTTCGCCCTTCGGGCGCTCAGAATGACAGGCTGAGTAGTTACGAAAAAGCACTGATTTCGAAGGAGGTTTCGAATGGGAAAAATCGTTGGAATTGATTTGGGCACGACCAACTCGGTCGTCGCTGTCCTGGAGGGCGGCGAGCCGGTGGTGATCCCGACCGCCGAGGGCGGGCGACTGTGCCCCTCCGTCGTCGCCTTTACCAAGAACGACGAGCGGCTGGTGGGCCAGACCGCCCGGCGACAGGCCGTCGTCAATCCCGAAAACACCATCTTTTCGATCAAGCGGCTGATGGGCCGCCGCTACGATGACCCGATGGTGGTCAAGGCGCGCAAGATTCTGCCCTACAAGATCACCCANGGTCCCACAGNCGAGGCGCGCGTCTCCATCCCGCAGANGAACAAGGAGTACACGCCGCAGGAGATCTCGGCCATGATCCTGCGCAAGCTCAAGGAGGACGCCGAAGCCTACCTGGGCGAGCCGGTGACGCAGGCCGTCATCACCGTGCCGGCCTATTTCAACGACAGCCAGCGCCAGGCCACCAAGGACGCCGGCAAGATCGCCGGGCTGGAAGTGCTGCGCATCATCAACGAGCCGACCGCCGCCAGCCTGGCCTATGGGCTGGACAAGAAGGGCAGCGAGACGATCCTGGTCTTTGACCTGGGCGGCGGCACGTTCGACGTCTCGATCCTCGAAGTGGGCGACGGCGTGATCGAAGTCAAGGCCACCAACGGCGANACNTTCCTNGGCGGCGACGACTGGGATCAGCGCATCACCGACTATATCGCCGACGAGTTCAAGAAGGAGCATGGCATCGACCTGCGCCAGGACCGCCAGGCGCTCCAGCGGCTCAAGGAAGCGGCAGAAAAGGCCAAGATCGAGCTCTCTTCGATGCTCGAAACCGAGATCAACCTGCCCTTCATCACCGCCGACGCCTCCGGGCCCAAGCACCTGCAGATGAAGCTGACCCGCGCCAAACTGGAGCAGCTCACCGAGGACCTGGTGCAGCGCTGCCGCGGCCCGTTCGAGCAGGCCCTCAAGGACGCCAGGTTGACCGCCAGGGACCTCGACGAGGTCGTTCTGGTCGGCGGGGCGACNCGCATGCCCATGATCCAGAACCTGGTGCGCGAGCTGACCGGCGGCAAGGAGCCGCACAAGGGCGTCAACCCGGACGAGGTCGTCGCCGTCGGCGCGGCGATCCAGGCTGGCGTGCTCGGCGGCGAGGTGCGTGACGTGGTCCTGCTCGACGTGACACCGCTGACCCTGGGCGTGGAGACGCTGGGCGGCGTGATGACCCCGCTCATCGAGCGCAACACGACCATCCCGGTGCGCAAGAGCGAGATCTTTACCACCGCCGACGACGGCCAGACCATCGTCACCATCCACGTCCTGCAGGGTGAACGGCCCATGGCCGCGGACAACATCACCCTGGGCCGCTTCAACCTGGAGGGGATCCCGCCCGCGCCGCGCGGCATCCCCCAGATCGAAGTGACGTTCGACATCGACGCCAACGGCATTCTCAACGTCTCGGCCAGGGACAAGGCCACCGGCCGCGAGCAGAAAATCACCATCACCGCCACCACCAACCTGAGCAAGGACGAGGTCGAACGGCTGGTGCAGGAGGCCAAACGACACAGCGCCGAAGACCAGCGCCGCAAGGAGCTGATCGAGACCCGCAACCTGGCCGACAGCATGATCTACCAGACCGAAAAGTTCTTGCGAGAGCTGGGCGACAAGGTCTCGTCCGCCGACCGGTCGCGCATCGAGACGACCATCAGCGAACTCAAAGAGGCGATGAAGAGCGACGACGCGGCCCGCATCAAGCGGCTGACCGAAGAGCTGCGCCACGCCAGCATGGCGCTGGGCCAGCAGATGTACGCCCAACAACAGCAGGCGGCCGGCCCGGCAGGCAGCCCGCCGCCCTACAGCGGCCCCAGCGATGAAGGCGACGTCATCGAGGGCGAATTCCAGGAATAGGAAAACTGCCTCAGGTGCGACGCGCTGGAAACAGCGCGCCGCACCTGAGCATGGGGGAAATATGAGCGCCTACCGTGGACGGGTCAGAGTACCCATTCGGGTCATCCAGCAAGAAACGAGCAGGCCCCGGCCAGCAGCGGCAGTAGAGAACGCCCCGCCGCCCGTGGTCGAGTGCCCTCCCGCCGCGCCGTCCCCCTCCGCCGGGGAGCAGGAGGGCGACAAGATGGCGATGTGGCGCGAGCGCGCGCTGCGCCTGGAAGCGGAGATGGACTCTTTCCGCAATCGGCAACAACAGATGGCCGAAATCACCATCGCCGAGGAGCGGGAACGGCTGCTGCGCCATCTACTCCAGGTGGCCGACGATCTCGACCGCGCTCTCGCTGCTGGCGACGCCACGCCGGCAAAGCTGATCGAGGGCCTCTCCCTCACCCGGCAGACAATGGCCCGCCTGCTGACCAGCGAAGGCGTCGAACCCGTCCCCGCGGATGGCACCCCCTTCGACCCCAACTGGCACGAGGCAGTGGGGACACAACCCTCGCAGCAGACAGGCAAAGCGCCCGGCGAGATCGTCGAGGTCGTCGCTCCCGGCTACCGCCTCGGCGAGCGGCTGCTGCGCCCCGCCCGCGTGATCGTCGCCGTGTAGGAGGGGAGAGGGGGAGACAAGGAGAGGGCCTCCCCTTGTCTCCTTGTCCCCCCGCCCGAAGCGTTGTACAATACCGCCCATACTCTACCCTGGAGGAGTTATGCGCACACAACGAGATCGAGATCGCAGCCGTCGACAGCGGCGGCGACGCAAGCTCGTCTACCTGCGACGGCGGCTCGCCCAGACCACTGACCGCGCCCTGCGGCAGCGGCTGATCGCCAAGATGCGCCGCGTCAGTCCGACCGCGCCCATTCCGGAAGAGTGAGGGTGCCGCCCCGCGCCCCCGCCACGGTCGCTATCTCTTTCCAGCCCGCCGGCCGACAAGGCAACTTTCCCCGCGGCGTCGCGCTGCTCGAAGCAGCGCGACGCCTGGGCCTCGGCCTGAGCAACCTCTGTGGCGGCGCCGGCCTTTGCGGCGCCTGCCAGGTCATCGTTCCCCCGGCTGCCCAGGCCGCCCTCACTCCCCCCACTGCCGTCGAACGAGAGCGGCTGGGAAAGGCCGCCCTGCAAAGCGGCGCGCGCCTGGCCTGCCAGGCCCACGCCCTGGCTGACCTGCACGTCCTGATCCCGCCCCCATCGCTCATCACCGCCCAACGCACCCAGATCGAGGGTCGCCAGACCGCCGTCGCGCTCGATCCGCCCGTCCGGCCTTGCGACGTGGCCCTCCCGCCGCCCGCTCTGGACGACCCCCGCGCCGACAGCGCCCGCCTGCGCGCCGCGTTGGGCCAGGCCGTCCGCATCGACCTGGCGTTGCTGCAGGAGTTGCCCGCGCGCCTGCGGACTCAGAACGGGCAGGCGCGGGCCGTGCTGCGCGGCGACTGGCTCGTCGCCCTGCTGCCGCCCGGCGCGCCCCTCCTGGGCCTGGCCTTCGACCTGGGCACCACCAAGCTGGCCGGCTACCTGCTCGACCTGGAAAGCGGCCAGACTCTGGCCACCGCCGGAGCGATGAACCCCCAACTGGCCTATGGCGAAGATGTCATCGCCCGCATTGCCTGGGCCATGCAAGAAGAGGAAGGCGGACGGCAGTTGCAAGAGGCCGCCGCCGAGGGCCTGGCCGGGCTGACCGCTGCGCTCTGCGCGCAGGCCGGCGTTGCCGCCGACGGGGTCGTCGAGGCAGTGGTGGTGGGCAATACGGCCATGCACCACCTCTTTCTGGGCCTGCCGGTCGACTCGCTGGGGCTCTCTCCCTACACGGCTGTTGAGGACCAGGCGCTGGATGTCCCGGCGCGCCAGGTAGGGCTGCCCCTCGCGCCGGGCGCGATGGTCCACCTGCTGCCCAACATCGCCGGCTTTGTCGGCGCGGACCATGTGGCGGCGCTGCTGGCCACGCGGCTGGACGAGGCTGCCGCGCCCACCTTGTTGTTGGACATCGGCACCAACACCGAGATCAGCCTGGCAGCGGGCGGCCGTCTCCTTTGCTGCTCGGCGGCCTCCGGCCCGGCCTTTGAGGGCGCCCACATCAGCGCGGGGATGCGCGCTGCCCCCGGCGCCATCGAACGGCTGCGCATCGTCGCTGGCCGGGTGATGTGGGAGACAGTGGACGGCCAGCCGCCCGCCGGCCTGTGCGGGTCGGGCATCCTGGATGCCGTCGCTCAGCTCCGCCAGGCGGGGCTGCTCGACGAGCGGGGCGCTTTCGCGGCGGGAGAGACGGCTTTTGTGTTGGTCGCGGCAAAAGACGCGGCCCACGGAGAGCCTGTCGCCATCAGCCGGCAGGACGTGAGCAGGATCCAACTGGCCAAGGCGGCCATCGCCGCCGGCTGGCAGGTGCTGCTCCAGGAAGCGGGGCTGCGGCAGGACGCGCTCGCTCGGGTGCTCGTCGCCGGCGCGTTCGGCTCTTACCTGGACATCGCCTCGGCGGTNGCCATCGGCATGCTGCCCGCGCTGCCGGCGGAGCGCTTCGAGCAGGTCGGCAACGTCGCCGGGACGGGGGCGCGCATGGCGCTGCTCTCGCAGGCCGAGCGACAGCGCGCCGCCCGTCTGGCCCGCCAGGTCGAGTACATCGAGCTGGCAACCCACCCGCACTTTCGGCAGACCTTCAGCCGCAGCCTGCCTCTGACCGCCGCCAGCGTGGGGGCTAGTGGATGATGCCCAGCGCCCGTCCGACGCGGCCAAACGCCTCCAGCACGAAATCCAACTGATCGTCCGTGTGCGTCGCCATGTAGGACGTGCGTAGCAGCGCGTACCCTTCCGGCACAGCCGGGGCGACGACGGCGTTGGTATAGACGCCGGCATCGAAGAGCATCTTCCAGGCGGTAAAGGTCGCCATATTCTCGCCAAAGATAACCGGCACGATGGGCGTCTGGCTGTTGCCGATCTGAAAGCCCAGGTCACGAAAGCCCTGGCGCATGCGCTCGCCGATCTCCATCACCCGGCGCGAGCGTTCCGGCTCCTCGATCATGATCTCCAGGGCAGCCAGAGCCGCAGCGGCGTTGGCCGGCGGGATGCTGGCGCTAAAGATGAGCGAGCGGGCGTTGTGCTGGATATAGTGAATGACCTCTTCTTTGCCGGCGATAAAGCCCCCCAGGCTGGCCAGCGACTTGCTAAAAGTCCCCATGATCAGATCGACCTGGTCCGTGACGCCAAAGTGCGCCGCCGTGCCGTGTCCATCGCCCAGGACGCCGATGGCGTGAGCGTCGTCGACCATCAGGCGGGCGCCGTGCTTTTTGCACACCTCGATCAGGCCGGGGAGGGGGGCAATGTCGCCGCCCATGCTAAAGACGCCGTCGACCACCACCAGACGGCCCGCGTCGTCGGGCAGGCCGGCAAGGACGCGGTCCAGGGCCTCCAGGTCATTGTGCGGGAAGCGACGCATCTCTCCAAAAGAGAGACGGCAGCCGTCGAGGATGCTGGCGTGGTCGTCCTTGTCGGTGATCGCAAAATCGCGCCGCCCGACGAGCGCTGAGATCGTCCCCACGTTGGTCTGATAGCCGGTGGAAAAGACCAGCGCGGCTTCCATCCCCACAAACTCGGCCAGCCGCCGCTCCAGCTCCAGGTGCAGCTCCAACGTGCCGTTCAAAAAGCGCGACCCCGTACAACTGGGGCCGTACTTTTGTATTGCCTCTTGCGCTGCCTGGCGGACACGGGGGTGCATGGTCAGCCCCAGATAGTTGTTCGAGCCGATCATAATCACCTTATGATCGCCGATCCAGGCCACAGTACCTTCANTGTTGGTCAAAGGGATAAAGTAGGGATACAGTCCGGCCGCCTGAACCTCTTTAGCTGCGGTGTATTGATAACACTTGTCGAATAAATCCATCGTTGCCTCCTATAGCGCCTGGCTGAGTGAAAAGGTGGCGGAATCATACCACAAATCGAATCACCTTACAAACAAGTCAGAAGGTCGTTGTCGTAGTAGGGGCTGGGGATATGGGGATAAGTGAGAACAGGGCAGTGCAGGCCGTTACCCGTAGGACAAAAGGGTCGCAGCGAGGGCAAATGTGGGGGTGCCGCAGGAGCAGGAATCACACANGGGCTGTGGAAATCGCGTGGACGAGCTGGCTGTTTCTGGGTGAGGGAGGGGAGACGAGCGGAGGCCAAANACTTCCAGAGGGGGGATTTATCCACAAAACGGTTGTGTTATCCACAGGAAGCNGGNAGTTATCCACAGATCTGTGGATTGGAAGAGCGCAGACCTGGGANGGAGGGGGTGGCAAGGGCCAGATGTGGGGGTGGGGAGAAGACCTGGAAAATCCTGTGGATGAATCAGGGCTGGCGGACGGGGGTATCCTGGTAGATGCGCTCGCGGATCGCCTGCACCTCACGGCGGAAGGAGGGGTCCTCGTCCATCATGGCAGCGACCTTGTCGCAGGCATAGATGACCGTGGTATGGTCCTGGCGCTGCATCATGGCGGCGATTTGGGAGAGCGAGGCGTCGGTCTCCTGGCGCAACAGGAACATGGCCACCTGTCGGGCGCGGGCAAGGCGGCGCTCGCGGCTGGAGCTGGTCAGCTCTGTCAGTGTCAGGTTGTAGAAAGCGGCGACGGCGTTCACGATGGCCTCGGTCGAGATCTCGGCGGGGGCGCAGGCGCTCAGGTCGGAGAGGGCCTCCAGCGCCAGCTCGGCGCTGAGCGGCTGGTTGGTCAGCGTAGTCATGGCCAGGACGCGGTTGAGGCCGCCCTCCAGTTCGCGGATGTTGCTCTGGATACGCTCGGCGATGAGGTAGAGGATCTCGTCGGGGACGGTCATGCCGCGGATCGACGCTTTGCTTTTGAGGATGGCGATGCGCGTTTCCAGCTCTGGCGGCTGGATATCGACCATCAGCCCCCACTCGAAGCGGGAGCGCAGGCGGTCCTCCAGCAGCGCCATTGCCCGCGGCGGTCGGTCGGAGCAGACGACGATTTGGGAGCCGTTGCTGTGGAGGGCGTTGAAGGTGTGGAAGAACTCTTCCTGGGTCGATTCTTTGCCGGCGATAAAGTGGATGTCGTCGACGAGCAGGACATCGGCGGTACGGTATTTTTCGCGGAAGGCTTCGGTGCTGTGGCTGCGGATGGCCTCGATCAGGTCGTTGGTAAAGGTTTCGGCGGAGACGTAGACGACGCGCAGGCTGGCGGCGCAGGTGACATGGGCGATGGCGTGCATCAGGTGGGTCTTGCCCAGCCCCACCCCGCCGTAGAGGAAGAGGGGGTTGAAGGTGCGGGCTGGCTGCTCGGCCACGGCCTGACAGGCGGCGTGAGCCAGCCGGTTGCCAGGGCCGACGACGAAAGTTTCGAAGCGATAGTTGGGGTTGAGCGAGAGCGCGCCGTTCCCGTTGGGGCGGATTGCCTTGTCCAGCGGCAGCGTCAGCGGTTCTGGCTGGCAGGAGGGNGGGGGCTCATAGACCACAAAGCGCACCTGGGCGCTGCGGCCGGCGTGNCGGGTCAGNGCGCGCACGATCACCGGGCGCAGCCGCTGTTCCAGCCAATCCCTGGCGTAGGCGTTGGCTGTGCCGATGACAAAGCAACCGTCCTCATAAGCGACGAGGCGAGTTTCGCGCAGCCACGTTTCGAACGTGGCCCGCGTCATTTCCAGTTGAAGCTCGCCCAAAACGGTTTGCCAGATTCGCTCGGCGTTCACAGTCATCCAGTCCCGGCAGACGTTGACAGACGCGAGTTTTTTCCCACGCGTAAAACATTCAGGAAAGCGACAAGGCGTTTTGAGGCCGGGTCCGCCCGATGATGTCGAGGCCGGGGGTGACGAGGGCTGTCATGTGTGGCCTCTGACTCGCGCAACATTGTATCAAAAGTGAGCCGCAGAGACAACCCGGAAAGCCCCTTTTGTCTTAAAAGGGGCAGTACCTTAAGATTCTTTATGGCAAGTCAGAAGAGAACAGCCCTCTCTCCTGTCTCTCCCCAGGTGTGGTTTTCTCTGCTGCAGCAAATCCCAGATGTGGGCTTGTACCCCTGGCGGGCCATTTCACTTGCCGCCGAACTGTCGTTTCCTGTCCCTCCCCGCCGCTGGCGATTTGATGGGGTAAAACATTTTTTGCATAGGGGGCGTATCGTCAATCGCATATCGCGTATCGCGTATCGCGTATCGCCTATCGCCTATCGCTCATCGCTCATCGCTTATCGCCTATCGCTCATCGCTTATCGCTCATCGCGGATCGCTCACCGCTTATCGCTCACGCGGATCGCTCATCATCGTAGACCGCACTTGCAATTGGCGATAAGCGATGAGCGATAAGCGATAAGCGATAAGCGATATGCGAGCGGCGCCGGGTCGCGGGTCTGCAGCGCCGCCAGCGCCCGCTGGACCTGCGGCAGCGCCTCGGCGGCATAGACCTGGGCGACGGCCCGCCTGCGTTCGCTATGCCGGGCGTCCCGCAGCAGCAGCCAGGCATTGACCAGCCGCGCCGCTGCTTCCACCATGTCCACCGCATAGTAGCCGACCAGCGCCTCTTCCTCGCTGGCCCGCAGGTGGATCGACGCACAGGTTGAACTGCGCCGTCGCTGCGATCAGTCGCTCCCGCAGCGGCTGCAGCTCCCCCTCGACGTCAGCCTCCTGCCACGCCTTGAACAGTTCGTCCAGCTCGTGGCCCAGCAGGCCGCCTGTGGCCGCAACGACCTGCATCTGACTGGTGCCTTCATAGATGCTGGTGACGCGCATGTCACGAAAGTGGCGCTCGACGTTAAACTCGCGCATGTAGCCGGTGCCGCCGTGCACCTGCATGGCCTGGTAGCAGACACGGTTGCCCATCTCGGTGGCGTAGAACTTGACCAGCGGCGTCAGCACGCCCAGCAGGCGCTCGGCCTGTTTGATCTTGGGGCGCAGCGCGTCCTCGCCGCTCTCCTCCAGACGGCGCTCCCAGGCCCGCTTGCGGTCGACCCACTGGCCGGCCTCGTAGAGCAGCGCCCGCGTCGCCTCGATCTCGCCGCGCATGGTCAGAAGCATGCGATAGACTGCCGGGATGTCGCGGATGGCCGTGCCGAACTGGGTGCGTTTGGCAGCATAGCGGGCGGCCTCGTCATAGGCGGCCTCGGCGATGCCCAGCGCCTGCGCTGCCACCGCCAGCCGCGCGCCGTTCATCATGCTCATGGCGTAGCGGATCAGCCCAAAGCGCCGCTTGCCGATAAGCCGCGCGGGCGTCTGGCGGTATTCGATCTCGCAGGTGGGCGAGGCGTGGATGCCGAGCTTGTTCTCGACGCGGCGGATGCGCACGCTCTCGTCCGCTCGACCAGGAAGAGCGAAAGCCCGCGCGCGTCCACGCTCCCTTCCTCCGAGCGGGCCAGCACCAGGTGGACGTCGGCGGCGCCGTTGGTGATAAAGCGCTTGACGCCGCTCAGTCGCCAGCAGCCCGCCGCCTCGTCATAGACGGCGCGGGTCTGCACGCTGCCCAGGTCCGAACCGGCGTCCGGCTCGGTNAGCACCATCGCGGCGCTCACTTCGCCACGGGCAAAGCGGGGCAGCAGGCGCTTCTTGTCCTCTTCGTCGCCAAAGTCGGCGATGGTCGACGAGATTTCCTGCAGGCCAAAGAGGGTCATCAGCCCGGCGTCGGCGCGGGAGAGGATTTCGACCATCATCTGGAAGATCGTCCCCGGCAGGTTCAGCCCGCCGTACTCGCGTGGCAGCATGGCGCCCATCAGCCCGGCCTGGCGCAGCACGCGCAGCGCCTCCTCCGTCGCCTGGGCGTAGACGACCCTGCCCTCCTGACAGCGCACGCCCTCCTCGTCCGCGGCTGGGGCCAGGGGAGCGATGCGCGTGGCGCTGATCTCGCCGACCAGGTTCAGCAGCCGCCGGTAGCTGTCGATCGCGTCGGCATAGTTGCGCGGCGCCGCGGGGTACGTCGTCTGGGTGCTGTAGCCCTTCTCCAGCGTCTCCACCACTTCGCGCAGGTCCAGCCTGTCAAAGTGGAATTGGAGGTCAGGGTTGTCGGTAAAAAAGTTGTCGGTCATGTCTTTGCTCCGCCGGTTTGAGAGTTTGCAAGTTTGCAAGTGTAGGCGCGGATGAGACGCGGGATGACCTCTTTCAGGTCGCCGACGATTTTGTAGTGGGCGATCCCAAAGATCGGCGCGTTGGGGTCGGTGTTGATGGCGACGATGGTGCCGGACTGGTCCATGCCGGCGCGGTGTTGCACGGCGCCGGAGATGCCGCAGGCGATGTAGAGCCGCGGGCGCACGGTGACGCCGGTCTGTCCCACCTGCCGCTCGGGCCCGGCATAGCCCGCGTCGACAGCGGCGCGCGAGGCGGCAACCTCGCCGCCCAGGACGCGGGCCAGCTCGTGGATCAGCGCAAAGTTCTCCTTGCTGCCCACGCCGGCGCCGCCGGCGACGATGATGTCGGCGCCTTTCAGATCGCACAGCGGCGGCCAGCTTTGNCGCTCCAGCACTTCCAGGGCCAGGTCTTGCGGCTCGAAGCGCGCTTCGACCTGCACCACCTCTCCCTGCCGTGTCGGATCTGGCTTGCCCAGGGGCATCACTCCCTCGCGCACTGTCGCCATCTGCGGGTGCATGCGCGGATTGACGATGGTGGCGATGACGTTGCCGCCAAAGGCGGGGCGNATCTGGTAGAGCAGGTCGCGGTAGAGCGTGCCGCGCTGCTCGAAATCGCCGATCTGCAGCGCCGTGCAGTCGGCGGTCAGCCCGGCGCGCAGGGCGCTGGCGATGCGCGGCGCCAGGTCGCGCCCCACTGCCGTGGCCCCCAGCAGGATGATGNAGGGGCTGTGCGCCCGCACCAGGTCGATGGCGACGCGGCTGTAGGGCAGGGTGCGGTAGAGAGCCAGTTCGGCATGGTCAGCCAGGTAGACGACATCGGCGCCGTAATGGATGGCCGTTTCCGCCAGCGGCGCGACCTGGTGGCCGAAAAGCAGCGCACCGACGCGGCCGCCCAGCCGCTCCGCCAGCTCGCGGCCCTTGCCCAGCAGCTCCAGACTGACGCTGGCGATCCTGCCCGCGTCCTGCTCGATGAAAATCCAGATGTCCCGTTTCTCCGTCATCACTGTTTGCCTCACAGGATGTACTCTTCGATCAGGTCGCGCAGCAGGAGGGAGAGGCCCTCTTCGGTGGGGGGGATCTCTTTGCTCGTGCGGCTCTCAAAGACCACATAGTCGACCTTGAGCACTTTGGTCGGCGAGCCGCTCAGGCCGAGCAGCGCCTCGTCGGCGCCGATGTCGGCGGCGCTCCAGACGGGGATGCGCAGTCC
>JGI24188J35168_1001379_pt1 | contig 14128 bp, 10 predicted proteins | sample YNPBryantNP2012_FD_35168 | JGI IMG/M metagenome (IMG submission 35168) | reverse complement strand
TCGATCTCCGGCATGGCGCGGATGGCCTCCGGCAGCGCGGCGGCGATCTCCAGGGCCGGGCCGATCAGGCCGAGCATCGCATAGTGGCGCAGGACATGCAGCCCAAGCTCCGCGTCCGCCGAAGGTTCACGCAGCCAGGCCAGCGCCGCCGAGAGAAACTGATAGCTGTCCCGGCCGGAGGCCAGCGCCACCAGCCGTTCGCGTTCGGTCGTCGGAGCTGAGCAGAGCACCGCACCCATGTGAACCCCCAGAGCCGCTCCCCGCCGCACGAAATCCGCCCGTTCAGGGTAGTTATCGGTCAAATCGGGAGGGCCACTTTCGATAACGCCTTCGCGCCGTTGCATCGCCTGCGCAGAAACCGGATCGGCAGCGATTCAGCCGCGTCGGCTCACCCCGGCTTACGACCAATCGCCTCCCTCCGAATGACCTCCTGACTAGGCGTGCCCTCGCCGGCCTTTCCGTCGGCCCCGGGGGTAGGCTACCGGCGCTGGGCCTGGCCCCGAGGCTCTTTGCGAGGTTTGCGCGTGGCGGCTCCCGCTGGAGGGACCCCAGCGGGCCGGTCCGTTGCCTGTGAACATCGAACTGCTGGCGGCAGGCACGATTGAACTCGCGCGCAGCCCACGGTAAGGTCGCGGCAGGTTCCACTCGCCCGCGCGGGCTTCCCGGGAGTTCCTCTCATGCTTACGTGTCTTTCAGGCGCCGCGTCGTCCCTTCTCATCCTGATGGCCGCCGCCGCCGAGCCCGGGGCCGCGGTCCCCCGGAAGCTCATCGAGTTCGGCTGGGATGAGCCGGACACCGGCTTCCTCCGCCGGCACATTGCCCAGATGCAGGCCACTCCCTTCGATGGCTGCGTCTTCCACGTCGATCATCGCGGGCCCGACGGCAAGACGGGATCGTTCACGTGGGAAGGGTGGGGACGGCGACGCTTTACCCGCGCCGAGGTCCGGCACGCCATCGACGATCTGAAGGCCACGCCCTTCGGTCGCTTCCGCCACAACTTCCTCCGCTTCAACACGACCCCGGCCGACCTCGACTGGTTCGACGACTTCTCCGCCGTCCTGGCCAACGCGCGGTTGGCCGCCGAGGTTGCCCGGGAGGGCGGCTGCCCCGGCCTGCTGTTCGACATCGAGCAGTACAACGCCCCGCTGTTCGATTACGGAAAGCAGCGGGATGCCCGGGGCAAGTCATGGGAGGAGTACGCGCAGCAGGCGCGGCGACGCGGTCGCGAGGTCATGCAGGCGTTCCAGGACGGGTATCCCGACCTGGTTGTGTTCCTCACGTTCGGCTACTCGCTGCCCTTCGCGCAGAGCGACGGCGGACGCAAGCCGCTGGCCGGGTGCGGCTACGGGCTGCTCGCTCCGTTCATGGACGGGCTGGTGGAGGCGGCCCGCGGGCGAACCCGGATCGTTGACGGATGCGAGCTCGCGTACGGGTACAGGGAGCCGGCGGACTTCGCCCGGGCCGCGGAGATGATGCGCCGGGAGGTCCTGTCGATCGCGGCCCACCCGGACAAGTACCTCCGCCACCTGTCCGTCTCCTTCGGCATCTGGCTGGACAAGGACTGGCGCAAGGTCCCGTGGGACGCGCAGGACCCCTCGAGGAACGTTCACACCCCGGCCCAGTTCGAAGCCCTCGTACGGCAGGCCCTGACCACGGCCGACGAGTACGTCTGGATCTACAGCGAGACGCCGCGATGGTGGACCGACGCCGGCGGTCCGGCCAAGCTCCCCAAGGCCTACGATGAGGCCCTTCGCCGGGCGAAGGCGACGACGGCAGCGCCCGCCACCACTCGTCCGGGCCGCTGACTTGCCGGCGGACGCCCCCGCACGTACGGGGCGGCCGGTCCCTCGGTCCATTCGGACAAGAACCCCGTTTCTCTGGCGATTCGCCCCGCCAAACACCCGGCCCTACCGGTAAACGCCGAGCTCGCGATAGGCATCGAAGAGCGCCTCGACGTTCTCCGGCGGCGTATCCGCCTGAATGTTGTGGGCGGTGCATAGAATGAAACCCCCGCCGGGCGCGAGGGCCTCAACCCGCCGGCGGACCTCGTCGCGGATCTCGGCGGGCGAGCCGAACGGCAGCGTCCGCTGGATCGAAATCGACCCGTGGAACGAAAGCCGCTCGCCGAATCGCTCCTTGAGCACGGCCCCATCCATATCCGCCGCCTCCGGTTGCAGCGGGTTGAGAATGTCCAGGCCGCACTCGATCAGGTCCGGTATGAGCGGCTGGATCGAACCGCACGAGTGATGCGCCACCTTGTACCCGTAGGACTTGGCCAGCTCGACGAAGGCCGCGAAGCCCGGCCGCAGGAATCGCCGCCACATCTCAAGCGACATGAACAGACCGTTCTGCGTGCCGAAGTCGTCCCCCATCATGAAGATGTCGATCCCGTCGCCGGCCGCCTCGAACGTCCGTCGCGCATACTCCAGGTAGAACTCGGCCACGCGCCGGAAGATGTACTCGGCCATTTCGGGCGCCAGGACCAGGTCCAGCAGGATCTGCTCGACCCCCCGGAGGTACATGGCCGGCTTGAGCTGAGCGCAGCGGTTGAGACGGTCCCCCATGAACACGACGACCTTGCCGGTCCTCCGGGCCGCCGCCACCTGCCGGCGAACCGGTTCGTAGTCGAACCAATCCGGGTCGGGCCACTTGGGATACGCGCGGAGTTCGTCGACGGTGGTGGCGGCCGCCAGGGGGAAGTCGAACGCCTCCTGATAGCTCGCCGTTGCCTCGCCCTCGCCGACCTGCACGCGGATGCGGGGTACGCCCCAGTGGTCTTCGACGCTGCCGTCGGGTCGGACCGTCGGAGCGGGGCCGATGTACTTCGGGCCTTCGATGTACCGGAAGTCCACGCCGAACCGTTCGAGGAGCTGTTCTTCGTCGGCCAGGCCCAGCCGCCGGATCATCTTCCGGGTGATTTCGGGCGTGGCCCAGTAATCCACCGGGACGCGGTCGGGTTCCCGGTGGGCCAGCGCCAGCGCAACGCGTTCTCGTGAGTCCATTTCCCGGTCACCCGGAGTCCGCCGCAGCCCCTGGGGCCATCGTACCGCCCGGCCCGTCCGCGTCCAGCGGCCGCGGGGGCGCCTCAGATCATGGGCTGCTCCTCCTCGGGGGGCCGCGGCGCGCGGCGGTTGTTGTGTTCCGAAATCACGCCCCGCAAGGCCGGCAGGGCCCGGAGCGTGTTGAACCGCGCCAGGTAGGCCATCATCTCGACGGCGGCCCAGCCGAAGCCGATCCAGGTCAGCCACTCGTGAATCCTCGTCGATGTGAGCGCGGCACCGGGGGAGTGATAGGCCCCCGCACCGATCTGGGCGATCCACAGCACCAGAAGGCCGCCCGCCTCGTACCAGCGGACGCGCAGATCCAGCAGGAGCGTCATCCCCAGAAAGGCCTGCGACATCGTCAGGAGAATCTCGGTTCGCTGGAACGAATCAAGCGGAATCGGTTCCAGGGGCAGGCCGTGTCGCCATGAGGAAAGACAGAACACGACGGGCATGACCGCAATCAGGAGCGTCATCTCCTGAAGGGCCGAGCTGGCCATGTTCATGAAGGCCATCGGGGCCGTGCGGACCTTGCGGGCCCAGTTGAACGCGGAGACCTTCTCCGGGAACTCGCTGAGCACCGGGGCGATCCACTGGAGCATGATGTACGGCGAGATCCCCACGGCCAATCCCAGGGCCTTGCAGCTCTCGACGAAAGGGTGCGCACAGACGAAGATCGCCGCCCCGCCCACCAGGAAGAGCATCAGGATCAGATGCCCCCGGAGAACCGGCCGGCGCCTCAGAATCCACCGCGGAATCGCGTCCATGTCGTCGATCCGCTCGGCCTCCTCCGGCGGAGCCAGCGAAAGCAGATACACCACAAGACCGTAGAGTCCCACGAGCAGGGCGGCGTCGATCAGGGAGAGCGTCCCCTTCAGGACGATCCACAGCAGGTACAGCGACGGCGGCAGGAAGGACAGGATCTCGACGCTGTGGGGCGGATCAAGCTCGATCGTCGTCAGGAATCTTCCGTACCGGATGCGCGAGGCAATCGACGCGACGAAAAAGATCAGCGGCCAGCCCAGCCCGATGAGCAGCCGCAGGGCGCCCGTGAAGTTCGCCGTCATGTAGTGGACCTGGCTGCGGTCCACACCGGCGTTCCATGCCAGAACCGCCTCCACGCTGTACTCCGGAAGGGTCTGGATCAGGGCCAGGGCGGCCAGCGCCGCCCCCTGACTGATGAGGAACTGGGCCGACTCGGCCGCCCAACTGATCAGAAGAGCCGCCGAGATGATGACGGGAAACGTCCACGCCGCGTCCCCCGGGTGCGCGGAAGCCCCGCCCGATCCGACGAGCGACGAAAGACCGACGCCGATGACAAACGGTAGGGCGTACTTCATAAGCCTGCCGGGCGACTCGCCCGATGCCCCTGGCAATCCCCCGGGCCGCGAACCGGCCCGCGCTGGGCCTTGCGGACCCTTCCGCCGGTGAGATTGGGAACCGGCCCGGTCGGCCCGCAGATCCACGACCCCCCCGGCCGATACGTGGGCGGGACTTCGGGGCCGCGTCCTCGGATGCGGCGCAGGAGGGCTCAGGGCTCGTAGTACTTCACGTCGCCGCCGACGATCGTCGCCACCACGCGGCTCCGGACCGACCACCCCTCAAACGGGCTGTTACGGCTCTTCGAGCGGAACCTCGATACGTCGATCGTCCACTCGGCCTGCGGATCGATCAGGGTCACGTCCGCGTCCGCGCCCACCGCGAGCGTGCCCTTGGCCAGCCCCAGGACCCGGGCCGGCCGCACGGTCATCCGGTCGATCANNNNCGGCCAGTCCAGCAGCCCCGGCGTGATCAGCGCCTTTACGTACAGCGGCAAGGCCGTCTCCAGGCCGATGATCCCGAAAGGCGCCGCCGTAAAGACGAGCTCCTTCTCCTGGGTTCCGTGCGGGGCATGGTCGCTGGCCAGACAGTCGATCGTCCCATCCACCACCCCCTGAAGGCACGCGCGGACATCCTCCTCCGTTCGGAGGGGCGGNTTCANCTTNTAGTTCGTGTCGTAGCCCGCGCAGGCCTCGTCGGTCAGCAGCAGGTGATGAGGCGTGACCTCGGCNGTCACCGGAACCCCGTCGTGCCGCGCGCGCCGCANCAGCTTCACCGANCCGGCCGTCGAAACGTGGGCTGCGTGGTACCGGGCGCCGGTCTCCCGGGCCAGACGCAGGTCCCGCTGGAGCATGAGTTCCTCGGCCACGGCCGGGATCCCCGGCAGGCCGAGGCGCACGGATACGTACCCGCTGTGCATCGCCCCCCCGGCCGAAAGGTCCGGGTCTTCGCAGTGCTGGATCAGCGGCTTGTCGAACATCGTTACGTACTGCATGGCCCGGAGCATCACCGAGGCGCTGGCCACTCCGTGCCCGTCGTCACTGAACGCCACGGCCCCCGCGCGGACCATCTGCCCCATCTCCGCCAGCTCCTTGCCCTGCCGCTGCTTGGTGATGGCCCCGATGGGGAACACATTGCACAGCCCGGCCCGGGCGGCCTGGCCCACGACGAACTCGACGGCGGTCGCGCTGTCGATGGCCGGATCCGTGTTGGGCATGCACGCGACGCTCGTGAATCCCCCCGCCACGGCGGCCGCCGAGCCGGAGGCGATCGTCTCCTCTTCCTCGTTTCCGGGCTCGCGGAAGTGAACGTGGATGTCGATCAGCCCGGGACAGACGATCAGATTCGTCGCATCGAGGGTCCGTTCGGCCCGCACCCCGGCGCAGGAGCCGATCTGGCGGACCTTGCCGTCGGCCAGAAACAGGTCGCCCACGCGATCGACACCCTGGCTGGGATCGATGATGCGCCCGTTCTTGATGAGCAGGCTCTCAGGCATCGAGGTTCCGTCGTCCGACTCGAGGGGCGCCACCGTGGACCCGCACGGGCTCCGGCCCCGCCGCCCCCGCAGGCACCGGACTCCCCGTGGACCGGACGCCCACCCGCCGCGCATCCGGACGTCGCGTTTTCACTCGTCGCCCCTCACGGATCGTTCCCGTCATTCCACCGCCGTCGCCTGATTGACCAGGAACAGGACGGCCATGCGGATGGCCAGGCCGTTGGTCACCTGCCGCAGGATGCTGCTGTTGGGGCCGTCGGCCACGTCCGCCGCCAGCTCGATGCCGCGGTTGACCGGCCCCGGGTGCATGACCAGCACGTCCGGCCGGGCGCGGCGCATCCGCTCGCGCGTCAGCCCGAACAGGCGGATGTACTCCTCGGTGCTCGGGAACACCTTGCTCGTCATCCGCTCATTCTGGATCCGGAGCATGTTGATCACGTCCGCCTTCGGCAGGACCTCGTCGAGACTGTGGCTGACCTCGCATCCCATCGCCGCGATCCGTTTGGGCACAAGCGTCGTCGGGCCGACGACCGTCACCCGGGCGCCGAGCTTGGTCAGCCCCCAGATGTTCGACCGCGCCACCCGTGAGTGAGCGATGTCCCCCACGATCGCCACGTGCAGCCCTTCGATCCGGCCCTTCAGCTCGCGGATCGTGAAGATGTCGATCAGCCCCTGCGTCGGATGTTCGTGCTGGCCGTCCCCCGCGTTGATCACGCATCCGCGAACCCGCCGGGCCAGGCTGTGCGGCGCCCCGGCGGCCGAATGCCGCACGACCAGAATGTCCACGCCCATCGCCTCGATGTTGCGCACCGTATCCAGCAGCGTCTCGCCCTTGTTGACCGAGGAGACGCCGGCGCTGAACTCGAGCACGTCCGCGGAAAGCCGCTGCGCCGCCAGCGTGAAACTGTTGCGGGTGCGCGTCGAATCCTCGAAAAAGAGATTCACCACCACCTTGCCCCGCAACGCGGGAACCTTCTTGATGCTCCGGGTCGAAACCTCCTTGAAGCTCTCAGCCGTCTGAAAGATGTGCAGCAACTCCTCGGCCGAGAGCTCTTCCAGCCCCAGCAGGTGCCTGCGCCGCCAGATCACCGTCGGCGGCGAGGCCGTTCCCGGGCGCGCCTGAGCCGCCGGCCCCGGGGCCTTCGTCATCCCTGCGTCGGACATGACTCCATCCCGATGGAAAACCGATCCCGCAGATGCCCGGCCCACCGCGTACGCCTCCCCCACTCATCCTCCCACAGGCCCCCGGGCAGAGGTCGGCCCTGGCGGATCAGGCCACTTCCACCCGGTCCACGCCGTCCGTCTCGCGGAGCCGCACGTTGACCGTCTGCTCCAGACGGTCCACCTTCAGGCCGACGAAGTCCGCCTGGATGGGCAGCTCGCGGCCCGGCCGATCCACCAGCACGGCCAGCCGGATCGCCACGGGCCGCCCCAGGTCCGCCAGGGCATCCAGGGCTGCACGGACCGACCGCCCCGTGTACAGCACATCATCCACGAGCACGATGTATCGCCCGTTGATGTCGAAGTCGATCTCGGTCTTCTGGAGTATGGCCGCNGGGCCCTTCTCGGCCAGGTCGTCCCGGTACAACGTGATGTCCAAGGCCCCGTGGGCCACGTCCGACAGCCCGGCCCGACAAAGCCGACGGATCAGGCGCGCGGCCAGCACGTCCCCCCGGCTGCGGATGCCGATGACGCCCACCGGCACACCCGGGGGGATCTGACGCTCGATTTCCTCCGCGAGCCTCTCCAGCGCACGTTCGATTCCCGGGCCGTCCAGCAGAACCTGCATAGGGCACTCCGCACGCGGCAGGATACGACAACCCCCCGGCAGCGACAAGCCGGAAACGTCGGCGGCCGCCCGCCCGATAAACCGCCCGCTGGTGTTCAACCGTTTTCGCCTGGCGAAAAGACGCCCGCCAAGGTATGATGGTTTCAGACGGGCGCGGTTCAGGGTGGCAAGCCCCTGGCCGCGATCCGCAGGAGGGTGAAAAGCACACAACGTCCTTCCTTTACGGGTTCCGAAGATGCCTGATGTCCAGAATCTGAGACGTAGTGGGGGTCGTCTGGCGCCTGCGGTATTGATGATCCTCGCGATCGGAGGCCTCGCTCAGGCCGCCGAATACCGCGCCTTCTGGGTCGATGCGTGGGGGGCCGGCATTCGGAACCAGGCCGAGGTGGAGCAACTGCTCGGCCGCGTGGGCAGCGCCACCATCCAGGGCCGCATACGGGAGGCCAACTGCAACGCCGTCATCATTCAGGTCCGGCGACGGGCGGACGTGTGCTATCCCTCCGCCCTGGGAGAGCCCTACTTCTCCGGACTTTCACCGGCCAACTTCAACGCGCTTCAGGCCGCCATCGACGCGGCTCACGACACCACCGGCGGCAAGAAGCGGATCGAGGTCCACGCATGGATCGTCACGTTCGCCACGGCCAGTTCGAGCGGCGTGAGCCCCGTGTACTACGCGCACAACGATCCGGCGGACCCGGAGAACTACTGGGTCACCCTCGATAACAACGGGGCGGAGACGAGCGACAAGGCCTTCGATCCCGGGCATCCGAGGTGCCTGCAGTACCTGACCGACGTATGCATGGACCTCGTCCGGAACTTCGACATCGACGGGATCCACTACGACTACATCCGGTTCACCGGCAACAACCAGGGCTACAACCCCACGAGCATCGCCCGGTACAACGCCCGCTACGGCCTGAGCGGCCAGCCGCTGCCGGGAGACGAACGGTTCAAGCAATGGCGGCGAGACCAGGTGACGGCCCTGGTTCGCAAGGTGTACGCCAACATCCAGGCGACCAAGCCGTGGGTCCGCCAGTCGGGAGCCTTCGTAACGTGGAATCCCTCGCCGACCGCCTCCACCCGAGAGGCCTTCCAGGCCACGCGGCCGTACTACGACGTCTACTCCGACTGGGATAGCTGGATCCAGGAGGGCATCGTCGACATGGCGGTGCCCATGACCTACTACAACTGGGCCAGCCTGCCGAACGACTACCTCCGCTGGATGAACTGGGAAAAGGACCGCAAGGGCAACCGGCACNTGATCATCGGGCCGGGGATCTATCTGAACTCCCTCTCGAATGCCATCCTGGAGCTTCAGATGACCCGCGATCCTTCGCCCGCGGGCAACTACGCTCACGGGTTCGCCGGCTATTCCTACCGAACGCCCTACAGCGGCGGAACATGGGACGGCTTCAAGCCCTCGCTCGTGGCCAACGTGACCCCTACCTGGGACGACGTCCCCCCCATGCCGTGGAAGACGAACCCGACGACCGGCCACATCATGGGCACGGTCACCGCGGCCTCCACCGGGGCCTGGGCCGACGGGGCCACCGTCACGGCCGCCGGGCCCGTCACCCGGACGATGACCTGCGACGGAACCGGCTTCTATGCCTTCATCGATCTGCCGCCGGGGACGTACACCGTTACGGCCAGCCAGGCGGGCCTGGGAACCGCCCAAGCCCCCGTGACGGTCGCGATCGGCCAGGTCACCGGCAACATGTACGTGCAGGACTTTGCCTTGGGCGCCGGGGGCCCGCCGGTGATCTCCAACGTTCAGGCCACGGCCATCACAAACGTCAGTGCGACGATCACGTGGAACACGGATACCCCGGCCTCCTCGCAGGTGGAGTACGGCACCTCCGCAGCCTACGGGAACCTGACGCCCCTGGACCCCGCGAATGTGACGTCGCACTCGGTCGGGCTGGCGGGCCTGCAACCGGGCACGCTGTACCACTATCGCGTGATCTCGACCAACGCCAACGGGACGTCCGTCTCGAACGACTACACGTTCACCACCGGCGGTCCGCCCAGCATCAGCAACGTGCAGGCCGTCAACGTCGGATCCCATAGCGCAACCATCACGTGGACGACGAACGTCCCGGCCGACAGCCAGGTCCGCTATGGAACCACCCCCGCCTACGGAAGCCAGACACCGGTGGATCCGGCCGCGGTCACGTCCCACTCGGTTACGCTGACGGGCCTGGCGCCCGCCACGACGTACCACTACCAGGTCGTCTCCACCAATGCGTACGGCAGCGCCGCTTCGGCGGACTTTACGTTCGCCACAGCCCCGTTCGTCGTGGAGATCGTCGTGGACAACAGCGATCCCGGCTGGAGCAACACCTCGCCGTCCGGCAACTGGACCACCGGCTCCAACCCGGCCGTCCCTCGAATCGGAGCGGATTACCTCTATACCTCCGGCACCGGAGACCCGTCGGAGGCCTCGGCCACCCGCCGATGCCGCTGGACGCCCACGATCCAGCAGGCGGGCCCCTATGACGTGTACGTGTATTACCAGATCGGGTCGAACCGCACGACCGGCGCCCCGTACAAAGTCGTCTACAGCGGCGGCAGCCTGGTGAGCGTGCAGAACCAGTACTCGTCCACGCCCAACCAGGGCGGCTGGTTCCTGATCGGCTCGGACCTGCCCTTCGACGTCGGAACCGCCGGGTACGTGGAACTCAGTAACAACACCCCCGACACGCGGTACGTGAGCGCCGATGCGGCCAAGTTCGTGTTCAAAGGCGATTCCGAACCCCCGACGGCCCCCACGGGGCTGACCGCCACGGCCGTCTCGTCCGACTCGATCGAACTGAGCTGGACCCCCGCAACCGACAATCTCGGCGTGGCCGGCTATCGGATTTACCGCAACGGCACGGCCACCGCGACGGCCACCGGAACGAGCTACCTCGATTCGGGCCTGGCACCGAACACGCCGTACTCGTACGAGGTGGCGGCATACGACGGGGCCGGCAATGAGGGCCTTCGCTCGGAGGCGGCCTTGCGCCATACGCTCTCCGTACCGCCGAGTCCCGCTACGGTCACATGCAATCGCGCCGTCGACACGTGGCAGTCCGAGGACGGATTCACGTTCACCGCCGTGGGCGGGTTCGGCCCCGGAACAGTGGCCCGGTACCTGACGGCCTGGACCCAGGACCCCACGCACGAGTGGGGCAGCGGCGGCGAATCGCTGTGGAACGCCGGCACGCTGACCCGCTACGCCGTGACACCGGGCACCAGTTGGTACCTCCATCTGGCCGGCCTCAATGAAGAGGACCGTCCCAACGGGACGCTCGCGCTGGGCCCGTACCGGTTCCAGCCCCTGCCGGGTCTTGCGGGCGGGCCGGACCCGGCAGACGGGGCTACCGGCGTGTCCACAACCGCCGTACTGACTTGGACCGCCGGGACGCACGCGGCCAGCCACGACGTGTACTTCGGAACAACGCAGCCCGGGACATTCCGCGGAAATCAGGCGGGTACCACCTTCGATCCCGGACCGCTCGCCCCGAACACAACCTATTACTGGCGGATCGATGAGGTCAACGCCGCCGGCACCACGACGGGTACGGTGTGGAGCTTCACCACAGCGCGAGAGCCGTTCCTCGCGGCGGACTTCGACTCGGACGGCGATATCGATCTGTCGGACTTCGCGGTGTTCCAGTACTGTTTTAACGGTCCCAATCAGCCGCCGCGGGACGCCGGCTGNGACGGGGCCGATTTTGATCACGACCACGACGTGGATCTGGCGGACTTCGGCGCCTTCCAGGCCTGCTATAACGGGCCGGATCGTCCGCCCGCCTGCATTCCGTAGCCGGCNTGGCCGGTCGGCCGCGCCTCGCGCACCGTTTCCGATTGGACCGCNCCTCGGCGGCCCGTGTCGGGCAGGGGGCCTTCGGATCGCCGTCTCAGCGTCGCAGGATGGCCCACTTCAGAAACGCGCGGAAGTTGTCGGGATCCATCTGCCCGGCCCGACGATCGACCAACGATCCATCCGGACGCAGGACCAGGTATGTCGGAACGACCGTCACGCCCCACTCGTCGGCCAGCGGTTTGTTCAGAAGGTACTCCAGCCGGACGCACTGGAAGTCGTTCAGCGCCTTGATGACCTCCGGATTTGNAAACAGCGTGCGGTCGGTGTCATCGGTCAGCGCCGTCCGAAACTGNACCAGNACGAGCTGCTTCAGNGCCGCGGCCCGTTTCAGCCCCGGATCGAGCCGGCTATGCCACTGCACGCCGCCGCAGCCGCCGACCCCGGCGATCACCGCGGCATATGACAACAGGAGCGACAGACGCATGGGNCGAAGGCGGCTCTGACAGGCAGGTGTGCACATCGTGCCACGCATTGTGGCAGGCCCGGCCCGGAATGCAAGCACGGCGCTGGTCCGCACGAGGTTCTCGGATGATTCCGATGCGGTCAGGAACGCCGCCTCGCAGGGCGTGCCCGCCCCGCGGTCCCCCCTGCTTCGCGGTGCGTCCGGTCGATACCGTTGGATACCACTGCGGGCCGCCTTATCATACCGCATCGGGCGCGATCGGATTCCGCGGGCGTCTCTTACCATGCGCGTGATCTTCGGTCTGCCGGAAGCGGACAGCGGGCTGACCGCCGGCGTCCTGAGCATCGGAAACTTCGACGGCGTCCACCGCGGGCACCAGGCNATCATCNCCCGCGCCGCCGCCAGGGCGCGGGCGCGGGCCGGCCCGTGCATCGTGCTTACCTTCGAGCCCCACGCGCTNTCGGTCNTACGGCCGCANGACGTGCCCCCGGTGCTCACCCCGCTCGACGAAAAGGCCGCCCAGCTCTCAGCTCACGGGGCCGACGCCGTCGTGGTCGTGCGGCCCGACCCGCCCTTCCTGAGTCTCTCGCCCGACGAGTTTGCCCGCCGGGTCCTCGTGGATCGATTCCGGGTGGCGGCCGTGGTGGAAGGCCCCTCGTTCCGATACGGCCATCGCCGGGCCGGCGACGTAGAAACCCTCCGCCAGGCCGGCGCCCGATACGGCTTCGAGGTGGAGGTCGTCGATCCGATCGAAGTCGACGTGGCCCCGGGCCGTCGTGAGCCGGTTTCCAGCTCCCTGGTCCGCCGGGCCGTCGCCGGCGGCGATATCGAACTGGCCCGGCGTGCCCTGGGCCGGCCCTATGCCCTGCTCGGAGTGATCGTCGAGGGTCGGGGCCGGGGCCGCGAAATCGGCTATCCCACGGCCAATCTGGCCACGGGGCAGCTCTTGCCTCTCGAGGGAGTCTATGCGGGCTCGGCCACCGTCGCCGGCCGGACCTGGCCCGCCGCCATCAGCATCGGCCGGGCCCCGACGTTTGGCGACACGGACGTGCTCGTGGAGGCCCACCTCGTTGATTTCTCCGGCTCGCTCTACGGTCAACAGATGCGCCTGGAAGTCCACACGCGGCTTCGACCGCAGGAGACCTGCGGATCGGTCGAAGAATTGCGGTCGCGCATCGAACAGGACGTGGCGGCGGTCCGCCGGATGCGGGCGTGACGCTCCCGGGACCCCCAGCGGCCGGGCCGGCCTACCCGTCGGCCAGATGTCCGAGTAGCCGCTTCCACTGCTCGGAGACGTCGTCGAACTCGTACCGCAGGAGGTCGGCCAGAAGCACGTGGTCGCCGACCTCCAGCGCGCCCTTCACCTCGCGGAGCCGGTCCGCCAGCAACCCCAGCCAGGCCGTGACGTCCACGTCCGGCACATCCACCGCCAGCAGGTTGACCTGTCGGAGCTGCGCTCCCTTCAGCACCGTCTCGTACACCTGGCTCCAGATCCGGAAACACTGCCCCAGCAGCTCCATCGCCCGCGAACTCTTCGCCTCGTTGAGCAGGTCGGCAGCCTTGTGCCGCAGACGGTCGCTCTCGATGAAGAGCCGTCCGGCCTCCTGCATCGCCGCCCGCACCAGACCGGCCACCTCGCTCGACTGAAACTCGATCGAGCCGTACTCCCGGGCCGGCCGGGCCAGCGTGCACTCCAGCTCGTCCGCCGGGACGGTACGACCGTCGCACCGGACCGCCGTGATCACCCGGCCGGTGCCGCGGAGCCGCCGGCTGACCTGCTGCGTGAGCTGCTCGAGCGACGATCCGTCCGGGGCGTCGATGTCCAGCGGCGCGTCGTCAAGGTAGACTTCCACTTGCGTCCTCCTCACCTCAAACCCGCTCCGGGAGGATCGGCCCGTCGTCGTCACGTCGGCGGGCGGCCGGTCGCTCCCAAGCCCCGATCGGCCGCGCTACTGCGGAGGCTCTGCTGAGCGCATCGACCATTCCCGGCCCGCGGCTTGAGATTATCTGACGGCAGGACCCCCGCCCGGCGCAGCGCCGCCGGCATCCGGCCGCAGTACGTGTTGTGCCAGGGTCCGCTTCCTTTGCGGCCGGCCTCCGGCCTGCTGTCAGGCTGAGTCCCACGCGCGAGGCTCGATCGACCCGTGCCGCCGGCCAGGTGCCTGCGGATCGCAGGCTACGTCGCTCCGCCGGGGAGCAAGGCGCTTAC
>JGI24188J35168_1001376_pt1 | contig 14134 bp, 9 predicted proteins | sample YNPBryantNP2012_FD_35168 | JGI IMG/M metagenome (IMG submission 35168) | reverse complement strand
AACCGTTGCCCGCTCTCCAGACGCTACCGCTGTGATGTTCGAGGACCAGCAGCTCAGCTATCGAGAACTGGATCAGCGGGCCAATCGATTGGCCCGATATTTGAAGCAACTTGGCATCAGACCCGAAAGCATTGTCGCGATCAGCTTAGACCGCTCGTTGGATATCCCAANTGCCATTCTTGGGACACTGAAGGCAGGAGGAGCCTATTTGCCCATTGATCCCGATTATCCCAGTGCCAGAAGAGCCTTTATGCTTCAAGATTCCGGGGCCCACGTGCTGATCACGCAACAGAAGTTCGCTGCGCAATTCTCAGATGCCCCCATCCCGATCATCCTGATGGATGCGGATTGGCCAGCGATTGCTCAGCAATCGGATCAGCCGCTCGGAGAGACGATCGATCCAGACAACCTGGCCTATTTGATCTATACTTCGGGCTCCACTGGGCAACCCAAAGGCACATTGTTGCAGCATAGGGGTCTATGCAATTATATTACGGCCAATATTCAACAACTGGGGATCAGCGCGTCGGATCGGATGCTCCAGTTTTCATCCCTGAGCTTTGATGCCTCGGTCATGGAGATTTTCACGGCACTGGTAGCTGGTGCCACGCTGGTGTTCGCCCGGCGCGAGCTTTTGCTCTCCAGCGATCAATTGCTCCAATTTATTGATCAGGCAAAAATTACGGCGACGCTATTGCCGCCATCGCTGTTGGCTATCTTGCCAGAACGTCCGTTATCCGGGCTAAAAACGCTGATAACTGGCGGCCAACGCTGTACCCCGGCCATTGTCCAGAAATGGGCGCCCAACAGAAATTTCTTTAATGCCTATGGGCCGACCGAAGCAACCGTGGGCCCGACCATCTATCGCGTGGAATCCGTAGCAGCGGCTCAAACGACTGTGCCCATCGGCCGTCCGCTGAACAATACCGAGATCTATTTGCTGGACAATAATTTCCAGCCTGTGCCCATCGGCGTTCCTGGGGAACTCTGCATCGCCGGAATTGGTCTGGCCAGAGGTTATCATCGTCAACCGGGATTGACCGCTGAAAAGTTTATCCCTCACCCGTTCAGCACCACCCCAGGTCAAAGGCTGTATCGAACTGGGGATTTGGCCCGTTATCGCACCGATGGCACACTTGAATTCATTGGCCGGATCGATCATCAGGTGAAAATTCACGGTTTTCGGATTGAGCTCGAGGAGATCGAAGCGGTGCTGGGTCAACACCCCTCGGTAAGGGAAACCGTCGTGGTCGCTTACCCAGCCAAGGAGACCGACGGGGAGAAGCGACTCGTTGCCTATTATGTTCCCAGCCAGGGCGATTCGGTGACGGTCACGGAGCTGAGGAATTTCTTGAGGGAACGCCTGCCCGACTTCATGGTGCCGGGGCAGTTCATTGAGCTCAGCGCTTTTCCCTTGCTGCCAAATGGAAAGATTGATCGCAATGCGCTGCCTGCCCCAGATAATAGCCGGCCGGATCTGGAAAAAGCCTATGTCGCCCCGCGCGATGCTTGGGAGTTCGGACTGGTGCGCATCTGGGAGGAGGTATTAAACGTCCGGCCAATCGGTGTGACAGATAATTTCTTTGAGCTCGGCGGGCACTCCCTTCTCGCGGTCCGATTAATCGGTCAAATTCAGCAACGGTTGGGACGGGGACTGCCATTGAACGCGCTATTTCAGGAGCCGACCATCGAAAATTTAGCCCGCNTGCTCAGGATGGGCGACGGAACCCGGTCGCATCCGACCCTGGTGCCATTGCAGCCGCGCGGCTCTCGCGCACCGCTATTCTTCGTCCACCCATCCGGCGGCAGCGTCCATTGGTATGTTGGCTTGGCCAATCACATCAGTTCTGACCAGCCGCTCTATGGCATCCAGGCCAAGGGGCTTAACCCCGGGGAGGAGATCCACACCAGCATCGAGGACATGGCAGGCTATTATGTGAACGCCATTCGCAACGTTCAGCCTACCGGCCCATACTACCTCGGCAGTTGGTCCCTGGGCGTGATCATCGCTTTTGAAATGGCGCAACAACTCGTTGCCATGGGCCAATCGGTCGCTTTTTTGGGATTGGTGGATCAAGGACCCGTCCCCCCGAACGATGCCCCAGAGGATGATGTCGCGTATCTGATCGATTCCTTTGGTAAGCATCTACCGCTTTCACTGGAAAAATTGCGGCAGATGGCTCCAGCCGATCAAGTGAAGCATGTCTATGAACAGGCCATCCGAACCCAATGGATTCGATCAGACGTCACGTTGGAGCAATTTAGCCATTTTGTCACTATTCTGAGAACCTATAATGACGCCTGGCGCCGCTATCAGGCTCAGCCTTACCCAGGCAAAATTACAATTTTTCGCGCCGTCAATGCCCACTCAGGCAGCGATACGACGCCAGACTTGGGTTGGGCAGCCTTAGCAAAGCACGGTGTGGAAGTGCACGATGTCCCCGGAGACCATATCAGCATCATGGTGGATGACAAGCAGGTGAGCATGTTAGCCCAAAAAATTTCGGCTTGCCTGGAAAAAATAAATCCAAGCAAACCATGAGTCATTTCCAGCGCCTGTCTGGTCAGGAATGCGGTGAACTCCCAGCCCGTTCTGGCTGACAACTTTGCGCGCGATTGAGGTGAAATTTCTTGGCTCAATCTATCTCATGAAGGAACACTAGATCGATGGCTCCAATGGTTCGTTTTTTGCCTGATCCGCACGTGGTTTTGTTGCTAAAAATCAGCATCGATTCAGTGGGTGCTACTCATGCAAATCGCGATTGGCACCAACACAAGGAAGTTTCTTGAAAAACGCTGCCATAATCAATATCGATGATGTCACAAAAACCGATTTTCTCTGGAATGTACGTCCACGTATTCGTTAAATCGGGGGATGCCGATACACGGTGTACGAATGTATATAACGCTTGAAAATGACAAAATTGGAGTCATNATTGCGAGGCACTTTAGGCCGAATCATTTTCATGAACTTGTCAGAACGGGTTGTATCCAGACGAGCAGTTTCGAGTTCGCTGCGCTTCATTGCCAACTTGTGGGAAAACGCCTGATTTGGCTCTCATTCTAAATAGAGCGAAGCAGGAATGGGGAATCTCTATGACTATTTTCACACCGCCCGTGTACTCGCAAGGACGATGCGCAACAATTTCATTTTAGAATAGATTGATGATCAGTTGAATAGTTGCATGTGTATTTCATATTAACCAAGGAGCCGATATGAAAAAAATTATCCTCATCAGCCTGATGTTGATCGGGAGTGCGGTAGCGCTTAGCACTCCGATGGTGAAAAAAGGCTGGGTTGGTCACTATCAAACCAGCCATGCCCAGCTCGATTTGGCCGTTGCCATGGCGCTGGATGATTCCAGCAATGTGATTGTGATTGGAAATACCCGCACCAGCAATGGTGATTTTGATTTTGTCATAGTAAAATATGACAGCACGGGAAAGCTAAAATGGAATGCCAGCTTTCATGGGCCGAACAATGGGGACGATCAAGCGGCTGCGATAACCGTCGATCGACAGGGCAACATTTATGTGGCCGGAAGCAGCGCTGCGGCAAATGGCTTGGAGGACTATATCACTCTGAAACTCGACCGTCATGGCGTCCAGCAATGGGTAGCCCGGTACAACGGACCTGCCAATAATCTCGATGAAGCAACCGGAGTGGCTGTGGACGCAGCCGGGAACGTGTATGTGACGGGTTTCAGCAATGCAGGAGGCTGGGTGCCGTTCCCCGATATCGTCACTATCAAATACGATCCATCTGGGCAACAGCAATGGGTGNACCGCTATGACGGCTCTTCGGGATCGATGGATATGGCGAGCGCCATCGCGGTCGATGAAGCAGGGAACGTGTATGTGACTGGAGCAACTGGCAGCGGCCGAGCTGGTCGGGCATCCCCAATCCAAACCGACTTCATCACAATAAAATATAGCCCTATGGGCCAGCGGATCTGGGCAGNGACCTATAACGGCCCAGCCAATGCCCAGGACATCGCCACCCATCTCGCATTGGATACAAACGGCAATCTTTATGTCGCTGGCACCAGCATGGGCAACGGCACTGGATTGGATTACGCCATAATCAAATACAATAGCTCCGGAGAAATGCAATGGCTGGCGCGCTATAATAGCGATGAGAACCTCCAAGACAATATCAGCGGGCTGGCGGTAGATGCCTCAGGAAATGTGGCCGTCACAGGCACCATTGGCAGTGACCTGTTCAACCCCAATAGCGATTTTCTGACCATCAAATATAATTCAACTGGGAAGCAACAATGGCTGGCTCGATATAACGGACCAGGCAATTCCTGGGAACGAGCCGCGGGTCTGGCGCTGGATCGCGATGGCAATGTATACGTCACCGGGCAGAGCGTCGGCGATAACACGGCCTCGGATTTCGCTACATTGAAATATGACCAGAATGGCTCACTCCAATGGACGGCCCGATACCATAGCGGCTCTAAGAGCGACGACGCCAGTGTCGCGATCCAAGTGGACCAGTCTGCCAATATTTTTGTCGCTGGGAGTTCTGCCATCGAAATGAACGCCGGGAAAATAACCGTTATCAAATATGTGCAGGACGACAATTGGGTGGCTGCAATTCAACATAACAAACCCGATGGACGATGGAGCCGCAGCTATCCCAATCCGTTTAATTCAATCGTCACCATCGTTTTTGATCTCCCAGAGAGCAATCGAGTGTCGCTCAACGTGTACAATATGCTGGGTCAAGAAATAAGCATGCTCGTCAATCAATCATTAGAAGCAGGGACCCATCAGATTTTTTGGGATGCAAGCGGTTTGCAGAGTGGAGTTTATTTCTATCGTTTGCAAATCAAAGACAAGGTGGAAGTCAGCAAAATGATCTTATTGCGGTAAAAAGTTAATCGAACACCCTTGGCTTGACGCTCGGCTGAGATCTGATAGCAGAGCAAACTTTATTGGAATTTCATTTATGGTAATAAAATTATGAGTCTGATCGTTTCAGATTCGGAACGCTCTCACGACATTTATGAACAGATGGCTGGCTATCCAAAGCCGCCATTAATCAAGTTGCCATCGTCGGGAGATATGAGCTCATTAGCGCGGGTGGGTCTAAAAACCAGCCCGGCGGCTTATTCGATCGCCCGGGCCGCTCTGTGGATTTCGGGATTTAGCCGATTTCAACAAATCCTACCCCAGCGGCTGGAGGAATTGCTCCGGCAGTGTGATTTGCGCGGTGGTTATTTATTTGCCCCGGTCGTCTCTGCGACGCTGGCTCTGAAAGATGATCCTCGTCCATTGACACCCATAGAAAGAGCCGCGACGCTGGTCATGGCCGCCGGCCAGTTGTATCAGGATATCGTAACAGCTCGGCTTGAGCCAGATCGTTATCGTGACGAGATATTGGAAATGGGGCAATATCCGAATTTGTTCTCCACCTGTCTGGTGGTCGAAAAAAACGGCCGGCCGCGCATCTTCAAGAGCACCAATAGCTCGCGCATCATTGTCATGATCAACGGACAGCAATATGCCTTGGAGCTTGGGCCGATAGCACAATGGAAGCCCAGGACAATCAAGCGCACCTTGACAGAGCTGGTGGAACAAATCGACCGTGATCCAAAGACGGCGCCAGCAGGGATGTTAACTGGCGCCGACCATCGCACTCAGTTGAAGATTTTCACGCAGCTTCAGCAAAGCCAAATAAATCAGCAGTCGCTGAGCCTGCTTCGGCATAGTTTGTTCATTCTATGCCTGGATCTCGACCATGAGCCACCGTCCTATGCCGAGGCAGCGAGCATCGGGCATAGCGGCAATTTCGCCAATCGGTGGTTTCATGCTGCGCTGCAGATCGTTGTTTTCGGCAATGCCCGCGCCTGCATCATTTGCAATTTCAGCACATATTTGGATGGCAACACCATGATGCGCGCCGGCGCAGAAATCCAGCGGTGGGCGAGCGACATTCAATTGGATGATCATCCCGCAGCAAACGAAGCAATCTCTGCACCAGTGACTCATTTGCAGTGGCAGATCGCACCGCATTTTTTGCAGCGGGCGCAGCACGATCTGGCGCGCGTGGTCGATCATCAGATCGCTACTTTCGAGATCGCCGACCTGGGAAAAAATTATTTCGCAGCTCGCGATTTAGACGGCGTACCGATCTTCATGGTGGCACTTCAAATGGCCACCAAAAAGCTCACTGGCAAAATGGTCCAGTTGCGGCAATTTTTAACGCTATCGCGATATCGATGCATGGGTTTGGCCGATGCGATCGTCACCACTCCCGAAGTCATCGAGTTCGTCAATTATCTCGATGGTGATCAGATCGATCTCCAACGAGCCAGGCGGTTATTGCAGTCCGCCATTGCTTCGCAACAGGCTGCCTGTCGGCATGCCCGCTCGCATCTCTCTTTGGATTCGCTGATTGGACTGTACTTGGTATCAAGCTCAGGCTTAAAAAAGCGCTATATCCAATTCGTCGTCTTAGNATCCATGTTTCTGATGCGATTGGTGGGCTTGTTCAAACCATNATTTCAGCGAGAGGTCATTGTATCTCATCCAGAGATCTACCCGGAGGTGCCGTTAGTGGGACGTCCTGGCATCCGATTGCCCTATGTGAAATACTTCGGGCTACATTATCAAATCTTGTCCGATCGGATCATCCTGACGATGATGCCATCGGTCAACTGGAAAATTCCCAATGCGGATTTTGTGGCTGAATTGGAAAAGCAGCTGAAGCGCATTCAACAGATCATAGAAGGAACAATCAATGAACAAATCAAAAAAACTGATGAATAAAGATTTTGTATTGTTNTGGCAGGGGCAGGCGGTGAGCAATCTGGGATCTCAGATTTTTTCGATCGGCATGATCCTCTGGATTGTCGAGGCCACTGGCTCAACGGCGCTCATGGGGGCGATCGCCATGATCTCCAGCATTCCCGCGCTGATCCTTGGGCCGATCGGTGGCACCATGGCCGATCGCCATTCGCGCAAAAGTATTATCGTGATGAGCGATCTACTCAGTGGACTGNTAATGATGGGACTGGCCGCGCTGGTATTCTATGCACCTCACCAGAAAAGCCTGGTGATCGCAGGCCTATTTGTCGCATCGGTATTCGTGGCGGTCGTAGGGTCGTTCTTTTTTCCATCGATCTCGGCCGCTATTCCAGATTTGGTTCCAAAGGAACGTCTCGTTGGGGCCAACACATTAAGCCGATCCTCGCTGCAATTTTCGCAATTAATTGGGCAGGCCTTGGGCGGCTTCCTTTACAACTTGCTTGGCGCACCATTGATTTTTTTGTTGAATGGGATCTCCTATCACTTTTCGGCCATCAGTGAATCTTTTATTTCAATTCCACAGCCAAAAGCTCGCCCCACTGAAACCTGGCGGCAGCAGATAGCGGCATTCAAACGCGAATTGATCGATGGTTTTCATTACATCTGGAGGCAAAAGGGCCTCCGCGAAGTGATTCTGGCAGCGACGTTGATCAATTTCTTCACCGTCCCGGTCATTCTGCTATTGCCTTTTTTTGTGCGAGAGCATCTCAACTTGGGAGAAGATGCCTATCGCCTCTGGTTCGGCGTGCTGTTGGCCTGCTATAGCATCGGATCCATTCTCGGCTATATCTTTGCTGGCATCAGCAAGTCCTCAGGCCGAATTCGTGGCAAGCGCATGATCCTGTTCATTATCCTCACCTCGGCGGCATACGGATTGTTGGGAATGGTGACTCGCGTCCCATTTGCGCTGCTGCTGGCTTTTATCGGTGGCTTCTTTAGCGGCTATGTGAGCGTCAACATTACCACCATTTTGCANTGGACCACCCCCAGCGAAATCCGCGGCCGGGTGTTTGGAGTGCTGACCACGCTGGTTGGTGCTATCACGCCAATCTCGATGGGATTATCCGGCCTCGTGGCGGACGTGGTCAACCGCAATATCCCTTTGATCTTTATCTGGTGCGGAGCAATTATGGCCGTCTCATCGGTGCTGATCGCGCTCAATCGAAATTATCGCACTTATCTATCCTATGAGCCACCCAGCTCCGACGCTTTCCAGACCAGCGTCGAAACACCAGCACCTCGATTGGCATTGGGAAAAGATTAAATGAAACTTGTCAATTTGGCTCAAAGTTATTTCGAAAAATATCGAATGTGCATATTGATCGGGGAATTTAAATTTTTGATTGAATCATATTTTAATCAACTGTGGAGGAAGGAATGTCGAATTACTGTAAGGCTTATAGTTTAGCCGCTTTTCGTCAATATCCCAATTGGTCGGAGAATAGTGTCAACGCGCGACTGGAAAAACAAACAGTGAACGGTACCGAGATCGAAGTGCCCAGAAAGCTCAATGACGATGATTTTCTTTATTTGCACGACAATTATGTGGTGTGCGATAGCATTTTTGAAGATAAAAATGTCATCTTCGACCAGGTGACGCCGGAATGGATCAAATTCTGCACGGAAATGCTCAAATTTGAGGTGCCGAAATATGAATAGCAGGGGCGAATCCATGAGGTGAATCGAGCAAAGATTGCATGGGCCATCGGAAAGCACCAGGGAAAAGCAGCCGACGAAAATCCATAACAATCCATTTTGACAAAGTTCTATCCGAGCAATCTCAATCAATCCAATGCTCGCTTTGCAAGTTCAATAGGATGAAATCAATCAATTCAATTAAACATGAGGTAGCCAATATGTATCGAGAAGAGAAAGAAGATACCACCATCTACAAGGTCGTTGTCAATCACGAGGAACAATATTCGATCTGGCCAGCGGATCGGGACAATCCGCTGGGATGGAAGGATGTGGGCAAAGTCGGCCCCAAAGCCGAATGTCTGGCCTATATCAAAGAGGTCTGGACCGATATGCGTCCCTTGAGTTTGAGGAAAAAGATGGAGGAGATGCAAAAGACTTCGGCCGCTTAATGTCAAAACCGGAGACCAAAATCAAGGGTCAAGCTACTCTCCTGGGCTTCCGAAGATCGTCTTGCTTCGGCAGCCCAGGAAGAGCAGATCCATTCGCAACCCGGAAAAGCCAAGATGGGAGGAAATTGGGCACCATTCGATTTNGTGGCATGGCACCAGCGACGTCCATNAAAATGCTCCACGGCCCAGCCGCCAGACCAGCAGAGCGGAGGCCATCCGGTTAATACAAGAATGGCTTTCCCCCGACCAATACCTCTTGATGGTTCGGATCAAACGTGGCCTGTTGGCCAGTGCGGAGCGCAGCATTGGTCATAATCGTAGCAATCGAATGATGGTACCCGGCGACCACATCGGCGTTGGGCTTTTGTCGGCTCCGCACGCACTCCATCCAATTGCGCATGTGGGCCGAGGTCATGGGATCCGTGCCAGTCGCGGCACTGGTCACCACCCGCGTCTCCGGCAATTGAATTCGCTCGAGCAAATTAGCCGACATTCCCATGGCGGCGGCATGCTCAGCGGTCAGTCCCCCTTCGGCCGTGATCAGGTTTTGATCCAAGTCCAATTTACCCCCGTTTGAAAAATAATACTCTTTCACCCCCCCAGCCGCGTTATGCATCCGCGAGGAATACACGACCTGAAAACCGGTGCTCGGATCGGTCAAANGGCCATAATCGAACACGGCGGTCAGCGTATCACAATTCCTGCGACCGTCCTTCCAGACATAAATGCCGCCTCCGGCAACCACACTGCGCGGATAGGGCAAATCGGTGAACCAATGGACCGTATCGATCTGATGGCACATCCATTGCCCTGGGATGCCCGAGGAATAGGGCCAGAACAGACGGTATTCGATGTATTTCCTCGGATCCCAGGGTTCATAGGGCCGATTCATCAAGTACCGTTTCCAATCGGTATCGCTTTCCTTTATGGCCGCGACAAGATGGGGCCTGCGCCATCGCCCAGGCTGGTTGACGTTCCAGGTCATCTCGACAAAGGTGATCGGACCAAATTTGCCCGATTTGATGTATTCATTGGCAGCGATGTAATTGGCACCGCTCCGGCGCTGGGATCCCACTTGGACGATCCGATCGCTTTGGCTCACCACCCGAAGCGCCAACCGATTGTCCGCCATCGTCTCCGCAAAGGGCTTCTCCACATACACATCGCATCCTGCCCGTACCGCCTCCACCGTATGCAGCGCATGCTGAAAATCGGCGGTGCTAATAATGACCGCATCGGGATGGTGCTTCTCATATAGTTCCTCGTTATTTCGTGCTGCATCCACCCGCTGACCGGTTCTCTGGAAGATAAACGCCACTCCTTCCTCGCGCCGACGATTCCAGATATCCGAAACGGCCACAATTTCAAAATTCAGCTCCTGGCTATGATCCCAAAAACACGGGATCAGCGCATCCTTCGCACGATCTGAGAATCCGACAATCCCAACCCGAACCCGATCATTGGCCCCCAAAATTCTGCCATAGCTTTTGGCAGAGAACTTGGCGCCAGCGCCGAGCGTAACCAGCCCAGCCGCCGACGCCGCCACCGTTTTCATGAAGTTTCGTCTCGTGAATTCCATTATTCCTCCCCAAATTTCATCGGCTTGGCTCCCCCACTGCCTGATGCCATTTGCTTCTTAGAAATGAGCCTTTGATTTTGTAGGCTTAGAATGAATTGCAATAGTTTCNGAGAACAATGATTTATCAAAGTTCCTTTTTCCGAGCCACCATCTCTCAACCTCAGAAATCAAGCAGCCACCGGATCACTTTTGGCTCCAGCTTTCGACAATCCACAAGCAACCTGGTTCATGGGCATGAAATTCCCAAATTCTACTCATCACGGGTAACTTGACTGATAGCTTGCTGCACCGATTCAAGAAATGACCTCGTGATGGAAAAGTTCGAAACCCTATTGCCCTAGAGCTTTGGCTGACGAATCGCTTTTCAATGCGAGCTCCAGCGCGGCAGTGGTGGTGTGATATTTGGCCAACATATTGGCCAGCTCCCAATCGGGCAATTTGCCTTGTCTCAAAAATTGCAAAAATTTTTCAGTGACCTGAGCAAAATGCGCCTCATGCCCCACGCGAAACCTGTCAGGGATGAGAATTTGCCAGCTTTGAGAAGTCGCCTGCAACGAAATCCCAGGATAACGAGATTGGAGCTGTTTTATTGCCCGCACCAGCGCCGCCGCAATCGCGTCGCGCTGCCCGACATCCGAGGGCTCAATATAAAGCTCTGGCCGAAAGTTTTGCTCTTTGCCCTGCCGAATCACCACATTCGAAATGCTCCCCCGCATGAGCGAGTAATGAATATCTCCCCCATTCTCTGGAGCTTGAAATTCCCAGCTCACGGCGATCCGTGCATAGATGCCCCGAATCTGATAAACCATCTCGCCGTTCGCGAACACTGCCAGTTCCCCAGAATCGTTCAAATACGGATTCAGGTATTCGGGAAAATCGGCTAACTGCGTAACCAACTGGAATTGGTCGCGAGTTAACACCGTCGGCCAATGCCTTGCAGCGATGAGCTGGATATCCCGCTCAAAATCGATGCTCTGCTCTGGAAAACACTCCCACTGCACCAGATCCACCAGATGAGTGGTCACATCTACCAGTCCATCGCCCTGCTGCGTGATATCGAAATACCAGCCAGGGCGCCTCAAGGGCTGTCCAGACACATATTTAAAAAAGTGATGAACGCTCTGCTTGACGATCGCTGGTGACTCTGGCGAACCCGACTGCAGCTCACCAAACACGTCAGGCATGTGGATCAATTCTTTCTGGAGCATGGTGGTAATTTCATATCGCTCGGTCATGATGTCGTAAAGCACCACATGATTCCGCTGTGCCAGCTCGAACGACGTGCGCAGCAGGTCAAATCCTTTGCGATCAATGCACATCGGTTTATCGGCCAGCACATGCAGGCCAGCCGCCGCGCACGCTTTAATGTACTCGGTTTTTCGCCGATTATTCCCCGCGATGACTACCACATTGCCTGGCCGAACCCGCAACATGCGCTCCAGAAAATCATCTCCAAGATATAAAATTGGCTCCCAATGCGTTGGCTCATCGGAACGTCGATTATACGCCTCAATGCGTTGCAGATGATCTCGCACCTCGGGACCATCCGGGGCAAAGATATGCACCTGAGGAGAAACGGTAGGATACATTTTTTTATGAATCAGCGCGGCNTGAAAATGGCCTGGGTCAAGCGTGATGAACTGGACTTCTCCTGGCGCACCCATAACACGTGGGCTCACCTGATGGACCGATCGGCAGGAAGCAATCATGAAAAACAATAGCAACAATGAAAACTCATATCGAATCTTAGCCTGCATGGGTACCTCGCTTTGATGATCTCGAAAAAAGCTGTTTTATTCATTGCAGCATACGAAGCGCTTGGATCAACAATAAGATGACATACCAACTGTTCTCAACACCGAGAATCGATCTATGGGAATGACAGCACGTCTCGATCTAAGCTGGTGTTGTTTTCGATCGGATGAAATGGACCATCTTTGAAGAAAACGATCGAGCTAAATGGTGTCCAATACGCCTCGGACATATCCAATGGATTCCGCTACGCCCGGTAATGGGTCTCGCTCATCTTTCTCAAATTCAAAAGCGACGACGCCATGATAATTTGCATGGATTAAAGTCCGAATCACCCGAGGAATATCGATCACACCGCGACCGATTTCGATGGTCGTCCCCTCCTTGGTGGCGGCAGTAACATCTTTGATATGAATATCCAGCAGTCGATCCGCAAATGCTTCGATCGCCTCGGCTGGATCCACGCCAAGACGCTGCGTATGTCCCACATCAATGCAGAGACCAATGCGCCGATCCAAAAAACGGATACGCTGATAAGCCGATTCTGGGCTGGGATAGCGCTCGTCGCCGGGGCCGTGATTGTGGATCGCCAGCTTGATATCGTATTCCTGGACTTTCGATCGACCAATGGCAGCAAATCATGCTCTGGCACACCGATGATCAGCTCCATTCCGGCCGCGCGAGCGTAATCGAATGCTCGCTGCACCTCGTGCTCGTTCTTCATATAGACCACCCCACAACCATACAGCCTCAAGCCAGCTCGCTTTACCTTTTCTGCAACAGCTTTAATTTGTTCTTCGCTACTATCCAACGGAAGATGAAAATCTTTAAAAGCAATAGTTCCGATGCCCAACCGTTGCGTCATTTCGAGAGTTTGATCCAGATTGAAATGCCGAAAGGTGTAGGAGGCAATTCCCAATGAAAATTTAACTTTGTGGCTCAAACGTTTTGATCGAGCGACACCCTTTGAAAGGCCTGGGGCAGCGCTAATGAGGATGTCGGCTAACGATGTTCCGATAGTTCCCACGGACAGACATGTTAAAAACTCGCGACGATTGGTGCGTTTCATATTCCCTCCGGTATAATAATTTCTCATAGGTTTGAGCGATTCAATCGAAATTAGCGCCTTCTGATACTCTATGTCAGATCGTTCCGTTTTTTCATCCATAATGCGATCGCGCTATGAGGGATTTGAAAAATAAGATTGGCTCTGTTTGTATCTTAAAAGACTCGGATTTTGATATTTCGGAACGAGACNGTATCGCCATGATCTTGGAGCAATATATGNCCACGCTCATGCTGACCAAATCCTTCGATGTCTTTNTACTTGCTCTTTTGAACCAAGGCTCGAAAGCATTGAGAGGAACGATCGAAAGATACCACTTTGATTCCATTGAGCCAATGTTCGATATGGCTTCCAGTGACAACGATGCGCGCCTGGTTCCATTCGCCAATTGGTCGGGGCTGCTTGTTCTCCGCGGGGATTAAATCGTACAGCGATGCCAAGGTTCGATTTCCAGACACCCCCTGCTTGGCATCCGGATGCTTTTCGTCATCCAGAATTTGATATTCCAGCCCCAGAGACGTGCCTGGCTGGACAAAATATTTGATTCCGCTATTCGCCCCTGGCGTCAATTTAAACTCCAGAACCAGTTCAAAGTCACTAAATTGCTCCACTGTAACGATATCGCCACCTTTGCCGCCGGCCAGAACAATAAGTTCGCCGTCTTTAATTTCCCATCCCCGATCTGGAAAATTTGGTCCTTGAGCACTCTTCCAGCCATTGGAAGTCACCCCATCAAATAGCAACTTCCACCCTTGCCGCATTTCCTCACGAGTAAGTTGAACCTGCGCACTCCCAGCCGATCCCAAGAAAATGATGGTCAATCCCATCGCA
>JGI24188J35168_1001349_pt1 | contig 14306 bp, 12 predicted proteins | sample YNPBryantNP2012_FD_35168 | JGI IMG/M metagenome (IMG submission 35168) | reverse complement strand
CCGCGCCGGCTTGACCGCGCGCGATGTGTTGAATACGCTCGAGTGGAAGGAACTGCGGAAGAGGTTAAAGCGGAATCGGAAATAATGAGCCAATGTGCCTGAATCAATGAGCCAATGTGCCAATGAACCAATGAGCCCAATGTGATGGCGAGTGCGTTTGGCAAAGCACTTGAGCAAAGAGAATGAGCACAACTCCCCGAAGGCATCCCGCTGCTGGAGGCCGAGCGCATTGCGCGCGAGCGCGAGCCAGGGGATGGTTCGCCACAGAAAAGCGTGGTGGAGCAGATTGAGGCGGTGCTAGCACAATAACTGTTACGCCAGTTCGGAGGTGTGGCTTGGACATTGAAACAATTCGCCGATTGGTGCGCGAGGGCAAGTATTATTTCTACGTTCATGCATTGACCGAAGCAAAAAAAGATGGCGTGACGCCTGATGATCTAGTGCATGTGGTTCTGACAGGCGAGATCATCGAAGAGTATCCCAAACGCAAGCGCGTACTGGTCTATGGTATGATGACAATCAACATTCCATTACACGTTGTCTGTGATTACTCCAATGATGATTTGATTCTGATTCCAACCGTTTACATTCCAAGTCGTCGGCGCTGGGTTTTTCGGCGGCGCAAGACGAGAGGTGAGAAATGAAAAAGCAATTTAAATGTCCAGAGTGTGGCGAAATTGCCAGAGATGGACAAACCGAAATCGCATACACCTTGAAGGGGACACGCGTTACTGTTCAAAACGTGCCTGCCAAAATTTGCAAGAACGGTCATGCGTTTGTTGATGGTTACACCGCCGAAAATGTGAACCGTCTGGTTGATCGTGTCCTGGAGGACGCAACCAGTTTCGCCAAAAAAGTATCTAAAAAAGTGCCGCGCCAGATTTTGATCACAGCGTAACTATTCCCTATTCTTACTGCTCACTGAACACTGACCATAGCCTCGCGCTGCTGTCGGCGGGGTGGGCAAGTCGTCACTCCGCGATGGGTGGCAGACAGGTGTCAACGACATCGGCACGCCGCGCCCCGACACCATTTCCCCCATCCCCGAAGGCATCCCGCTGCTGGAAGCCGAGGGCATTGCGCGCGAACGCGAGCCAGGGGATGGTTCGCCACAGAAAAGCGTGGTGGAGCAGATTGAGGCAGTGCTGTGAAGGCAACAGAGGTTATAATGTTCGAATGTCATGTCTGTGGTTCAACGGAAGGGCAGGAGACGCGCGTCCATCAAGTGTTTCACATTGACGGACAATACGTGCTGGTGGAAAACATTCCCGCTGTTGTCTGTCGCCGTTGTGGCGAGACGATTTTTAGCCGAGAGACCGCCGAATCGGTGCGACGATTGGTACGCGGACAAGGCAAGCCTATCAAATCAGTGCGACTGGACGTCTTTGCGTATGCCTGAACAGCAATCAGCAACGCTGTAGCTATCGCTTCATCCTTGTCTTTTGTCATAAGGAGAGTCACCTATGTCCTCCCTCTCCGAACACGACCGCGAACTCCAAACCTATTTCACCGATGTCGAGTACCTGCGCGAACTCTTCAAGCAGTGGCTGGCGGCGCCCACGCTGCCCAAGCAGATGCTCGTCATTCACGGCGTCGGCGGTGTGGGCAAATCGTCGCTGCTNCNGATGTTCCGCCTGCATTGCAAATTTCAATTTCACGCTTCTGGCAAAGTCGGCAGTCTCATATGAAAACCAATCTGCGACGCGCCGCAACCGCTTGTCGGGCGAGTAAATCGGTGAGGAGACAGAAATTGACGCAAGCTATAATTCAACTTCGTTGGCAAGGAGACATTTGTGTTANGGCAGGCATACTCTTCTCCAGGTGAATGGGGTGTGCTCATCAAATTTGTAAATAATCACCACTACGCCTTGATTTGTCGAATGGTGGGTCTGGTGCTATAATGCGCCAACAAGTTTGAGACCGACAGATTCTCTCTGCTCATCTCTAACGGCAATCTTGATTCGAGAGGCAAGTTTCATGGGACCGTATCTCAACATTATTCAAATCATCATTTCGATTACTTTGATGGTAATCATTCTGCTTCAGGTCAAAAGTGAGAGTAGTATGTTTGGTGGCGGGAGCGGCATCGCGCGCACGCGGCGCGGTCTGGAACGTACGCTGTTCAACGTCACCATCGTGTTAGCCGCTGTCTTCCTCCTTGTCTCCTTCCTCAGTGCATTCTTCGGCGCGCGGATGTAACGCGCCGCGCCCGTTTTCGCGAGCAAGTCGGTGAAGCACATCCGCTGGCAACTCCTCATCGCTCTGGTGGGTGTCGCTCTGCTCGGTGCCATCCTCGCCTACCTCGCGCTGGGCACAACGTTCGTCGAGTATCCCGATGTTGGCGGAACGTACATCGAGGGCATCGCCGGGCGCCCCAGCGCGATCAACCCGATCTTTAGCCCCTACAACGATGTGGATCGGGATTTGGTCGCGCTCGTTTTTACCGGCTTGACACGCGCCGATGAAACCGGTACGTTGCGTCCCGACCTGGCGACGCAGTGGACGATTTCGCCGGACGGTCTGGTTTACACCTTCACGCTCCGTGCCGATGTGGTGTGGCACGATGGGGTGTACCTGTCTGCCGATGATGTCCTCTACACGATTCACGCGCTCCAGGACCCTGCCTACAAGGGACCGCCCGACTTGGGCGCGTTCTGGCGGACGGTCTCGATCGCGCGCGTGGATGATTTGACGATTCGTTTTCAACTGACACAACCCTACGCGCCCTTTCTCGATTACACCACCATCGGCATTTTGCCAGCCCACCTGCTTCAGGATGTTCCCGTTGCGGATTTGTTGTCGCATCCGTTCAATCGGCGTCCGATTGGCACGGGACCCTTTCAGATTGTCGAATCCACCGCAGGTCAGGTAATCCTCGAAGCTAACCCCCGGTTCTATGGGGCGCGCCCTTACCTGAATCGCATCATTCTGAAATTTTATCCCGATTACGAATCGGTGATTGCCGCGTATGCGCGCGGCGAGGTAGAGGGGATCGCGCGCATCCTGCCCAGGTATCTACCCCAGGTGAGCAAATTTGATCGGCTCACGTTGCATCAGGCGCGCCTCGGTGGTTACTCGCTCATCTACTTGAATCTAAGCAAACCGATCTTTCAGGACAAGAGTGTTCGTCAGGCATTATTGTATGCGCTGAATCGTCAGCGTTTGATTGATCAAGTCCTGAAAGGTCAAGGCGTGCCTGCCGCCAGTCCCATCGGACCAAACAACTGGGCATATCACTCCACCGTGCCGATTTATCCGTACGATTTCGAACGCGCTAGAGCGTTGCTCGATAGCGCGGGTTGGCGGGATACAAACAACGATGGCACGCGCGACAAGGATCGGCTGGAACTGACATTCACCTTGACTACGCCCGACGATGAGACGCGCGTTCAATTGGCACAGGAGATTGCGCAACAATGGCAAGCGATTGGCGTGCGCGCCACGGTGCACATCGTCCCCACCTCACTTTTGGTGCAACAAGTTTTGCGCCCGCGCCAATTCGATGCTGTGTTGTACGAATGGCGCACCCTGTCCAACGATCCCGATCAGTACGAAAACTGGCACCAGACGCAGATTCCCGGCGGTAGCGGGCTGGGACAAAACTATAGCGGCTTGAACGATCGCGACATTAGCGAAGTCCTGGAGGTCGCGCGACGCACCAACGATCAGGGCAAACGCATCGAACTGTATCGCAAATTCCAGGAGTTGTTCGCCGAACGTGTGCCCGCCTTGCTGTTGTACTATCCTGTCTACACGTATGGCGTGGATGCGCGCGTGCAGGGAGTTAATCCTGCCCCGATGCTCACAGCGAGCGATCGCTTTCGTAATGTGACCCAGTGGTATGTCAAGACCAAACGCATTGCCTTCAACGCAGGAGTTGGGCAACCCACTGCCGCGCCCACCTCAACCCGCGTNCTACCGCCGCGCCCTCCCACGGCTACTCCATTGCCCACACCATCACCGTCACCTTGACCCCTTGTCGCGCATTCAATCTTGTGTTATAATCGGGTTAGGTAACCCGTAGCGCGCGGTTGGTGTTTTCCCTCAGATGTGATACAATGATGGCAGAGTCGCTCGCGCGAGCGCTCCAGACGGTTCGGAAGAAGCGGGAGGCATGATGAACAAAATCGTCGAACTCTTACAGCAGCGGGTCTGGTTGGGNCCTCTCATTGGTTTGCTGATTGGATTGGCATTGGGGTTGCTCATCGGTTGGGTGATTGCGCCGGTCAGCTGGCAACCCAACGCGGATGACATTCTGGCAGTAGCGGATTCGTACTCGCTCAACAACGATCCCGTGTTAGCGCGCGCGCGCTTGAAAAATTTACCGCGTGCCGATCAAGAGCGGTTGATCAAGCAACTGATTCAAGACCGCACAAACAAAGGATTGACTCGCGAAGTCGAACGCCTCAACAACCTGGCGCGCGCGCTTGACCTCACCATTACGCCGGTGGCAGTGGCTACACCGGGCATTGGCACGAGTGCTCCTCCTGTCACCACAAGACCACCCACGCCGACGACGGATAGCGGAATGGGGTCGCTCATCACCATTCTGCTCATCGTGTTAGCATTTATCCTAGCGGCAGCTGCCGTTGCGATTTTCCTCTTGCGCGTTCTGCCTTCGCTACGAGCGCGTCGCGCGCGTCGAACTCCTGCTACTCCTGCCGCACCCAGAGTGACAACGCCGACCACACCGGCGTACGATCAACGCCTGGCAACAATGTCTCCGCCTCCACCGACCACCGCGCCCGGTGGCTTGGGGCGTTTTGTGCCTTCCTACACGTTAGGGAACGACAACTACGACACGTCGTACAGTCTGGAAACACCGCGCGGAGAATTTCTGGGCGAATGCGGTATGGGTATCTCCGAAACGATTGGCGAAGGCAAGCCCGACAAAGTCGTCGCGTTCGATCTCTGGCTCTTTGACAAGGGGGATGTGCGGACGGTGACCCAGATTCTCACCAGCGATTATGCGTTCAAAGATCCAAATCTGCGAACGAAATTATCACAAAAAGGCGAAGTGGTGCTGGCAGAGAAAGACAAGATGTTACATCTGGAAACTGCCTCCTTGCGCATTGATGCGCGCATCATCGAGTTGATTTACGCGACGAATCCGAATTATCCACCCAACAGTCACTTTCAGAAACTCGTTGTCGAGATTGTGCCCTCGCTCAAAACGGATGGGGGCACCGTCGTGCGCTGATTCCACTCACGAAAAAGGAAACGCCCGCTCTGGCGATGACCAGAGCGGGCGTGTTGTTTTACACCAACTCGCGTAAATCGCGCACACGTGCTCCTGCAAATTCAGGATGCTGATTGTGCCGATCTACCCAGATGGCAGCGATGCCTGCCGCGCGCGCCCCTTGCACATCGTGAAACAGACTATCGCCGATGTAAACGATTTCGTGACGCGGCACACGCGCCGCCTGTACCATCACATCGAAGATGCGCGCGTCCGGTTTTTCAATGCCGACGATGCCTGAAACGACAAAGAAGGAAAAATACGAATGGATGCCCAGCGCGCGCAGGACGTTTTCGAGATTCGGAGAAAAGTTGGAGAGGATGCCCAGACGTTTGCCTTGCGCGCGCAGCGCGGTAAGCGCCGGCACGACATCCTCGTACAACGTCTCGAACTCGCCGCGCTGAAAACGCTCGCGAATGGTCGTGACCGCGTGCGCCATCTCATCGCGCACGCCTAAACGCCGAAAACCATCGCCGAAAAATTCGTCCCAGAAACGCACGCCGTTATCTTCTTCCAGACTGACCGCGCGATGCTGTTGACGTTGTGGCATCTCACTTTCCAGCGTCGCGAGCACTGTCCGCGCGTGTTGCATTGAAATCTCCACACCGCGCGTCGCCGCGACGTGGACGTACACGCGCGCCAGCGCATCGTAATCCAGATGCAACAACGTGCCTCCCACATCAAAGACGAGGGTCGAGTAAGGCAACATAGTGATTATCTTTCACGTATGGGTAGAGTGACGCGGATTTCCGTTCCTTTGCCCGGTGCCGTCTCGATGGTAAATGTGCCGCCAGCGCGCTCGGCGCGCTCACGCATCTGAATCAAGCCGACGCTACCGCGTTCGCGCGCGAGCGCCAGGGCTTGAGTGACATCAAAGCCAATGCCATCATCACGCACCGATAGATGCGCTGTGCCGGACGTCTCGACCGTTAACTCCACCCAGACGTGACTGGCGCGCGCGTGCTTGCGCACATTGTTCAACGCTTCTTGCGTCATGCGGAATAGGGCGGTCTCCATCTTGGAGGTGAGTCGGTTCACGTCTCCTTGCACGTTCAAATGCACCTGGATTTCGGTGAACATTCCAAACTCTTTGACGAATTTTTGTAGCGCCGGCATAAAGCCCTCTGTCTCGATATCGAGTGGGCGCAGGGCAAAGATGGTGTGACGCACATCGCGCATATCGCGACGCAATTGATTGGAAATCTCGGCGAGTTCTTTGTGTAACTCCTTGAGTCGTCCTTGCTGGGCGAGTTTCTGCGCCGCGCTGATTTTCAGCACCAGANAGGTCAAGTCTTGTGCCAGCCCATCATGAATCTCGCGCGCGATGCGCGTGCGCTCTTCGATGATGGCGGCTTCTTCGGAACGCGCATACAATTGCGCGTTGCGAATCGCTAGCGCCGCCAGATTGGCAAGCGTCGTGAGCCATTCGATATGCTGACGGGTGAATCCGCCCACGTGGGTAGGGCGATGCAAAATCACCGCTCCCGCCGGATGACCGCCGATGATGAGCGGCGCGCCCAGAAATGTGGTTTGCGCATCGCGGGCACTGGTCAATACGCGCGTTTGTCCTTCTTGCACAATCGTTTGCGCCAGTTCATCGCCGTCCGTAAACTGAAAAGCACTCCACATTTCCAGGCGATCTCCCGTCGCGTTATGCAGAAAAATGGCGCCGCCTTCTGCCTCACACACGCTAATCATTTCGGTGAGCAAACGATTCAAAAGTTGCTGCAAGTTCAAATCGGCGCGCAAGGCGTAATCCACCTGGCGCAAGGCACCCACCTGACGCGCGCGCAGACTCAACGATTCAATCACCGCGCTCGCGGTATGCACCAGCGTGCGTAACGCACTCAGACGCTCTTCCCGCGCGGCGGAGGGAGCAGGCAAACGCACGGCAAGCGCGCCGACCACGCGATCGCTATGTTGCAGAGGTAAAACGATATGCGTGATGTCGTCGTGACGTGTAGTGAATTGTGCCAGAATCTGCTCGCGTGAGGCGAGCTGGACNTGATCTTTNATGTTCAACGTCTCCCAGAGTGACTGAGGCACTACGCTGTCGTTCAACCATAAAGTCGTCTCGCGTGCATCCACCAGGCGCGCCGGCGCGCGCACCAGCGTCGTAATTGCATCGTCCAGATCCGTCGCGCTGGCNAGCGACTGGGTAATCTCGTTCAAGGCGCGCAGTTGATCGAACAAACGCACTTGCGTAATTGCCAGCGCGGCTTGCTCCGCGAACACGGTAGCAATTTCAAGGTCGCCGGTGTTGAATGGTTCATCGCCATGCATCCGCGAGAGGTTCAACACACCAATCACGTGATTGCGTACGCGCAGAGGCAGTGACAACGAGGACAACACTTCGGGTTTTTTCATCCAGCGGCGAATTTCCGGATCGAGGGGCAGACTTTCTGTGAGCANCAACGGTTCGCCGTTTTGTGCTACACGCCCGGCAATGCCGTGTCCCACAGGGACGCGTTCGGAGGCGATTACGTCTTCGGGCAAACCGACAGCAGCGGCGATGCGCAATTCCTGCTCTGTAGGATCGAGCAGCATCAATGAGACACTGTGCGCCCGAGTCTCACGCTGTGCGGCGGCAACAATGCGTTGCAACAATTCATCCAGCGAAAAATTTCCCATAAACGTCCGCGACAGTTCGAACAAGGGTACAAAGGCGCGCAAGCGCGCGTTCTCACGGCGCAATTTTTCTTGCTCCAGCGCGTTGATCACGGCCGTCGCCAGTTGTTCCGTCACGACGGGCTTGACCAGAAAGCCGACAAACCCGGCGTTCAGTGCTTCGATTGCCAGTTCCCACGTGCTATGCCCTGTAATCACAATGCCTGCCAGATCGGGCAAGAGCGCACGCAGTTGGCGAAACACTTGAATTCCCGATCCGTCGGGCAAGAAAATATCGGCAATCACTAGATCGAAAGGATGTTGTCGCGCGAGAGCGAGGGCTTGGGCGCCAGTTTCGGCAGATTGCGTCTGGAAACCGGCATCGGTCAGGGTGTGCTCCAGTTGCTCACGCAAAGGCGCGTGGTCTTCCAGCACCAGAATTTTCTCGTTTGCCATTGGTGCCTCCTTGCTCACACCTCAGTTACCACAGGAATCACCATCGGACGGCGATGAGTTTTTTGAAACAAGTACTGGCTGAGCGTCTCTTTGAGTTTCGCGCTGAGGGCAGTGCCACTGCCACTTTTGAGCGTGCTCAATATCACTTGCTTTGCTCCTGCTAAAATCTCCTCCGCCTGTTCGGGATAGACAAAACCGTGAGTGATAATCTCCGGTCCAAAAACGACTTCGCCCGTGTGCGTATCTCGTGTGAGCACGGCGACCAGAAAACCATCGGCGGATAAATGATGCCGTTCACGCAAAACAGTAGTCCCCACATCACCTACGCCCAGGCCATCCACCAGCACATCGCTCGCGGGCACTCTGTCGCGCGCGACGCGCGCGTGCCCCTGCTCGTCAAATTCGATCACCGCGCCATTTTCGACGATAAAGATGTTTTCAGGTGGGATGCCCAGTGATTCGGCAAGGCGCGCGTGCAGTACCAGATGCCGATACTCGCCGTGCAGCGGGATGAAATATCGGGGACGCAATAGATTGATCAACAATTTTTGTTCTTCCTGGCTGGCGTGTCCCGAAACGTGGACGTGCATCAAATCGGAATAGTACACAAAGGCACCGGCGCGAAACAAATTATCCAGCGTACGGTTGACGGTCTCCTCATTTCCCGGAATCGGTGTGGCGGAGAGAATCACCGTGTCGCCCGGCATCAGGGTCACTTGTTTGTGATCGTGATTCGCCATTCGCACGAGCGCGCTTGTCGGTTCGCCCTGCCCACCGGTGCAAACGATAACGATGCGATTGGGCGTGTGACGATGTAACTCGTCCACGCGAATCAACACATCCTTGGGCACGCGCAGATAACCGAGTTGCGCGGCAATCTTCACATTGTCCTGCATCGAGCGGCCAATCACGGCGACATGACGATTGGAGCGCGCGGCAATGTCTATGATTTGCTGAATGCGTGAAATGTTCGAGGCGAAGGTTGCCACAATCACGCGCCCTTGCGCTTCGGCAAACACGCGCGCAAAACTATCGTTGATGCTCATTTCGGATGGTGTGTAGCCGGGTGTGTCNGCGTTGGTGCTGTCACTCGTCAATGCCAGTACGCCGCGCCCACCCAGTTCACCCAGTTTGGCAAAATCGGTGAGGTGTCCATCCACAGGGCTAGGGTCGAATTTGAAATCGCTCGAGTGCACAATCATTCCGAGCGGCGTGGTAATCGCCAGACCAATCCCGTCGGGGACGCTGTGACACACGTGAAACGTCTCGATTGTGAACGGATCGATGTGAAAAGTGTCGCGCGTGGAAATGGTGTGGAGGGTGGCGCTGCTCAAGAGTTTGTGCGCTTTGAGTTTGACTTCGATTAACCCCCGCGTGAGGGGCGTGGCATAAATGGGCACATTCAGGCGCGGCAAGATGTGCGGCAGCGCGCCGATGTGATCCTCGTGCCCGTGCGTGATGATGATGCCGCGCACCTGGTCACGATGTTCCAGCAAGTAGGTGATGTCGGGGATGACAATGTCCACGCCGAGCATATCGCTTTCGGGGAACATCAAGCCCGCATCAATCACCAGAATCGCATCGGCGTACTCGATGAGGGTCATATTCTTGCCGATTTCGCCGGCGCCACCAATGGGAATGATTTTGAGTTTGGGTTTCATAAGTGCATCCTATCAAGGCAAGTCGAATGGAGGAAACACAACGTGATCTGTGCCATCGCTGGTTTGCAGACGCGCGCCGGTGGCGGCATCGTACACCCCAATTTCCAGCCGATACGTTCCCGCCGACACATCGTCCACGTTCAACGTGTGCACATCGGTCACATATTCGTTCTCGATCCAGCCGGTCGTTGGTAACGTGCCGTTGCCGGGGATGGCGTCACCTGCCGCGCGGATTTGGTTTTGCGCATCGAGCAGATGCACAAACACGGTGTACGAAGTATGCATCGGCGCGAGCGCGCGCCAGTACAGCGTCACGCGCAGGCGTTTCGGCGCGCTGATTTGGACATCATAGCCGAGCAATTTCATCTTGTTCTCGAACACGGCTTCCCAGGTATGTTCGACGCTTGGTGCATTCATCACGCGCGCGCGATTTTGAATTTCGACTTTGCCCAGATCAACGACGGTGGGGAGGAATGGCAGCAAGGTCGAACCGAGTAACGTGTTGTCGCGCGCGACGGTGAGCTTCAGCGTGTAGATGCCATCCGGAAGATTGGCGGGCAAGTAGAACGCTGGAAAATCGCGCACGAAGAGATGCGGTTGCCATTGAAAAGGTGGATAGGCAGTGCTGATGAGCGTATCGCGACTGGCGACCAGTTTGCTGTGACCGTTTTCCAGCGACCAGCGCGCGACAAGATTCGCCGGCAATTTTTGCCATCCCGCGCGCCACAACAACGTGAGCGGCACAGCATCGCCAGGGCGTAGCGGCGCGCGCGTCTCGCGCGTATAGCCAATCAAGGTAAGGAGACCAAAATCGGCTTCGACAATGTTTTCGATGTGCCAGTGCTCACGACGCGGCACATCGGTATCGCCACCCAGCGCGATCTTTTGCAAATCGGTCTGACCAATAACCTCTCCCGATGCGGCATCGTACAGGGTAACGTTGAGCGTGTACTCGCCCGGCGGTGTGCCGAACAGAATCGGCACGTCGTACGTGTCCACGACCATCTCACCAACGCGCCAGGTGGGTGTGGGGTAAGCATCGCGCACCGGACGATGATCGCTTTGCCCCACGATACGTCCATCCGCGCGCAAGAGTTTGATCGAGACCAGCGCGTCTGTCGTCATTTTTTCGTTGACGCGCCAGTACAGCGTGACGCGCAACGATTTGCCACTGGCGCTGTGTTGACTGCGCGGCGTTTCCTCAAAGGACGCGCGCAGATGATAACCAATGAGTTGCACCGCGCCCATTTCTGCTTCGAGCGGATGTGCTCCGGGAGGCAGGGTGTGTAGCGATGGAGGTTGCACGCGAATCAACGCGCCTACCGATGCCAGCGAATATTTTTCGGACAAGCCCGATAGTGGACGCGTCAAATACACAGCGCGCTGTTGTTGCAGCGCGGCATCAATCGCGGCTCGACGCGCGTCTTCCCTGTCTGCCGCAATCGTCTGAAGGTCGGGATGCAAGCCGTAGGCTTCCTGAAAGTATCGAATTAACGTCATCTCACCCAGAATGCCGATGACGGTCGAATTTTTTTCAAATGGCTGAGTCATCCAATCAATGCCCTGGTCGTACGTGTCCCAGTGTTGCGATAAATCGTTCGTTGCAAAATTTGCATTGAGCAAGTGAATCGGGATGAGACACAGCAACAAGGTGAGGAGAAGACGAAGGACGAAAGACGAAGGACGGAGGATTGAAAAGAGCGTCGCGCTGCCCACGCCGAGGAAGAGCGCGCCGAGCAAGAAGGTCGTCAGGAAATGCACCTCGACATCCGCCGTGCGATAGTTGAACACAAACGCCACTTGCAACACGAGCGCGCTGATGAGAAACACCCCCTCGCGCGGACGACGCCACACTCCCAGAATGCCGATTGCCACCAGCGCGAGACCCGCGAGTGTGAACTGATCCTGAAACAGGGTTTGATAGAACGCTGCATCGTGAACCACGTCCAGCGGATTGTCCGTGAGAAACGCCACGTACCTTGATGCTGTCACCCATTCCACAAAGCCCGCGAGCGTGTTTTCGTACGCGCCATCCGCCGAACCGATCGCACCGCGCAGGGGCAGGTAGAGATACAGTGCAAGTGGCAGGAGTAGAAAAATTGCCGCGCGCGCGAGCGTTTTGCTGTCGCGCATCTGCGCGCGCTGCCCAAGCCCGATGTACAACACCATCGCGGGGTAGAGTAGGACGATTAAACGATGATGGGCAAGTCCCAGTCCCATCGCGAACGCCAGCGCATACAGCGCGCGCGGCGTTGGCTGCTGAGCATAGCGGAGGGTCAACCAAACGATGAGCGCGGCGAGGAGCATTTGCAATGCATACACCTCCGCCACGACGGCTTGCGCCCAGAACGTTCTACTCACCGCCAGCACCGCCGCGGCGATAAATGCGGCGGTGCGCGTGGCTACGAGTTGTTGGACGCTCGAATACACAAACACTACGGCAAGCGCAGCACAGAGCGCCGAAAACAAGTTCAGGCGAAACGCCACATCGTTGAGAGGAACGATGAGTGTGAATAACTTGCCCAGCATCGTGTATAGCGGATACCCCGTTGGGTGCAGAATACCCAGGCGCGGAACAACGTACTGAATTTCCAGTGAATCGTCAAAAGGACCGAGTACGGAGGGCGCAAGGGTTTGGGCGTACAGCGCAAGCGCCATTACGAAGAGTAGCGCGCCGACCAGCGCATCACGTTTTTCATTCCACCACTGTCCTAGCATAGCACGACTATAACACAAACCGTGGCAGAATCGCAAAGGGTGCTTGTAGGCGCGCGCCCGCCACTAACCCTGTTCACTTGGCCTCCTCCCCTCACAAGTGTATGTTTGTGTCTACTCAGCCCCCTGTCATTGTGAGCGTTTTTTGCGAAGCAATCCCCAAATTCGCAGTGTGGAGATTGCTTCGTCGGGCGGTTGAAACCGCTGCAACACCCACCCGAAGCCGCCCTGCGGCGGCTAGGATCCAGCCTGCGGAGGCAGGCGCGTCGGGGCGAATCATTATTCGCCCGTACTTGTTGCTGCGACTTGAGTCGCCCGATAGCAAGTGACTTTGTCCCCTCCTGCAAACTTGTATGCCCCTCTTGACAACCGCCACATTTTGCGTTATAAATTGGTATGATGATCATACCAGAAGACTCGCCACCGACGTACGCTCCTTTGCACCCCGCGCGACTGTACGAGCAGGTGGTCGCCCAAATCGAAAAACAAATCCTCAGCGGCAAGTTGTGTTGTGGTGATCGTTTGCCTACCGAGCGTGAACTGGCACAGCAGTTTCGCGTCAGCCGCACGGTGATTCGTGAAGCAGTCAAAGCGCTGCGCGAAAAGGGCTTGGTGCAAAGTCATCCCGGTCGCGGCACGTTCATCACCGATGGCACGCGCCACGCGGCGCGCCAATCGCTTGGNCTGATGCTCGGTGTGGGCGCGTCGGGCGATGCGTCGGCATTGATGCAGGTGCGCGAGATTCTGGAGCCAGAAATTGCCGCACTCGCGGCGCGCTACGCTACCCCCGAACAAATCAAAACGATTCGCCAGACTGTCGCCGCAATGGATCGCGCGCTGCGCGATGTGGATGCCTTTGTCGAGAGCGATTTGCAATTTCACCTCGCGCTGGCGCACGCCACGCAAAATCCTCTGATTCCCATCTTGATTGACTCTATCGTGGATTTGCTGCGCGAGCAACGCAAGCGCACCTTTCGGCGCGGTGGCGCGGCGCACGGGCAGTATCATCACAAGAGAATTCTAGCGGCGGTCGAGCGGCGCGATCCCGAAGCCGCACGCGCGGCAATGCGCGCGCATTTGCGCCAGGTCCGCCGCGATAGCGCGGCACGTTAAAGACAGAGTTGTTTAATGAAGATTTGCCGATTGAAATCGGCGCTGGCGAGCGTTGCCGTTGGGCGTCCATCTGCGTGGACTAGTCACATAGTCAGCTAGTCGCATAGTCGCTTGACCACACGACTACCGGACTACTCGACTATCCGACTACTCCAAGCCAACGGCTCGCACGCAGCGATTTCAATCGTGGGGATTTTTGAAGGAGGCACAAATGGCAAACCTGGGTTTTGTTGGACTCGGCACGATGGGCAGCCGCGTGGCAAAACGTCTGCTCGATGCCGGACATACCGTCACCGGCTACAATCGCACCAAAAGCAAAGCGCAATGGCTTATCGATGCCGGGATGAAGTGGGCGGATTCGCCGCGCGCGGTGGCGCAGGCATCCGAGATTGTTTTTTCGATGGTGACGAACACCGCCGCGCTCCACGCCATCGCGCTGGGTGAGGAGGGCATTCTGGCAGGGCTATCGGCGGGCAAAGTGTACGTGGATATGAGCACCGTCAGTCCGCAAGCCA
>JGI24188J35168_1001343_pt1 | contig 14323 bp, 8 predicted proteins | sample YNPBryantNP2012_FD_35168 | JGI IMG/M metagenome (IMG submission 35168) | reverse complement strand
AAAACCCCAGCACAAACCACGCATGCGGCGGCCGCCCATCAGGCCGCGCCCGGACATCCATCACTGAAACTGAAGGATTTATGGATCCTGACCCGATGTTCCCATAACAGAAGGTGACCGAAAAGAGGTTTCTGGGGCGATTTAGGGAAAGTGAGTGCAGGCGTGCTTCCGGGTCGAGGCTAAAGCCGCTCCTACAGGTTTCGTTCTTGAACAGACGCCGAACGGATACGTTTCCGCACGATGCCCACGCCGCCGATTCGCCTCACGGGGACGATCCAAACATGCCGCCGGCGCCCAGCATGCGCCGCAACCGCTCGTCTTCGCCGGGTTCCAAAGGATAGGCGGCTTCTTCGCCGGCGGGGTTTCGAAACACCACCCGATCCCGGTCCACGTGAACCACGGCCGAGGCCGTCAACGGGACCTTGCCCAGGCCGCCGGGAAGATCCACCACAACCTGAGGGATGGCGAGACCGGAAATGCGGTTTCGCAAGGCGGCCATGAGGGCGGGCCCGGCCGTCACGGGGGTTCGAAAATGGGCGGTGCCGTGCATGAGGTCCATCTGAAGCAGGTAATAGGGGCGGATTCTGAGGGTAAGGAGTTCCGTGAAGAGCTCGGCGAGCACCGCCGCGTCGTCGTTGATGCCTTTGAGGAGCACCGTCTGGCCTCCCAGGGGGATGCCGGCGTCGGCAAGGATCCGAGCGGCTTCCCGGCTTTCAGGGGAAATTTCCTGGGGATGATTGACGTGGATGTTCATGTAAAGGGGATGAAAGGCCGCAAGGCGCCGTGCCAGATGGCGGGTCACCCGCGTCGGATCGGCGAAGGGCACACGGGTGCCGATGCGGATGAGGCGCACATGAGGGATCTCCCGCACCTGGGCGCACACGCTTTCCAAAAGGTCGGGCGAAAGCATCAGGGGATCGCCCCCGGACAGAATGACGTCTCGAACCGCTGGGGACTTGCGAATGTAGTCCAGCGCTTCTCGAAGGAGGTCGTCCGTCAAGGGCACCGGGCGGGTCCAGCGTCTTTTGCGGGTGCAAAAGCGGCAGTGGACGGCGCAGGCGTCCGTCAGGATCCACAAGACGCGGTCGGGGTAGCGGTGGACCAGGTTGGGCACGGGGGACCGGCTTTCTTCCCCCAGGGGATCCCAAAGCCCCACGGAGTCGGCGGGATTCAGCTCCCTGGAATCGGGAACCACCTGGCGCCATAAAGGATCGCCGGGAAAGGCGATGAGGCGGGCAAAATGAGGGCTCAGCACAAACGGGTACACCCCATGAACCGCCGCCATGGGCTCAAGGGGCACTCGCCACCGGGCTGCGAACCGTTCCAACGAGATCACGGCCTGTTCCCTTTCATTGCAATCTTGCGCCGCAAAACGTAGGGTGGGGTGAGCGCAGCGAACCCCAACAAAACGAACCGGCTGCGCACACCACTTCCAAAAAACCTCTGTCGGTTGCGGTGAGCACAGCGAACCCCAACACCCCAAGCCACCAAGGAGCCCCAATGCCCCCATCCTGGTTTACCGTTTATGGTCGGCGCCACGTTGTGGGACTTCTCGGCCTGGGCTTTTCCTCCGGCCTTCCTCTGGCCCTCACGGGAAGCACCCTTCAAGCCTGGATGACCGCCGAAAAGGTGGATATCCGCCTCATCGGCCTTTTTTCCCTCGTGGGCCTTCCGTACACGCTCAAAGTGGTCTGGGCGCCCCTCATGGATCGCTTCCCGGCCCCCTGGCTGGGCAGGCGTCGGGGCTGGATCCTTACCACCCAGATTCTCCTCTGCGCAAGCTTTGTGATCCTGGGATCCCTCACGCCTTCACACCACTTGCAGATCATGGGCGTGCTGGCTTTGCTCACCGCCTTTTGGAGCGCCAGCCAGGACATCGTCATCGACGCGTACCGCGCGGAAGTGCTTCCNGACGCGGACAAGGGAGCGGGAGCGGCCGTGAGCGTCGTCGGCTATCGCCTGGCCATGCTCACATCGGGGGCCATGGCGCTCATCCTTTCCGACCATGTTCCATGGCGGACGGTGTACACGGCCATGGGCCTGATCATGGCGGTGTGCGCCCTCTGGACGTTTCTTTGTCCAGAACCGGCGGGCGCCGAGGCCTCCCCGCTTCGCCCCAGGACTTTAAAGGAAGCCGTGTGGGCGCCGTTTGTGGACTACTTTGCCAGGCCCGGGGCTGTGGCCATGTTGGCTTTCATCATGGTGTTCAAGCTCAGCGATGCCCTGGCGGGAGCGCTGACCACGCCGTTTCTGCTGGATCTGGGGTTTACGCGAACGGACGTGGGCACGGTGAACAAAGCGTTCGGGCTGGCAAGCACCATCGTGGGCACTTTGGCGGGCGGCGCCGCGGTCAATCGCTTGGGAATTTCCCGATCTCTGTGGGTTTCGGCGTTCCTTCAGGCTTTTTCCAACCTGGCCTTTGCGGGGCTGGCGACAGTGGGGCGAAACTATCCGGTCATGGTGGGCGCGGTGGCCGTCGAAAATCTGTGCGGTGGCATGGGCACGGCGGCGTTTCTGGCCTTTCTGATGAGCCTGTGCAACCGGCGCTACACCGCCACCCAATATGCGCTCCTTTCCAGCTTCATGGCCGTCTCGCGGGTTGTGGCGGGGGCCCCCACGGGATATCTGGCGGCGGCGCTGGGCTGGCCTGGGTTCTACGCCGTGAGCGTCTTCGGGGCCCTTCCCGGCATCCTGCTGCTGCCCCGCTTCGCCCCCTGGCACCACCCCTCGGCAGCTCCCCCCCGGTAGGTTTTGGACAGTCCTTCAGTCGATCTCGTCGCAGTGGGCAACAAGGGCTCTCCCAAACCCGGTGCCCCCTACCCACTCGAAATCGCCGCGCCCCGCCGAAGGTGCGATTTACTGAACACTGATGCTTTATGATAGCAATTGTTCTATTGCCTCAATAAAAAACTCCAACCGAGGCGTCGGACCATCGCCGTAGTTGATGTGGGTTCCTTCTTCCGTCCATTCACAAAGCACTGTCCGCGGGGGGCCTCCAAGCCGGAATCCCTTCTCCAGAGTAAAATATCGAAGCGCATCCTTCTTCGAGTCGAACATACTCCGATCTGGATCGGCTAGCAGAACGGCTGCGACAAAGAAGGCCTCGGTCCTCCCTCTTGGCTGAGGCATTTCAATGATCGCGCACGGATACCCCCCCACACGGGCCTTATGAATGGTGAATTCTTCGACAGTAAAATCTGGCCCTTGTTCGAGCTCCTCGTAATATTCAGACACTGACTCCATGAGACTGGAGAGGAATTTGTGTGCCTCCGGAGACGCGAGAATGCTCAAGAAGGCCAAGGGATTCTCAAATGCCATGCTTCTCAAGACATAATGGGCAAGAGCATAATGATGATGGCGAGGAGGATTCTCTTCAAAGGAGTCGAACTCAGATGGTTCGTTCCGTCTTTTCCTGAAGAAGTCAAAGAAACCCATGCGTGCCCTCCTGCAACCGCCCTATTTGGTTTGTCACCTGCTCATTCCATTTTCCTACATCGTCAGGCGTTGACGCATGCGCATGAAAATTCCAATGCCGTTTGAAGCTCTACAGCTCAGTCTAAAATCATGCCGCAAAAGCTCCCCGTGAATACTTACAATTTGTTGCCTGCCACCCTTTTCAGTCCATATTTTTCCGTGTATTGGCAGCGTGGGTAGTTGGTGCATCCGAGGAAACGACCAAAACGGCCGATGTGTTCGACGAGGAACCCACCGCACCCTGGCTGCGGACAGGATCGCCCAGCCGGGGTGCTGAGGAAGCGGCTGAGCTGCTGGCACGCAGCTTGGCTCTCAATGCGCAGCATGCTTTCGTGCGTGTCGCGGTGCGACAGGATGTTCAACGATCCGTGCCAAAGGATGCACCCATCGAGGATGGCTATCTTTTCGTGCATCCGCGCTCGCAGACCCACGGTAACACCGAGGTCCCGGAGCCCCTGAATGAGCTGGGCCACATTCTCGGTCGAACCGCCGCTAAGCTCCTCGGGTGGGCGGGTGATGATATGCACTTTGACGCCGCGGGCGAGTGCCGCACGGAGCGTGTCGACCCAACGCGCGGTCCCGTCTCTAGTGGCAAAAGGCGAGAAAATAACGATGGACTCACGCGCGCGGGTAAGATCTTTGACAAACGCCGGATAAAAGGTGCCCTCTGTGAATACCCCGGCTGCTCCGTCGGGAAACTCGAAAGGTTCGGGAAGCACATGGTGGAGCCCGTCGATCCATTCGCATTCCGCCAACGGAAGCAACGCGTCCAAATCAAGTGCCGCACCGTGCGCTTCGAAGTAATCCGCGAGCTGGCGCACGAAGCCGTCGCGGGGCGCGCTCTCCCGCAGGTATTTGAAGTTGCCCAGAATGATCACATGCCGCCGCGCGCGGCTCACGGCGACATTCAGCAACCGCGCTCCTTCATCCTCGAGGCGTGTCGCCTGGAGGAACCGGCCCAGAGGCACGCCAAGCGAGTCGGTAAGGTCGAGCACCACGGCGGCTTTCTCGTTGCCTTGGAAGCGATGGACTGTCGCCGCGATGCCTGCGGCGCGTGGACCTAGGCGATCGTTGAGAAAGGCCTGGATGAGACGTGCCTGCGCGGCATAGGGAACGACAACACCCAATGCATTGTTCGGCTTGCCCGCATCCGGCAAGAAACCCGTTTCGGCAAGGTGCAGGACGATGTTCCGCACGAGGAGGGCGTGAAAAAGATTGTAACGGGAGTGGGTGCCAAAGCGAAATGCCGCCCACGGGTGGAACGGGGCCGTGTCGATGTACAGCAGCGGTTCATTGGAGAAGGGCAAACAGCCGTTGGCGCGGTTCACGCTGGGATCCGAACTCAAAGGCCGGTCGGCGTAAAAAAATCTATTGAGCACCGCGCATATTGGCTCGCGCATCCGGTACTGAGTTCCGAGGGCCACAAGGTGAGGCGTCGGCTGTCGTCTAGCGAGCCGTTCCGGAATGCCGGCCTTTTCAAAGACGTCGCACTTGAGCCATTCTGCAGCGAGGCGCTCGTCGGACAACACGATCGGCGGGAGCTGGCGGAAGTCGCCCGCCACCGTAATCGATTGCTTAGCGAGCCCTGCCGCGTAATAGACCAGGGGCGGCATAAGCATAGATGCCTCGTCGATCACAACCACGTCGAACTGGCGTAGACCACTCGTTCCCAGGTATGTTCGATAGACTGTGGTCGCAAGGATCCTGCAGCGGCCAAGGACCTCCTGCTCAAGGGCGCCGACCTCGCGGTCGATGGCTGCGATACGCCCGCGGATTTGGTCGAGCCGACCCCGCAGCTCACCAAGGCGCTCCATTATTTGGGCTTTGGGCGGGTATCTTTGAGTCTGTGCGGTGAGCCGGTTCACCTCTTCGCGGAGCAATGGGATTTCCGCTTGGAGCTTTCGCACGGCCGATGCCAACGCCCGGGCCGCTTCGGCTGCGTTCTGGGCATCGCGGTCCGCGGCGGCTATCTCTTGCTTCAAACGGTCGGGATTGAGCCCGGAAAAAAGCGCCGAAGAGCCCCCATGCTCTGCGCGTGCTCGAGATCGGCCCTGGCTTTGGCGGCGCGGGCGCGCTGCTGTTCAGCCTCTTGCTGACGGGCCACCATGCTCCCCTCTGCGGCCTCGAGATCCTTCCGGCGGGCGGCGAATGTATCCCGAGCGGATGCGAGTTTTTGGAGGTGCTCAAGCGCCGTGGCGTGCGAGTGCTCCTCGGCTTCGAGTTTCTCCTTCTCGCTGAGAAGGCTGTCCTTCTCCTCCTTCAGCTTCCGGGCGAGTCGCGCGACAATTTCGTCGAGAATCACATGTGGTCCGAAGCGACGGCGCAGCTCCTCCTTGACAACCGGGCCTTGTCGAATCACGAGTCCTTGGTGGAACTGGGGTTCTCCTTTGAGGCGTTCGGCCACCTTTTCCAGCGCTGTGTCCACAGCGATATTTGTGTTAGAAACCAGCAGCACGGACCGACCTGCCCGATAGTGTGCTTCGACGATCCGGGCGAGAGTGGTGGTCTTGCCAGTACCAGGCGGCCCCCATACAAAGGTGATGTCGCTGCCGAGCGCGCGGCGCACGGCAAGGATCTGGTCCGCGTTTGCGGTCCCATCTTCTATGACAGCAGGATGAGGCTCTGCGTCGCCGGTTGACGCTGGCACGAGGCCTAACACACGGTGGGCCGCAGCCCGGGAGAACTGAGTCTCCCCGTCACGCACCTTCTCCAGACGCTCTTTGAGCCGTTCCAACAGGAAAGAATCGTTCGCCACCAGTCGAGCTGTGGCAATCTGGGGCCCCAGATCCTTCTCCAGCGCCACGAGGAGGACGCTATCTCGGAACGATACTACCACCCCAGGCACGTCCTGCTGGCCCGCCGTGACGCGCACCGGCGTGTCGTCGCGAAAGGCCAGGTCCTCAGTCACCACGAAGCGATAGAGCCACGAGCCCTGGACCTCACCGACGCGTTCGCCGCCCCGCAATTCGATCTGCGTTGCGCCGCCCTTCCTGCGGATGGCAGCAATCTCAAGATCAAGCGCCTCAATCATCTGTGTCACCGGTTCACCCAAAACACTCCTCCTCAGCCGTAGCAACGAAACGCTAACGGCGCATCCCAGGCATCGTCAATCTCGGTCGAGCTAGCTTCAAAAACCCACGGCATTTCGGTAGAGCTGCTCCATGTCTTGTTCGGTATAAGCCGGAGGAGCGAGCAGCGTTCTGCTCATGCTTCTTTTATGTTCCAGCAACTCATGCAATTTGACGTCAAAACTATGTTTTTTCCCATATTCAGGGTGAATTGCCAAAGGGTAGTAAATCGTTACGTCACGGTCCTGGCCGATACGATAGGCACGGTCGGAACACTGATCCTCTACAGCAGGATTCCACCAACGGGAAAGATGGATGACGTGGGTGGCGGCCGTAAGGGTAATGCCTACTCCCCCTGCCTTCGGGGACAAAATCATGACCCCGAACCCTCTGCGCCCGTTTTGAAATCGATCCACCATCTGCTGTCTTTTGGATCCGCTTACCTTTCCACTCATGATGGGGACACGATCGCATCCATAGCGCCTTTCAATCATTTCCGCCAAGACCGTTTGCACTTCCAGATATTCAAGAAAAATTAAAGCCTTGTCCTGCCTTTGATGGATTTGGTCAAGAATCTCAAAGGCTGCCTGAAGCTTTGCTGATGCCCGTATATATTCGGCGTCATCCATCCCTTCTGGGCTTATGGTGGGATGCAATGAGGTGGTCTTCAAATGGTGCAGGGTGGAGAGCATCAGCCCTTTAGTCTGGTCACCCATGCGCGCGGTCCGAACCCAATGCGCGTAAATCTCCGCCTGACGATCTGTCATGCTCACCTCAATGATCCTTTCGAGCTTCCTGGGCTTTTCTTTCCAGTGTTCTTCTTTGTTCCGCCGCAGCATCAGAGGGTGAGAAGGGGGTGTCTCGGTTTCCTTTTTCAGATCGAGCAGAATGTCAGGCCCTGGAAACCGATCGGGCATATATTTCTTTTTGAATTCCCTGAGTGACCCGAAGCGACCAGGCTGCACAGTGTCTATGATACACCATAGATCCGCCAGACTGTTTTCCACGGGAGTTCCTGTGAGCGCCAGGGTAAATTCCGCCTTCACCGACTTGACCATATCGGTTACCAGAGAAAGCGGGTTTTTGATTTTTTGGACTTCGTCAAAAATCACGACCGCCCAATGTGTGGAAAGGAAATAGTTGATCTTATCACGCAGCGTTTCGTAGGTGGTGAGTACCCAAAGTGAAAGTTGGAATGTTTGCTCAGCCTGTCTTAAGCTCCGAAAGCAGGAGTTGTTGCCCGCGCTCCCATGAGCGCGAACCGGCAAGTGCCACTCGGCATCTCTGAGGTGCTTGCGGGCCTCCATCTGCCAATTGTCGAGCAATCCCGTGGGAGCCACGACAAGAAATGGCTGTTGGTGTGGCCAATCGCCCGATTGCATATTTTGCCTGAGAACATCCAGGAAAGCCAAAGTCTGAAGCGTTTTGCCTAGGCCCATGTCATCGGCTAAAAGAGCACCGCAGCTGCCGTTAATCCAATGATTTTTCATCCATTCAAAACCTTCCCTTTGATGTTCCAAAAGCGTGGTGCCCTGGGCCAGTCGGGGCAGGAAATCCTTAAGCGGCCGTCTATCGGCACAGATCCCTTTCTCGAAAGTGTTCTCGTTGATGTTGTCTTTGATGATAGGTTTCACGTCCAGTGGCTGGGACGGTTCGACAACCTTCTCAGGCTCTCCCGTAGGGGCTTTCTTTGTAGGGATTTCTTCGATGGCACGATACAGCTCGTCAGATAAAAGAATCTTCCGGTCTTGCCAAACGATCTCTTTTTTCCCCTGATCCTTTGCCGCTCTAACTGCGTTTTTGAAGGAAGGAATGTCATCGCGCCGCACGACCAAGAGCCCGTCGGGGGTGGGGATAGATATTTCCTCAATAGTCTTAGTCTCAGGCAACCACTCTTCTCCTTCATATTTAATATATATGCCTTTTTTCGGGCACCATTCCCCGAGAAATCGAATTCTCTCGCTCAAGAAAAGGGGTGTTTCGACAAAAATTTCCTCAAGAATTTCCGGATGGAGATCTCCCTCGAAGGCATCCCGCAAGACCGCCCTGGGGTTATGCAACAATTCCCCCCGCTTATGGAATGGCATCGCGTTTATCTCACAGACTTTGTCCAAGACTTTGCGCAGCGTGGGGGTCAGGGCAATGAACCATCGGTTCTTGAGAGCATACCGCGCACGCACGCCTTGGGCACTGTGAAACTGGGCATCGAATTCCCGCTGCACGGCCGGCGGTAAAAGGTCTTGCGTTTCTGATTCACTTGCCGTTGGTCCGTCTGTCTCATCCGAGCGTGGGCGCAAAGTAACGAAATGCGGCGTAAACGTGAGATGATCCAAATCAATATCCAAAGTGAATCGATCTGCCCGAACGATTTTCATCGTTTTGAGAAAAGGGCTGACTTCCGTTTCTTGGGGGAGAAGCTGTTGGACTTCTGCCCACCATTGGAAGCGCTCATCCATATCCAAAATCGGGCTTTCCTTGTACTTGTCTATCAGCTGGACAACATCCCAAAGAGGTTGAAGCAACATGTATTGTCGGTTACCGTGTTTGAGGAGGCTTCCTATTCTCTCCGCTCCGACCGCCGGGTGCGAATCGGGGTAGATAAACTGGTAATCTACCCAGAAATTCTGGCTGGTTAGCGTCCCTATGGTTGTAATTTCAAGTCGAAAAGGGGCCGGCTCGGGCAATCCCAATCCCTTCAGTTCCCACGTTTGCAGCCTAGAAGCCACATCGTGGGAGATGTGAATCTCATGGCCATGAATTTCTAAAGAAGCTTTTTCGTCTTCCAAAAGACGAGACAAAATTCCGATGCGAGCCGGAGTTCCATCGGATAAAACGGGCTTCAAGAGGACCCAGCGCTCAAAAGGGATTACTGAGCCCGCTTCCATGCANGCGAAGGTGTATCCTTTATCGTCTGCTTTATACGTGAGATGGGCTTTCATGGCATCCCTCGCGGCATTAAATGGCTTTTAGGGATAGTTATTCCGGTGTATTGATGGATCTCTCCGTAAAGACGTTCCTGCCACCTACCGTACTCGGATCCATTGTGGACCACCTCAATATCAGCTAGGCGTCTCAGTTCTTCAGCTCTGACGGGCTTTTCGGTATTGTAAAACCAACGGTCCTTCAGGGATTGCCTGGCCTCGTCTTCCAAACGCCAGATTCTGCATTTACCGTTGTGGCTCCATTCCGCAATAAGCAAATCACCGATGACCAAGAGAAGGACCGATTGCCTCGGTTCAACACCCTTCAAGGTACCGTAAAAAATTTGGTCTTCTGTGTCTCTCGATGCCCGGTATAGGGCATCTCGAGCATTCCTGCCAAGAACGGGCCAGGCTTCACGAATGTGACCGCGATCGAAAAAAGCCCCCCAAAAGGCCTTACGGTATCTCCATATAGGGTCTGCGGTGTGGTCGAGAACCCGGAAGAAATGTTCCAGAGAAGCTTCGATTAACCAGGAAGACATGACGCGGATACATTGCTCGGAGACACCGAACCACCCGGTCCTTTGGAGGTGGGGATCACCCAACTGGCTCAAAAGAAAAGACTTGATTTTCTTTTTCATTTCTTCCGGAGCTTTTCGGCGGGCAAAGGGGCGAAGCAAAGATTCGGCCAGGAGTGCCTTTTCATTTGGGTATCTGAGCTCGCTGGAGGTTGCGTTATTTCTGGACCATAGCATCAGGCGGTCCAACTGGTTCATGGTAAGAGAATCGTTCGACAAGCGGGTCTCAACCATGACCAGGGCCGCCTTAAAGGCCCATTTCGAAAAGCCTTGGTTTGCCAGTTCGTATTTGAGATTTGCTGCCTCGAGAATTTCATCGGGTGCTTGATTCCCATTCAGGAGCAGTTCCGCAAATTTTTGTGGACCGTCTTCTTCGAGGAGATAAAAACGAGAGGCCGCGTTGAGCCATCGGCGAAGCCGTAAACTTTCGGACGACTCAAGGAGAGGGTATATGGCTTGGCGCCACACATTAACATAAGGAATTTCTCTAGGATATTCTTTCAAGAAAGAAAAAATAAGACAGCAAATGGTTGATGTTCTTTTCCACGTTCGAAGCCACCTCAGGTATCCTTCGGAAAAAGAAAGATCCGCCGCTAGAACTTTGGAACGATGCGGGTCGAAGATGACCCAGGGTGCCCTTTTGAGGTGCTTCTTATCCATGGACGATACGGGCGTGCCGGCCTCCAACGCGGACTTAAGGTAGCTGTAGGTGAGGTTGAGATCATTTCCCGACGGCGCAGGTGGTATAGACTTAGACTCGAAGTCTTTTCGGATCTCTTCCCAGGCCTTAGGAAGATGCCAAGGACTTTCCAAGTCATCCACCAATATTTTCGGGAGGCCAAAAGATCTTAAGCTCTCTTTAAGGCTGCCGCCCATAACCTCACTGCACCTTTTCTAAAAGCTCCATCCTTGCCTCAGATGGTGGAGCCATCAAGAACCGCAGGTCAATGCGGCGGTTCTTTGGCTCCGGCGTCTCTTTTTCGTGCGGGACAACGGGACGGGTTTCGGCATAGGCGCTGACACCTAATAAAGGTTCATTATTAGGATTCACTAGATCCTCGAGGCTCGGCTCAGCCCGAAGCATTTCCAAATAGGTAACGATGCTTCTCTTTGCCGATAATTCCCAGTTATTTTTAAAATAACCCCCATCTCGAATGGGAACGTTGTCCGTGTGCCCCTCGATCAGAATCGCTTCGAGAGTACCCGGCCGGAACTTGTCCTCGGAACATAAAGATGGTTTGGAGGCATCCGGTTTGCGGTTGGAAGGACTCCCCGCATAGCACGGAACGATCTCGCTTAGCGCAAAAGCGAGTTTTCGAAGGTTCGCCTTCCCTTCGGGTTGCAAGTCCGCAGATCCTAGGGGAAATAAAATTTCTTCGCGCAGACGAAGTATACCATGATCCGGATTTATTTCGACTTTAAGGCCTTGTTTTTCAAGCCGCACTTTCAGCTCCTTAAGCAACTGGGCGCGGGCTTCCCGTGTCTGGGTCAGTTCTTGTGTCTTTTTTTCGTAAAACGATGTCACAGCTTCCTTTTGTTTCGTGGCTTGCTCAAGCGCCTCCGTCTTCTTGGTTGTCTCGACATGGAAGTTAATGACAAATACCATTAGTGTGATGATGAAAAGAAATAGCAGTCCGGACATCATGTCACTGACTGAAATGAGATAATTTTGCCCGCCGTCTTCCTTTCTCATCATACGCGTTTTTCCTTCCCACAAAACAAGAATCGACTCACAACCATTGACCCAAGGGGTGTAAGCCATTCAGTGGCTCTACGATTTGGGCCCTCGAGAGTTCAAGGCTTCATACAAATCCTCGATCGCTTCATGCAGTTCTTTGACTGCGCTACCGAAGCTGCTTGTGATTTGGCCAGTATGTTTGTCCAGATCATTGACATAGTCTTTTGTTTTCGTCGCGAAGGCTTCCAAACCATCCATAAGGTTTTGAAAGACACGATCCAGGGATCCATCCACATTTTCAAAGCGACTGAGATAACTCTGCCATTGATTCTTTAAGGTTATTTGGACCTCCTGAAACTGGTTCATACCCTCGGTAAGCTTTGTGGTCACACTCTGAAGGGATACATGGGTATGGTGGCTTTCCTCGGCGATTTTCTCCATGCGATCTGATAGGTCGCTCAAATGTCCCAAGATGGAAGCAATCTTGTGAGACANATCATTCACTTGGGCGACTGTTTCTCTCAGGCCTTTCAATGTTTCCGCCGTGCTCTCCATCATAAACCGAAAAGTCTGTCCAGCTTCTCGCAATTCGTGTATCCTTTCCGAAAATTCATTTATCAGCATTTCAACCCCCCCACGTCCCTGCTCAAGGGTTTGTTTCACCTGGTTAGACAAGAACTCTTCTAAACTTCCTATGACCGTCCTGATATGGTCCATAGTCTCCGCCATGACCTTGGCAAATTCCTCGGATCCGGTCTTATAGGATTCCATAATATGGTTTGATATCGTTTTGGCTGCATCCGTCATCTGCTTCTGCACGTCTGCCGCCTCTTGCAAAAGCGGCCTCAAAGAATCGTTCATCGTCTGTAAACTTTGGGATAAAGCCCTCATTTCCTCGCCGGCGTACGCGGTCAACGTAGACCTGAATTCCCGGACAACTTTTTCCAGCATGTCCGTAATCGTCTGATTGCGATGGTCGTGCATTTCCTCCACCACGTGAGTTAACCGTTCCAGCGTCGGAACCAGCCGATCATTCATTTTTTGTCCCAGTGCTTCGGCAATGTTATAGGCGATCTTTGTGGTAAACTCCTCCATGAAATCCGATTGTTTCTGCAGTTCATGAAGTTGTTGTCCGGCCAGGTCTTCATGGGTTACGCGTTTGATTCTTTGTTCGAGTTCATCATTCCAACGGGCGATGAGCCGCCTGACATTATGAAGTCGGTTCTTTTCAAACCAGGAAAATAAAAGGGATGCGGCCAAGCCCACGACGGAGGTCCAAAAGGCCATGGAAGCGCCGCCNAGAAGGCCTTCCAGGGCGTGGCGTAATTCCATGGCATCGCTTGAAGCCAACCCTTGGCTGGCTCTATAAATACCTGCAACAAGCCCTACGAAGGTTCCCAAGATCCCGAAGCAGGTGAGGTAGTTCGGTACGGAGGCATAAAACGGGAGGTCCATATTGTGAGCCAGAATCGTGTTCTCATTAAAACATGAGGCGACTTCCTTGGCGTTTCGAATAGATTGATCTTGTTGGCCCGGTTGGGGAAAAATAAGAGTTTCGTAAAACTCGCGCCAAAGCGGGCCAAGATTCCTATAATTGCGGAGTTGGTCAGAGACATCCTCAAGAGCGGCACCAAACTGACGCATTGGCGGTTGCGCGGTCACGAGTTCGACGGCTTTCTTTAGTTCTGTACTTAACGGAAGAATTTCAAGGTAAAAACGAACAACCAGGAAAAGGAAGACAGCTGCGATCAGGAGACAAATGCTAACGACCCCACCTTGGCTCACAAGATAATCTGCCAGCACCTGCACGAAATCGGATAACATGGTTCACCCCCCTTATGGAAAATTGCGGAACCGCCTTGACCCTTCCCTTCCGATCCGCGTTGAAAAGCAAAGCGGCCCGGCCGTTGTTCGCGCATCAGGATGTTTAAACGCAGCTATTGTGGAACGTATAATGAAAATCGCTATGATCTTCAACGGCCGATGCCGTTCTGGAAATGGGGCGATTGTGCTGGCTTGTTAAAAGATTGCGTGGAGTGTCCAAATTGTGCCTTTTCCACAGGCGTGCCTGACGGCGCGGCCCCGGTGCGCTCCATAGACATCGCCCTGTGACGAAGCCGTCCCGTGCTCGCATGACCCGAGCCCTTTCCCTGGGCAACGACCAGCAGAGAAGACGCTGCTAAACCCAAAAGACTGCAGATCTCAAGCCTTTCCCTTCGCCGAAATGGATCTTCAACTTCCCCCGTTTTCGACGGCGGAATGGCTTAAAAGGCCGCCAACCAATGACCTGAAAGCCTAATTGTTGACCGGAGGTGTCTCATTTTTCAGGACACATTCCACCGAACGGGCGGGAAGCGCAAAGGTTAACCATATGATGGGTGAGACCCCGTGCTCCCAGCACGGGGTTCTGGCCTGTTTGCGGCTGCTTTCACGAGCCTTTTTATGGGCCCGCTTGAACACTTGCATCAAGGTCTCCAGAAGGCCCTGTTGCAATCCAAATGCTTCGCTGGCTAACGTAGTCAACTTTGATAAATGCTCAATACAAGAACCGTTGGGACGTCATCCTACCACCGGTTGCCGCGGTATCGCATTTCTCCTGTGCCA
>JGI24188J35168_1001332_pt1 | contig 14388 bp, 10 predicted proteins | sample YNPBryantNP2012_FD_35168 | JGI IMG/M metagenome (IMG submission 35168) | reverse complement strand
TCCGTTTTCTGTTGACAAGAGTAAAAACGCCTATGATCTTTCCGATTCTGAACCTTCCCGTTATTGCGCCCCAGGTCGTGCTGGTGGCGGCGGCGCTGGTGATTCTGATCGCCGATCTCGTGATCGCCGAAAAACGCGTCCTGGGCTGGATCGGCCTGCTGGCGACGCTCGGCGCGCTGGCCGCGGTTTTCTTCTGCCGGTCGGCAGCGGCGACGTTTCAGACGATGGCGCTGGCCGACGGGCTGGGGCTGTTCGCCAGCGCGGCCATCCTGATCGCGGCCGGGCTGGCGATCTTGCTGGCGATGGAGCGCGTGGCCGATTTTACGGGGCGCATTGGCGCGTATTACGCGCTCTTGCTCCTCGCCACGGCCGGCATGACCGCCATGGCGACCGCCAGCGACCTGATGACGATCTTCATCGCGCTGGAGATCTTTTCGCTGGCGCTCTACATCCTGGTCGGCTTCAACCGCAAGGATGCCCGCTCGGCCGAGGCCGCGCTGAAGTACTTCCTGCTCGGCGCGTTCGCCAGCGGCTTCTTCCTCTACGGCATCGCGCTGATCTATGCCGCGACCGGCGCAACCAACCTGGACGCGATCGCGCGCGGCATCCAGCCGATGTCGGCGTCGCTGCCGTTCGCGCCGCTGCTGCCGGTGGGGATGGGCCTGCTGCTGGTCGGCTTCGGCTTCAAGGTGGCGCTCGTGCCGTTCCACATGTGGACCCCCGATGCCTACCAGGGCGCGCCGACGCCGGTGACGGCGTTCATGTCGGTGGCGACCAAGGCCGCGGCGTTTGCCGCGTTGATTCGCGTGCTGGCCGCCGTCGCCTCGGTGGAGCGGCCCTGGCTGTTGGCGCTGGCGGCGTTGGCCGTGCTCACCATGACCATCGGCAACCTGGCCGCGCTGCGCCAGAGCAGCCTGAAGCGCATGTTGGCCTACTCCTCCATCGCGCACGCGGGTTATCTGCTGACCGGCCTGGCCGCGGGCAACCCGACGGGCGTGCAAGGCGCGCTCTATTACCTGCTGGCCTACACCTTCATGAACCTGGGCGCGTTCGCCGTGTTGTTGGCGGTCCAGCGCCGCGANGANAANGANGTGACGACCGATCAGGTGACCGGTCTGGCGGGCCGACAGCCTCTCCTCGCCGCGCTGATGGCGGTCTTCATGTTCTCGCTGGCGGGCATTCCGCCGCTGGCGGGCTTTTTCGGCAAGCTCTACGTCTTCAGCGCCGCGGTCGAGGCCGGCCTGGCGTGGCTGGCGATCGTCGGCGTGCTGAACAGCGCGCTCGCCGCGTACTATTATCTGCGCGTCACCGTCTCCATGTTCATGGCTGAAGAGCCCGCTCCCGCGCCCCTGGCGTCCCGGCCCCGCTGGCCCGTCACTGCGACGGTCGTGTTGGCCGCGCTGGGCACCATCGTTTTGGGCCTGTGGCAATGGCCATGGATGCAGAGCATCGCGCAGGCGGCGGGCACGCTGGCNCTACGCTAGGGCCGACGTGATTGCTCGATTCAGGGGCCTGCGCGATGCAGGCCCTTTTGTTAGCCGTAGATGAACATAAATATACGCAAATGCTTTTTTGACCTTTTGATCGGTGTTCATCCGACCAAATCCGCGATCGGCCATTCCCATCCCCTTCCAGAGGAACAGCTATGGAGAAGAACTTTGGGCAACTCAAGCACGCTGAACTGACCGACAAGATCCTGAAGATCTTCTACCAGGTGTACAACGAGCTTGGCTTCGGCTTCCTGGAGTCGGTCTACGAGAACGCCACGGCGATTGCATTGATCGAAGCGGGAATGCGGGTCAGGCAGCAGGTGCCGATTCCCGTTTATTTTCACGGGCATCAGGTAGGAGACTTCCGTTGTGATCTGCTTGTCGAGGATGAGGTCTTCCTTGAGATCAAAGCTGTAAAGGCGATCGCACCAGAACATGTCGCGCAGGTGCTCAACTATCTGCGCGCTACTGAAATCGAGGTTGCCCTCATCTTGAACTTCGGCGAGCGGCCCGACTTCAAGCGTTTGGTGTTCGACAATGTCCGCAAACGGCTGCCGGACGCTGCGAGCGTTTCGAGAGAATCATAGCCGCGGATTGGCGCGGAGGCACACGGATCAGGTCGAAGTGAATCATAGCCGCGGATTGGCGCGGAGGCACACGGATCAGNNNNAANTGAANNTAAGAAATCTGCGTTTATCTGCGTTTATCCGCGGCACATTTTACCAGGGAAAGGAATCCGCGTTCATCCGTGTCTATCCGCGGCACATTCTACCATGAGGAAAGAATCCGCGTTCATCTGTGTTTATCCGCGGCATGTTCTACCACAGGAGGCATCATGTCTTCAGTCGCCATTATCACCGATACCGACTCCAGCCTGCCGGCCGATGTGGCCGCGCGATACGGCATCCGGCAGGTGCCGATCAACGTCCACTTCGGCGAAGAGGTGCTGCGCACCGGCGTTGATATAGACGATGCCGGCCTTTTCGCCCGCATTGACCGGGAGGGGAAGCTGCCCACCACCTCGGCGCCCAGCCCGGGCCAGTTCCTGGGAGCGTATCAGGCCGCGTTCGACGCGGGCGCGGATGCCGTTGCGTGTTTTTGCGTCAGCTCGGGCATCAGCGCTACTTACCAGGCCGCGGTGACCGCGACCGAGCTGCTCCCCGGCCGGCCGATTGCCGTGGTGGACACGCAGAGCGTCTCGATGGCGCAGGGCTTCATGGCGATCGCCGCGGCCGAAGCGGCCCGCGATGGCGCGTCCCTGGACGACGTCGTGGCGGCGGCGCGCGCGGTCGGCGGCCGGGCGCATGTGTTCGGCGCGCTGGCCACGCTGAAGTACCTGGCGATGAGCGGCCGTGTCGGTCATCTGGCCGCGGGCCTGGGCAACCTGCTCAGCATCAAGCCCGTGTTGACGCTACGAGGCGGTAAGCTAGAGCTCCTCGAAAAGGTGCGCACGCGCAGCAAGGCGCTGGCGCGCGTGATCGAACTGGCCGGCGAGGCGGCCGCGGGCCGGCCGATCAGCCGCATGGCCGTGCTCCATGTGAACGTGCCGGATGAGGCGGCGGAATTCGCGGCCCAATTGCGCGGCGCCCTCCCCTGCCCCGATGAGATCATCATCGCCGAGATGAGCGCGGGCCTCTCGGTGCACACGGGCGCGGGCATGTTGGGCGTGGCGCTGGTGACGGAATAAGACGTAATGTGAAATTTATTTCGCATTACCGCAATGCGAAATGAATTTCGCATTACATCAAGCGAGAGACTTCAGCCATGCCTGTACTCGTTGCCGAAAAAGTCCAACAAGCCATCGGCATCCTGAGTGAAACCGGCGTAGACGCCTGGCTCACTTTCGTGCGCGAAACGTCNGCCCAGGCCGACCCNGTCCTGCCGCTCATCTTCGGGGACGGGACGCTCACCTGGCAGAGCGCGCTGATCNTTACGCGCGGTGGGGAACGGATCGCCATTGTCGGCCGTTTCGAGGCGGACGCGGTGCGTCGCGGCGGAGTCTACGAAACGGTCATCCCCTACGACGAATCGCTGCGGCCGGCCCTGCGGGAGACGCTGGCCCGGCTCGACCCGGGGCAGATCGCCATCAACACCTCGACCAACGACGTGTACGCCGACGGCCTGACGCACGGCATGTACCAGCTCCTGGCCGATTATCTGGCCGATACGCCCTACGCCGGCCGGCTGATCCCGGCCGAACGGATCATCGCCGCGCTGCGCGCACGCAAGACCCCGGCCGAGATCGGCCGCATCCGCGCCGCGGTGGAGACGACGCGCCTGATCTTCGAGCGGACGGCCGCGTTCATCCGCCCCGGCCTCACCGAGCGGGAGGTGGCCGACTTCATGCATCGGCAGATGACCGAACTGGGCGTGAGGCCGGCGTGGGACTACGACGGGTGTCCCGCGGTCAACTCGGGGCCGGATTCACCGGTAGGGCACGGCGCGCCGGGTGACATCGCCCTGGCGCCGGGGCACATCGTGCACATGGACTTCGGCGTACGGCAGGACGCCTACTGCTCCGACATCCAGCGGGTGATCTACCTGTTGCGGCCGGGCGAGGTCGAGCCGCCNGAGCCGGTGCGCCGCGGGTTCGCGGTCGTCCGCGCCGCGGTGGAAGCGGCGGTCGCGGCCATGCGGCCCGGCGTGACGGGGCTGGAGGTGGACGCGGCCGCGCGGCGCGTCGTCACCGACGCGGGCTATCCGGAGTACAAGTACGCCACGGGCCACGGCCTGGGCCGCAACGCGCATGACGGCGGGCCGTTGCTCGGCCCGTTGTGGGAGCGCTACGGCGACACCCCGCGGCGCACGCTGGAGGCCGGGCACGTCTACACCGTCGAGCCGGGCGTCGCCGTGCCCGGCTACGGCTATATCGGGTTGGAGGAGGATGTGCTGGTGACGGAGGACGGCGCGATTTACCTGGGCGAGCCGCAGCGGGAGGTGTGGGTGTGCCATGCGTAAGGCGTGATGATCTTGCCTCCCGCTCCTGCCAGACCGCGCATCGAGGCGCCAGGAGCACGGCGACCAGCCTGGCCGAGGCGTTGCCGCGGCGTTCGACCGGCTGCAGGGATGACTTACGGTTAGCGGAGTACGCTATCAAGTCAAGAATTCCAGGTAATTCTCCGGCGTAATCACCTCAAACCTGGCGTCGGGATACGCGCTGGCCCACCCCCTTCGGCGCGGATGCCGCTTTGCGCGGCGACCACTTGCACTCATAGCCGAATGGCACACGCAACTCCATGAATTCGGATGAATATCTGGAATCGTATATTGTGCGGCGTCAGGCGATCAGAATAAACTCATCTGCCCGCTCTCCGGCTTCCGTTGCGGCGGCCGGTATTTCCGCTCCTGCACCTCCTTCAGCGCGGCCGCGATGTCGCCTACGAAGCGCGAGGGCGGATTCTCCATGAACTGGCCGAAGAGCACACGGCGGGCCGCGTGGGTCAGGACCACCTTGTGGCGGGCGCGCGTCAACCCGACGTAGAAGAGCCGACGTTCCTCCTCGATGTCTGTCGCCTCGCCCTTGCGCTGATAGGGCAACAGTCCCTCCTCGCACCCCACGATGAACACCACCGGGAACTCCAGCCCCTTGGCCGCGTGCAATGTCATCAGCGCCACCCGGTCGGCGCGCGGGTCGTAGGCGTCGGTCTCGCTCTCCAGGCTGATCGCCTCCAGGAAGTCGCCCAGGCGGTCGCCGAACGGCACGGCGCGCCGCGCAAGCTGGCGCAGCCGCTCGGCGTCGGCATCCGAATACGGTTTGCGCCGCTCTTCGGCGATCTGGGCGGCTATTTGCTCGATCAGGCGGGCGACGGCCATGCCGTCCGAAGACACGTCGTGGCGTAATCCTCTGGATTGCGCCACGAGCAGCGGCGCCCGCGGGTTGTACAATCGCCACAGGTGCGCCAGCACCTCGCGTACGGCCTTGTGGCTCGACAGCGGCGCCTGTCCGACCGTCTGATAGGGGATGCCGGAGCGATCGAACGCCTCGATCAGGAGCCGGCTCTGCGCGCTCAGGCGGTAGAGCACGGCGAAATCGGCAAAGGAGCGGGCCGCGGCCGGGGTCTCGCCGGTCACGCGCGCGGAATCCAGCGAGAAGTAGCTGGTGCCCCCCACCAGCTGCTCGATCTGATGGACGACGTACTCGGCCTCGGCTTTGTCGGTGGGCGCGCGATACACGTCGAGCTTGACCTCGTCCGCGAACTGCGCCAGGAGCTCGACCGACTTGCGGTCGGGATTGCGGCCGATCACCTGCATGGCCGCATCGAGGATCGCCTGGCTGGAGCGATAGTTGCGGCTGAGATAGAAGGTGCGGGCGCCGGGGTAATCCTGCTCGAAGCGCAGGAAGTAACGCCGGTCGGCCCCGCGGAAGCCGTAGATCGCCTGGTCGGGATCGCCGATGACGCAGAGGTTTGCCCCCCCACCCCCCAATTCTGGGGGGCGAGCCGCCTCCCCCCAAGGTTGGGGGGACGGGGGGGCGGAACCCCCAAGTTCGGGGGACGGGGGGGCGGAACCCCCAAGTTCGGGGGGCTGGGGGGTAGGTGCACCCGTCAGCAGCCGCAACAGCCGATATTGCGCCGCATTCACGTCCTGATACTCGTCCACCGAGATCCAGCGATAGCGCGCCCGGACGGCCGCCAGGACGTCGGGGTGCTTCTCCAGCAGGCGCACCGGCAGGGCGATCAGGTCGTCGAAGTCCACCGTGTCGGCGGCGCGCAGCGCGGCCTCGTAACGGCGACGGATCTCGCTCATGGGTCCGGCATCCGGTAGAGGCGGACGGCCGCCGTCCGCCTGCAGATCCAGGCCGTTTTTGGCCGCCGAGATCTGCGCCAGGGCATCCTCCACGTCGTGCGCCTTCAGCTCCGGGCACGCCTGGCGCAGCAGTGCGGCGCGCTCCTCGTCCCCCAGGATGACGAACTGCCGGCTGAGGCCGAGCCGTTCGGCGTGCTCGCGCAGGAGCTGCGCGCCGAACGCGTGGAACGTCTTGATGGTGATCCGGCCGGCGACCTCCGGCCCCAGCAGTCCTTCCAGCCGCTCGCGCATCTCGGCCGCGGCCTTGTTGGTGAAGGTGATCGCCAGGATGTTCTCCGGCGCAACCCCCTTCTCCAGGATGAGATAGGCGATGCGGACGGTGAGGGTGCGTGTCTTGCCTGTGCCCGGCCCCGCGACGATGATGGCCGGCGCGTCGGTGCAGAGGACGGCCGCGCGNTGTTCGGGGTTGAGGTCGGCGAGAAGAGGGGTTGGGGGTTGGGGATTAGGGGTTGGGGGTTGGGGATTAGGGATTGGGGGCGGCGCGGGGGCGCGTTCGACCGTGTATGGCGCGGCCAGCTCCTGGATGAGGGAGGTCTGCGCCTCGGAGACCACCTTCTGAAGCGGATGCTGTTTGGTTGCGGCCCGCTGTTCCCGGCTTGTGACCCGCCGTTTCCCTGCTTGCTCTTTCTCCTGCTCCCCGGTTTCCCCTTCGCTTTGCCCTGCTTCCGGCTCCCGATCTCTATCCTCTGCCTCCTGATCCCTGGCCGCTGACCTCTGACCTCTGAGTTCTGCCTCCTCTCCAAACAGCCCCATTTGCGCCTCCGAAACCGCGGCCCCACCGAAGACGCGGATCACACCGTACTCGCCGTCGTAGCCGGGTTGGGCGACCACTTCGCCGCGGCGCATGCGGCCGATCCCCTCGGCGAGCCGTTCGCCGCCCGTGGCCGCGATCTCCTCCAGCGGCGCCTCGCGCAGGATGCTCAGCTCCGGGCCCAGGCGGCCGAGCAGCTTCATGTATTCCGCCTGCACCTGCTTCGAGCTTTCGCCGACCCCGTAGATCTCGCCGAGCAGCTCGGGCAGCGGGATCAGGCTGTGGAACGGCCGCGCGGAAGGGGGCCGCACGCCCGCGGGCCGGTCGGCCAGCTCTTCGACGCGGTGCATCACGCCCACCGTCACCGGCTTGCCGCAGGCCGGACAGATGCCGCCGTGCGCCAGGGTGGTGGATGGATCCCAGACGATGCCGCAGGCGCGGTGGCCGTCGAAGTGGTATTTGCCCTCTTCGGGGAAGAATTCGATGGTGCCACCTAACCCCCCGGCCTCTTGCCCAATCCCCAATCCCCAATCCTCCTTCCTTACAAGGGAATGGGGATAAGGGATTGGGGATTGCAACGCCTCGAACAGCGCGCCGTACGCCAGCTCGCAGTCGAACAGGTTCGCCTCGCGGCCCAGCTTGTCCGGCGAGTGCGCGTCGGAATTGGAGACCAGGGTGTAGCGATCGAGCGCGGATACGCGCCAGTTCATGGGCGGGTCGGACGAGAGGCCCGTTTCCAGCGCGAAGATGTGCGGCGTCAGGTCGGCGAAGCACTCTTCCACCGAGTCGAAGCCCGATTTGGAGCCGAGCAGCGAGAACCACGGCGTCCAGATGTGCGCGGGGATCAGGTGACAGCCCGGGTCGGTCTCCAGCACGATCTCCAGCAGATCGCGCGAGTCGAGCCCCAGGATCGGCCGGCCGTCGGCGCGGATGTTGCCGATGCGCTCCAGCCGGGCCTGGAGCTTCTCCACGGCCGCGAACGACGGCGCGAAGATCACGTTGTGGATCTTGCGCGTCTTCCCCCCGCGCTTGTAGATGTTGCTGATCTCGCCGCCGAGGATGAAGCGCACCGGCCCGCGGCACGCGGGCGGCACTTCCTGCTCGACCGCGGCCGCCAGGTCATCGCGCAGGCGGAACAGGCCGTCCTCGGCCGGCACCAGCTTCTCGCGCATCTCGGCCAACCAGCCGGGATGCGCGATGTCGCCCGTGCCGACGATCTGGATCCCCTTGATCTGCGCCCAGCGCGTCAGGTGCTCGAAGGTCAGGTTCTCGCTGGTGGCGCGCGAGAAGTGCGAGTGGATGTGGAGGTCGGCGATCAGTTTCATGAGGCCATTATACGCGAAGCAAGGTGTTTCGTCCAGCCTCAAGACTGTGCGACCGGGCGGCGTCGTAGCGAACGCCGGTGTCCTCCTCGCTTACTTCTTCGGCGTCGCCTGCACCGCGGCGAGCTGTGCCTGCCGAGCGAAGTCAATCGCATTCGCCAATATGCGGGCTGATTCCTGCGGACTATGGAAGCCGGTGCTGTTCTCCGAGAAGACGAAGTCCCAACGGATCTGCCCGCGGCGGATGAGCTGAAGCGCGTCCTTGAGCTGGTCGTCGCTGGCGCCGGCCGCCTTGGCCGCGTTGATGGCATCCATGGCCGCCAGCAGCGCGGTCTCGGTTTGCCGCGTCAGCTCGGCAGTGCGGTTTTGGATCAGCGTCACGCGGCCCTTCAGCTCCTGTTCATCCTGCTTGTGGCACGTTTGGCACGCCTGGTTGATGTTGGTCAGCGGGCTGCGCACCCAGTGATCCGAGACCTTGACCGCGCCATCGCGCACGTAGGGCATGTGNCAGTCGGCGCAGGCCACTCCGGAGCGGGCGTGGATGCTGCTGCTGTACATCTCGAATTCCGGGTGCTGGATCTTGATCATCGCCGCGCCGGTCTCTTTGTGCGTCCAGTCTTTGAAGCCATTGCGAGGCGGCTCAGGGCCGGTGAATTGGGGCATACACGATCCTCCTTGTCGCAGGAACCTGCCCTCGCAATCGAGGATTACAACGCCACTACCAGCATGGCGGCCAACATGTAGAGCGACGCGTACTTGAACAGCGCGAAGCTGGCGCGCGGAGAGGGCCGCGCCACGCCGAGCACCGCCAGCGCCAGCAGCCCCGCGCCTAAAATGCCCAGGAGCTCCAGCCGTCCCCCCTGCACGCCGACGGTCGCCGCCACGCCGGCCATGATCAGCGCGGCGGCCAGGCTGGAGGCGGCGATCACCACCCGCGTGACGGAGAAGCCATACGCGGCGGGAAACGTCGGGATGCCCGCGGCCTGGTAGTCGGCGAAGTGGCGCATGGCAAAGGTCATGATGTGGGTGGGGATCCAGCACAGCACCCCCAGCGCCAGCATCACGCCGACGGCATCAATCTGGCCGGTTGCCAGCGTGCGGCCGGCCAACACCGGCATCCCGCCCGCCAGCCCGCCGATCAGGATCGAATAGGGGGTCCGCCGCTTGAGCCAGATCGTGTACACGACCGCGTCGAAGAAGAGGCCGGCGAAGACGATCGCTCCGTACAGGGGCGCCAGCGCCACCGCCCAGGCCACTCCGATCGCCGACAGGACCAGGCCCAGGATGGTCGCCTGGCGCACGCTGACCAGTCCCTTCGGCAGGGGCCGCCAGCAGGTGCGCTGCATGATGGCGTCAATGTCGTGATCGTAGGCCATGTTCAGCACGGTGCTGCCGCTGATCGCCAGGAAGAGGCTGCCGATCAGCCCGGNCAGGACGCCCCAANCGCCGNCCGGGTTGTGCGCGCTCAGNTAGCCCGCGATGCCGGTCGCCAGCAGCAGGCCGGTCTGCAGGCTCTTGATGAGGGGCCAGTAACGGCGAATGAGAGATTTGAGATACGAGATCATGTTGTGCGCCATTTGGGATTGGGTATAGGATATTGGGCATCAACGGGCGCACCGGAACCCGACGCTCGGGCTGGCATAGTCGGGCCGGGCGCTGTTGTGCGCCCAGATACCTAGATTATACCCATAATGGTCTTTTATCACAACGGGGCCAAAGTCGTGCAGCCGATCAGCTGCCGATGTGGACGATCACGCTCTGGAGGGGGATCTCTTTGCCGCTCTGCGCCAGCGCCTGGCGGGCAATGTACTCCAGGCCGCCGCAGCAGGGCACTTCCATCCGCACCACGGTTATGCTGCGGATGTCGTTGTGTTGGAGGATCTGGGCGAGCTTGGCGATGTAGGCCCGGCCGTCGTCCAGCTTGGGACATCCCACGGCGATCGCGTGGTCTTTGATGAAGTCGGCGTGGGTGTTCGGCTCGGCAAAGGGGACGCAATCGGCGATCAGCGCCAGGTCGGCGCCGGCGAAGAAGGGCGCCCGGATCGGCACCAGGTGCAGTTGCACCGGCCATTGCCGTAGCTCGGAGGACTGGCGAGGGGCCGCGGCCGCGCGGCTCGCGGCGAACAACGGGATGTCGGCCGGCCGGCCATCGCCGCGACGCCCTTCGTCCCACGCGCGCACCTGCACCGACGGACACGCGGGCACGCCGGCCGGCGCGGGGGCATAGGTCGAGGCGAGGCCGTGCGCGCGCAAATGGGCCACGTGCTTCTCCACCATGTGCGGTGCGACCTGTTGCAGGTAGTCGAGNACGGCCGGTTCGTCGTAGGCTTCCACTTCCATCTCGACCACGCGCAACGCGCCCTGCGGGCATTCGCCCAGGCACGCGCCCAGGCCATCGCAATAGCTCTCCTTCACCAGGCGGGCCTTGCCGTCCACCACCTGCAACGCGCCCTCCGCGCAGGCGGGAACGCACGCGCCACAGCCATCGCATTTTTCTTCGTCAATGGTGATAATCTGTCGTCTGACCTTTGCCATGCGGCCTCTCTGCTCAGCGTCTCTGTTTGAGCCGGTTGTACATCTCGGTGCCGAAGCATTGTTCGGCGTAGCGGCACCATTCGATGCACGATTGCACGTTGTTATAGACCACGAACCCGCACTTGTCGCATGCGACCCGCTTGTCAATCGAGAAGAGCTCGACATCGGCGCCGCACTGCGGGCACGTCTTGATCTCCAATGTGATGTTGTTGCGCAAACNGCCTGAACCGGGACAATAATGGGCAAGCATCGCGGCATCCTTTCCGATCATTAGTATACCACATATCGGCCGCGAGGATCATGGACTTTTGTCACATCCTCAAAAACTTACGTGCCAGGCACTTACGAAGTGCCTGGCACGTCTCTGGCGCGTCTGCCGCAAATGCCATCGGTTACTTCAGTACGACGCGCGCGTCTACGGCCACCACGCCTTGCCCTTCGGCCAGCACCATCAGCGGGTTGATGTCCAGCTCGGCGATCTGCGGGTGGTCGGCGGCGAGACGGCCCACGCGCACGATGGCATCCACCAGTGCGGCCCGGTCGGCCGGGGCCGCGCCGCGCACGCCCGCCAGCAGCCGCGCAGAGCGCACTTCGGCGAGCATCTCCCAGGCGTCGGCCTCGGTGAGGGGTGCCAGCCGGAAGCTCACGTCGGCCAACACCTCCACGTAGATGCCGCCCAGGCCGAACATCACCAGCGGCCCGAAGGTCGGATCGCGCTTGACCCCGACGATCACTTCCTGGCCGCCGGCGACCATCTTCTGCACCTGCACCCCGCGGATGCGCGCAGTCGGCCGGCCGGCCCGGCCGCGCGCGATCAGGGCCGTGAACGCGGCGGCCGCCTCTTCCGCGGACCGGATGTTCAAGATGACCCCGCCCGCTTCCGTCTTGTGCAGGATATCGGGACTGATCAGCTTCATGGCGACCGGAAAGCCGATCTGCGCGGCCCGCGCGGCGGCCTCGTCGGGGGTAGTCGCCAAAGCCTCGGCGGCCGTGGCGATGCCGTAGGCCGCCAGCAGCGGCCGCGCCTCGACCGCATCCAGTTGCCGGCGCCCCGCCGCCATGGCCGCCTCGATGGCCCGGTGCACCTCCTCGCGCGGCCCCTCCTTCCCGGCGACCTCCCCCGCCGCCGCTTTGCCGCTTTCCCGCTCTGCCGCTTCGTTGATTTGCCGCTTGGCTGCTTTGCCGATTTTCTCCACCCACTGCGCCCGTCGCCACAGGATGCTGAACGCCTCGACCGCCTCCTCGGGGAAGGAATAGGGCGGGATCTCGGCGGTGTGGGCGGCCGTGCGCGCCGGCCGGACGCTCGCCTCGCCCATCAGACAAAACAGCACGGGCTTGGCAGGTTGCGCCTGCGTCCGGATGGCCTCTCGCAGTGCTTCGACCACTGCCGGCGGCTTGATGAGCGATTGGGGCACCAGGATCGCCAGGACGCCGTCTATGGTCGGATCGGCCAGGAGCGCCGCCAGGCTGCGGCGATAATGCGTTTCGTCCGCGCCGCCGAGCATGTCCACCGGCCCGGCGACCTGGGCGTCGGGATGGAGGAACGAGCGCAAGAGGGCTTGCGTTGCGGGAGTGGGCCGCGCCATCTGGAGGCCGGCGGCCTCGAACGCGTCGGCGGCCACCGCGGCCGGGCCGCCGGCATTGGTCAGGATGGCGATCCGGTTGCCGCGCGGCAGCGGCTGATAGGCCAGCGCGATGGCCGCGTTGAACAGGGTTTGCACGCGCTCCACCTCGATCGCNCCGGCCTGTTTGCANGCCGCGCGAAAAGCCTCGTGCGCGCCGGCCAGCGCGCCGGTGTGCGAGGCGGTGGCGGCCTGGCCGCTGGCCGTCCGGCCCATCTTGAGCACCAGGACCGGCTTGTCGGCGGCCGCAGCGCGCAGCGCCGACACGAAGGCCGGCCCGCCCTTGACATCTTCCAGGTAAAGGAGGATGACCCGGCTGTGCGGATCGGCCGCGAGCACCGGCAACAGATCGGTCTCGTTGATATCCGCTTCGTTGCCCACGCTGAGCAGCCGGGAGAAGCCGATGCCGTGGCCGATGGTCCAATCTATGATGCTGCCGCACAGCGCACCCGATTGGGACACGAACGCGATGTGGCCGGCCGGCGGCATGCCCGGCACGAAGGTGGTGTTGAGCGGCGTATGGGTATCTATCACGCCGATGCCGTTTGGCCCCATGATCCGCATGCCGTGGCGTCGGCCCGCGGCCACCATCGCTTCTTCGAGCGCCGCGCCCCGCGGGCCGACCTCACGGAAGCCGCCGGAGATCACGATCGCGGCCCGGATCCCGCGCCGGCCGCACGCGTCGATCGTATCGGGCACCAGGGCCGCCGGGATGACCAGCACGGCCAGCTCGACCGGATCGGGCACGGCCGCGATGTCGGGATAGCTGCGCAACCCCAGGATCTCGTCGGCCTTCGGATTGACGGGATAGATCGGGCCGCGATAGCCGTGTTCGGGATCGAGCAGGTTGCGCATGATGCCGTAGCCCAGCTTGGTGGGATCGCGGGAGGCGCCGATCACGGCCACGCCGTTCGGCGCAAAGAAGGAAATGAGCGAAGCCGGAAGAACGGATGTCTCGGTCACTGCCACAACTCCATTGTTGGATCAGTTTACAGGCGAATCTCGCGTTACGCCAGCGCGTCGCGCAGCCGACGCGCCACATCGGGCAGGTCGGTGATGAGCGCGTCCACGCCGAGCGCGATCAGCCGGCGCATGTCGGCCTCTTCGTTGACCGTCCAGGGGCGCACGGCCATTCTCCGGCGCCGCGCCCAGGCCATGTACGCGGCGTCCACCATCGGATGTTCGGGGTGGATGCTATCCGCGCGGCTGAGCCAGAGGGTCGGCCGGCTGCGCAACCAGCCGGGCAGGTCGGGCGCGGTCAACAACGCGCATTCGATCTCCGGCCCGGCGCCCTTGGCCCGACGCAGCGCCAGCGGGTTGAAGGAGCTGATCACTACCTGGTCGGCCATGCCGTGCGCGCGCACGCACTGCACCGCGTCCGCGCCGATGCCGGCGGTCGCGGTATCGAGCGCCTTCAGCTCGATGTTGACCAGGAGTCGGCCGGCCGCCAGCTCGAGCACTTCGTCCAGGGTGGGGATCGGTGTGCCGGCGAACTGGGGCGCGAAGCGCGCGCCGGCATCCAGCCGACGCAACTCCTCGAAAGTGTGCGCCGTGACCCGTCCCGTGCCGTCGGTCGTGGCCTCCAGGGTTGGGTTGTGGATCACCACCAGCTTGCCGTCCGAGCTGTATTGCACATCGAGCTCGATGCCGTCCGCGNCCAGCTCGATGGCGGCTTGAAAGGCCGGCAACGTGTTCTCGGGCGCCACCCGGCACGCCCCGCGATGGGCAAAGATCAGGGGCCGACGATCAGATGATGGCCGCATTGCGCTGGCCTCCTCGTCCGTTGCGCATCTGTTTCGAGAATTCCACCAGCCGCAAGCCGTCCCACAGGTCGATCGGCTTGCCGGCCGCCCAATCTCGCG
>JGI24188J35168_1001325_pt1 | contig 14418 bp, 10 predicted proteins | sample YNPBryantNP2012_FD_35168 | JGI IMG/M metagenome (IMG submission 35168) | reverse complement strand
GGGGGCGGGGGGACGGGGGGCGGGGGAACGGNGGGCCGCAGGAACGCGGCGTTGATGGCGCGCGCCAGCGCCCGACCGAACGCCTCGACAGGCGGCGAGGCGACCAGCGATCGAGCAAACACCACATGTTCCGAACACAGATCCTTCAGGCGATACGCGCTTTCGGGGTCGGCGCCCAGGAAACGACGGTTGCCGGCGTGCCAGTCGTACACGATCAGCGCGGAACGACAGGACGGCAGCCATTCGGCCAGGATGTCGTGCGCGACCGGCGTGTCCTCTTCGACGTTGTCGGCGATGAGGTACGCATAGCGGCCGATCAGATAGTCGCGACAGGCCGGCAAGGGCCACAAATGCCTGGCGAAGAGCTCATATTGGAGCGAGAAATCGAGCAGGTTATTGGCCAGACAATGCGCGCGAAAGCGCTCCGCGCACTCCTGCGCTTCGTCGTACACGCGGGCCTGGCTCGTCTCGCCGATCCACGCGGCCTTGAGCCGGGNGGCGATCTCGGTGTGGGGGAAGCCGACCACCGCGGCCTTGTTGAGNTTGTCGAGGATCTGGCTGTAGAGGCGGTTGCGGTCCACCCGGATCGAGTCGAAATACCCTTCGTCCAGGAGCGGCCGCACGATGCGCGCCATGTAGTATTGCGCGGTCTCCAGCGTCAGGAAGACCGGCGGCCGGCCGGGATCGAAGCCGGCCGGCCCGGCCACCTGCGGCCAGAACAGCTCGATCATGCGCTGCGCCAGGCCGCCGAGCGTGACGACCGTTGCCTCGCCGCCGGCGGGCGCGCCGGGCCGGCGCAACGCAGCCGTATAGGGTCCCGCCAGGGTGCGCTGAGGCGTCAACACCAGGATCGCCGGCCCGGGCACGCCGGCTTCGAGCCAGCGCAACAGACGGGCCACGGCCGCGGTCGTCTTGCCCGCACCGGCCGGCCCTTCCAGGAAAACGGTGCGATCGAGCGGCAGGTTCGCACAATGCGCCTGCTGTTCGTTCAGATGAAGCACGGCCATCATGACCCGATCAGCCTTTGGCCGACGCGATCTCCCGATAAACCAGCGTCCACGCGGCGGACTCGAAGACCTGCCACAACCCCTGGATGAACACCCAGGGCACGAGCACGATCAGCGCGAAGAGCGGCAACCCGACGGCCACCGCCCAGCCGACCGAATGCGTCAACGCGTGTACCGCCATGCCGATCCCGCCGCCCACGGCCGCGGCCAGCGCCAGCACGACCACCATGATCAGCAGGAACACCAGGCCATAGCCCAGCCCGATGGCGAAGAGCAACAGCCACATCACGGCCGCATCCTTCAGCCGCTTGCGCGCCAACGCATAGCCCGTCGCCAGCGCCTGGCCGACCCCGCGATCGGCGAGCGCGATCTCGCGCGACCAGAACTGGGCGAAGATGCTCAAGACGACGCCGGCCACGATCAACACCAGGACGATCACGAGCTCCGCGCCGATCGTGGCCACCACGCCGATCACCTTCGCGGCCGTCTGCTCGCTCAGCAGGAGCAAGAGCGGCGTCGCGCCGAGCGCCAACAGGAGCAGGGCGACGATCCCGAACGGCAACCAGATGACCAGATCGAGCAGGAAGAGCCGGAAGGTGCGCTGGCTCCAGCCGAGCCGCAACCCCTCCCGCCAGGTCGGCGCGGCCGCCGTGGCCTCGATCTGATCCACGCTGCGATAGAGCGCGGCGCGGGCGACGTAGTTGACGATGATCGCGATGATCGTCAGGATAAAGAGGAGACAACAGCAGGCGACGATGACGGACGCCAGCGCCTGCCAGTCCACGCGGCCCAGCCCCAAGCGGTCAAGCCCGGGGATCTGGCCGGGGAACGGCAAGCTTCTGCCATCGCCGCCCCTGCCGCGCCAGCCGGTGCCGCCTCCGCCGCTGCCGCTCGTCAGCGCGAGCAGGATGCCGAAGAGCCACAAGACCTTGTAGCGCCGCGTGATCTCGTAGGCGCGCTTGATGAGTTGGGTGTAGTTCATGATGTGCTCCTCCGTGCAAAGATGATCAGCGCTTACTCCAGGTCAACGATCTGCAACCGATAGGCGGTTTCCAGCGCCTTGAGCGCCTCCATCACCTGGGCCTCATAACGACGCATGTACGTGATCGTGCGCAACCCTCGGTCGGCCGAGATGGAGCACCGCGCATCGGCCAGCGTCTTGCGCACCCGTTCCCACACCTCTTCGGTCGGCAGATGCAGGGTGATCTGCATCTCGCGGCGCACCTCGACGGTGGGCTTCTCGGCCGGCGCGGGCGGCCTCGCGACCGTTTTGGGGCGAAAGATGGTTTGCGCGCCGGCCGGCACGCGGGCAAAGGCATTATCGCCGTGCTTGATCCATATCGGCATCCGGCCGGCGGCCTCCAGTTCGGCCAGGAGCGCGGTCGGCGCGTGCGTCAGGCGCATCTGCGGGGTGATCTCTTCGGCGATCAGGCCGCGGACGGCCGGCAGTTCGTTGTCCGCCATCTCCCCTTCCCATACGGCATAGTCCACATACAACGTGAACTTGCTCGAATGTTCCGTCCATTCGCGCAGCTCGCGCACGACGTTTTGGGGCAACTCCCGGCCGCTGAGCTGCTCCAGCAACCGGATGACGTTTAGGCGGTCGTTTTGGGCAACCGCGGCCGCGACCTTTTCCCGGCGCAACCTGAGGATGGTGGCCATATCGCTCGTGACCACATCGGCCAGGGGCGCCAGTTGCGCCAGGACATGCGCCGGATACACCTCGGCCTGGACATAGATCTCCAGATTGGGTTGCACCGTCACGGTCGGCTCGGCGATCTGGCCGCGCAGGCTGCGCACGAGCCGCTCCTTCACCCGAAACGCCTGCAGGACATCGCGCGAAGGGAAGCGCTGCGGATGGCGGTTCTCGTCGTAGGCCACATCCACGTAGCCCATGATCAGCGGGATGCCCTCCAGGAAGCGCTCGATGTAGCGGCCCTCGATCCGCTCGAAGGCATCCGCCGCGAACTCGGGGATCTCGTCGCCCTGGCCGTAGGGCGATCCGACGCATTCGTGAAAACAGCTAAACCGCGACATCGGATTGCCCCACCGATCTTTCAGCGGGCCAGGAGGAATCAAGAAATGAGGATAGTTGGCCTTCAAATAAGCCACCAGCGACGCGGTGCTGAGCCAGACGTCGTGCTCGCAGCGCGCCAGGATCTCCAGCAGGAAGCGCCTGGCCGGCGCGAATTGCAGGATGGTCATGACCCCGGTGGCCGAACCCCAGGATGTGAAGGGGTCCAGCCGGCCGAGCACGCTGCGCGTGTAGAATTCGCAGACGGTAGTGTCATACTGGTTCGGCCGATAGTCGGCGATGAGCACATCCAGCAGCCGGCGTTCCTGTTCGGCCAGCGGAAGCTCTATGAACTGGCGATAGGCGGTCTCGGCCACGGCCATGTAGTTGTCGGGATACGTCTTCTCCGAGCTGGTGTAACCGGCATACACTCCTTCCGTGTCGTAGGTCACCAGCCCCAGGCGCAACGCCACATAATCCACGTAGTCGAGCCAACGAGACCGGGACATGCCATCCGGCTCCTCATCGGGCGCCGAGTCGTTGAGCAAGCGGGCCAGACGCGCGGCGTCGGCCCTGGGCAGTTGATTGCCGCGCACCGACCGCTTGATGGAATGGGTGCGCACATAGTCAATGAACAGGTGTAAATCCCGGCGCAGGTCGTGGGGATTTTGCACCACGGTCAACCGGCCGACATCGGCATGCGCCAGGGCGATGGGACCGGCCGGCAAGTCGTACTTCGGCAATCGGGGCAGATCGCGTTTCGGCGATTCGGTCACGGTCGTGCTTTTACGCGCCATCTTGCGTGTTTACCTCTTTCCCAGCTTTTCATCGTTCGGGGCGCGCACCGTCTTGATGACGTAGCCCGCCTTGCTGACCACCCGCTCGACGATGGGCAACAGCCCGTTGGGGAACGCGATGAATTCGTCCGACAGGCTGACGAAGTCGGTCTGATCGGGCAGAGCACGCTCGATCTGGACGCGCAGTCCCGGGTCGGTGACGCGGGCGATCAGCAGGTTGGTATGGATGATCTGTTTGCCCCAACGTTCGGCGGCCAGGGCCAGGGCTTCGCGATAGGTCGCCACATTCTCTTGCAACCAGCGCAACGTCGGCCGGCCCCGCACGGAAGCCATCGCCCGGCCCAGGCGGACCAGGTGCGGGGTCGCCAGCAGATAGGGGCCGGAGCCGGGCAGTTGAAGCCTGCTCACGGTTGCGATCTGCTCCAGAGCGTCATAGGGCACCGTGTAGAGGTTGATGATTAGGCTGCCGTCCGGCATCACGCTGAGGTAGGTGGCCGGATCTGTCGCGGCCGGCTCAACGGCCGGCAGGCGATAGCACATCTGGCCGGCAATCTCCTGGCGCGCCAGACAACCCCAGCGCCAGCCCACATCGCAGACGGTGGGGCCATCTACGACCTTGTGCCCGTAGCAGAACACTTCCAGCAGCGGCGTGAGGGCTTCGGCCGGCGCCCATTGTCCTTCCGGCAGCTTCGAACAAAGGTAGTGAACGGCCTCGACGGGCGTCAGGCTCCAGCGTCGCACCTCTTCGACGAGCCTCGAGTCCGGCTTCTTCTTCGCCTGCTCGAGCTCGGCCGACCAGCCGGCCTGTTGCCATTGTTGCAACAGGGCCGCGCGAAAAGGCTCCTGGCCGATCCGCAACATGCCGTCCACGATGTTGAGCGCAAAGCCCTGTACGCCCGACGCGGCCGGCGGCCGGCCTTCGCCGACAAGCTCCAACAGCTTCTGGCGCAACACCTCGCTGCGCACCTGGCCGCTGCCGGCGGCCGAGCGGACGTCGGGCAACAGGGGCGGCAGGAAAGCCTCGAATTCGGCCGGGAACCGGAAGCGCAGGCGTTGCAGCTTTGTCGTCGCTCCGTCATCGGGGAGCGCCTCGGCGTACAACAGCAAGCCGCGGCGGATCAGATTCGCCTGCACCCCCTTCATCACCTCGGCGTAGCGCTGGTTGTAGGTGTACACGGCATAGTGCGCCGATGTGACCCGGCTATCGCCGTAGACGCGCGCGAAGAAGGGGATATCCACCTCGTCCTTCACCCGCGCGAGGAGGTGCAACAGCGCGAGCTCGCGCTCGGATAGCCCGGCCAACGCCTCGGCCACGCCGATATCCGACAGGAAGAAATTCTCGAAGATCGCGCGCGAGCTGGCCTCGCGCGCGGAAAAGCCGCGGCTCTTGCAGATCGCCTTGATATCGGCATCGCTCAGGTGCACGCGGCACATCTGCTGTAGCATGTTCGGTGCATCCACCGATCGCCAACTCCTTCCCTTCACACGTCAAACCGGTCGCCGGCCGCCGAATCCACGATCGGAAGCCGCCACCGGACGGTGGGTGGAAATGACCAATCTGTGCGCCAGTGTACCATCTTTCGGCAAACTTCTCAAGCTGCGATAAGACGCCCCCGGAATCCCGCTTATATGCCGGCCCGCCCCCGGCTCTGCCACGCGGGCCAGGGCGGGCTGGCACGTGACGGTGATTTTCAGGTTAGAGCAAAAGTGTGCTAAAGTAAGGATGTTGGCTCCGGTCGAGCCGGCCCATCTCACATCGAGGCTTGCCATGTCGCACATAGAGATCGCTCGGGCTTATTTCGCCCAGAACTTCAGTTGTTCGCAGGCCGTGGCGGCCGCGTTTGCGGCCGACTTCGGCCTGGATGCGCCGATCTTGCTGCGGGTCGCGGCGCCCTTCGGCGGGGGCGTGGCCCGCTCGGGCGACACCTGCGGTGCGGTGACCGGCGCGCTGATGGTGATCGGCCTGCCGTACGGCATCATCCGGCCCGATCCTCCCGCCAAAGAGCGCACCTATGAGCGCGCCCAAGAGTTCATGGCGCGCTTCCGGGCATACAACGGCGCGTTGCACTGTCGCGATCTGCTCGGCTACGATTTCTCCACGCCGGAGGGTCGGACTGCGATCAAGGAGCGCAAGCTGACGCACACCATCTGCCCCCGCCTGGTCGAGAGCGCCGTTCAGATCCTGGAGGAGATGCTGGCAGTTTGACAAGCAGGGCAGATGCGTGTATACAGGATTTTAGAAACGTATTGTTAGAGAAATTCGATTACGGAGGGACAGTTGGCGATTTCATGGCCATGGACACCGAAAAGAAAATCGAAGATCGTATGGATTGACCTGGGCGACCTGGGCGACCTGGTTCATCCCCGCGGCCCGCACGAGCAATGGCAGGACCACGGCCTGGGACTGCTGCGCACCATCCTCAAACAGAACGGCATCGAGACCGATCTCGTTTCGACCCGGGCGGTCACCTCGTGGGAGCAGCTCCGCAAGCAGATCGTCGGCTACGACATGGCGATCATGAACGTGCGGAGCTATACTTTTCCTTCGGGGCGCAAGGCCGCGCAGTTATTTAAGGAAGTGAATCCGCACGGCATCGTGCTGGCGGGCGGCATGCACGCCACCGTCGCGCCCGATGAGATGCTGGAGGTGCCCGAGTTCGATCACATCTGCCAGGGGCCGGGCGAGAAGGTGATCGTCCCGCTGGTGAAGGATCCGGCCGCGTTCCCGCGCCTCTTCCAGGGGGAAGGGGCCAGGTCCATGGCCGAGTGGCCGATGATCGACCGCACCCTGTGGCCCAAGCCGGCAAGCTGGCAAACGCGGCGGCGCTTCAAATGGCACTGGCCGCTGGAGCCGGAATGCGGCTGGGGGCCGGGGCCGGTCGCCACCATCCTCACCAGTCGGGTGTGCCCGTGGCAGTGCGTCTTCTGCAACGAGAACTCCTACATCCCGAACATGGGCCGGCGGCCGGTAGATGCGGTCATCGAGGAACTGAACTACCTGGACAAGACCTACGGCGTCGGTTCGGTCGTCATCCACGACTCGATGTTCTTCCAGAATCCGACCTGGCTGAAGGAGTGGATCGAGAAGTATCCGCGCAAGACCAGGAACTGGACCTACTGGGCGGCCGGCCGCGCCGACACCGTGCGCCAGTGGCCCGACCTGTTCGAGGCGCTGGTGCGCGAGACCAACTGGAAGCTCATCTCCATCGGCTTCGAATCGGGCAGCGATCGCATCTTGCGCTTGCTGAACAAGGAATGCACCGAAGAGGACAACTACTTCACGATTGATCTGGTGAACCGCCTCGGCGACGAGATGGAGCGCGCCGGCCGGGAGCCGCCCAAGTTCTGGGCCAACATCATGCTCGGCATCCCGGGCGAGACGCCCGAGGATGCCTTCAAGACGATGCGCATGCTCAAGCGCATGAAGCGCGTCTTTCCGTCCATCTCCTACTACGCGCCCTATCCGGGCTCGGCGCTCGGCTTCCAGCTCATCGCCGAGGGGAAGAGCCTGATGTCGAAGGAGAACTACCACCGCTTCCCGGACGACGAGAAGGTCAAGGGCGTGAACTACGCCTTCTATCGGGAGCTGTTGGCCGGCAAATATGACGCCGAGGTGAATCGGGGCCTTACCCCAGAGGAGCAACGCCGGGGCTATCAGGGCCTGTATGCGCAGGCGTTGGTGAAGGCATAGGTGGGCAGATGAGCAGTTTCAGCAATCCGCACTTCATGTATCTGTTCGCGCTGAAGAACGGCAAGAAGAAGCTGGCCTACGGCCAGTCGCCGGAGGATGCGCTGGACATCCTGCGCATCCGCCTGACGCCGGAGGAGATGGAGCAGATCATCCCGACGGAATACATCCGCATCAACCAGCGCGAACTGCAGAAATACGTCCGAGAGCTCGGCTGATCGTCGCANCGCCTGCGCNCTTTGGTGCCTGGTCGGTCCGGTGTAGCCGATCGTCGGAGTTGCCGGAACGCGGAAATCAGGCTATAATGATGTCTGTGTGGACTCGCACAATCATATATCAGGGAAGGTTCCGATGATCGTCACAACCAAAAAACTGTTCGAACTTGCCTACGGCAAGTATGCGATCGGTGCGTACAACATCAACAACCTCGAACAATGCATGGGCCTGTTTCGCGGCAATCTGGACAGCCAGGCGCCCTTCATCATCCAGATCAGCAAGGGCGCGCGCTCGTACACGCACAAGGCCATGCTCGAGGCGATGATCCGCACCGCTAACGAGATCTTTCCCGATGCCGTGTTTGCCGTCCATCTGGACCACGGCGACGAGAAGACCTGCATGGATTGTATCGAAAGCGGCTTTTATAGCTCGGTGATGATCGACGCCAGCCATGAACCGTTCGAGAAAAATGTCGAGATCACCCGCCGCGTGGTGGAGGCGGCCCATGCGCGCGGCATCGTGGTGGAGGCGGAGCTGGGCCAGCTCGGCGGCGTCGAAGAGCACGTTTCGGTGGCCGAGGCGGATGCAAAGTTGACGGATCCCAAGCAGGCGAAAGAGTTCGTCGAGCGCACGGGGTGCGATTCGCTGGCGTGCGCCATCGGCACCAGCCATGGCGCCTACAAGTTCACGGGCGGCCAGGGGGTGCGCTTCGACGTCCTGGCGCAGATCCAGAAGGAATTGCCGGGCTTTCCGCTCGTGATGCACGGCTCGAGCTCGGTGCCGCAGGAAGAGGTGGAGCGGATCAACGCGGCGGGCGGTCGGATCAAGGGCGCCAAAGGGGTGGATGAGAATCAGTTCAAGCGGGCGGCCGAACTGGGCGTGACGAAGGTCAACATAGACACGGATGGCCGGCTGGTGTGGACCCGCGTCCACCGCGAGTTCTTCCGCGATTTCCCGGAGAAGTTCGACCTGCGCGAGCCGGGCAAGATCTTCATGGCGGAATACGCCAAGTTCATCGCGCACAAGAACGAGAAGTTGGGCAGCGCCGGCCAGTTGCCGATCGTGCGGGCTGCGCTGAGCTGATTGCCGTTTTGTCCGCAAGATGATCTGGCGGCCGGGGCCACAACGGTTCCCGGCCGCGATCTTTTTACGGCTACAACAGGATCATCGCCGCCACTCCCGCCATCGCCACCACCGTGCCGGCGACCGCGCGCCATGTCACCTGTTCGTGGAGGACGAAGCGCACCAGCGGCAGCGAGAGCACGGGCGTCATTGCCATCAACGTCGAAGCGATCCCGACGCGCGAGGATTGGATCGCGATCATCGAGAGCCAGACGCCGAGGAAGGGGCCGGCGAACGCGCCGCCGAGCAACGCGCGCGCGGCCACGCCGTCGCCGCGCACCCGGCGGATCGTGCGGCCGGCCTCGCCGATGGCCGCGGCCCAGAGCCACATGAAGGTGGCTGCCAGCGACATGCGGATCATCGTGGCCGAGAGGGCCGGGAAGCCGCCGGCCAGTCCGGGCTTGGCGATGACCAGATTGGCGGCCTGGCACATGGCCGAGCCGACGCCGAAGAGAATGCCCAGGGCGTACTGTCGGCCGGAGCCAGGGTGGGCCGAGACCCGGCGGCCGCGTTCGAGCACCACCCAGGTCACCCCGGCGAGGGCCANCGTCATGGCGGCCAGTTCGGGTGGGCTCAGCTTTTCGCCCAAGAAGACCCAGGCGAATGCCGTGCTGAAGACGGGCGCCAGCGAGAGGAGCAGGACGCCGATGCGCGGGCCGACGAGCAGGTAGCACTGAAAGAGGAGGCCGTCTCCGATCACCAGGCCGATCAGCGCGGAGAGGCCCAGCCACAGAAAGCGAAACGGCTCGGCGGTGGCGGGGAACGGTTGGCCGTAGAGGGCCCAGTGCATGCTGCCGACGAGCAAGACGGCNAAGACNAGGCGCACGCGATTGACGGCCATAGCGCCCACATGGCGGCCGGCGATCGTAAAAAGGAGCGACGAGAAAGACCAGAGCGTGGCCGCGCCGAGGGCGGCCAGCTCGCCCAGATAAGGGTTGCTCAATGAAGCGTTTCCTCCGGTGAAGATAGGGAGATTGTATCACAAGGGAGCGAAAGAGGCACAAACGGCTGGTCGTCAGGGCCGGCGCGGAAGCGATAGAACGATGCCCGTCAAACTTGACGAAGCAACCGATCTATGATAAAAATAAACCTGTCGAACGGCGCACAAGGGCGTGTGTCGGGAAGACAAGAGGGGACGTAGTGTAGTGGTAAACATGCCGGCCTGTCAAGCCGGAGATCGCGGGTTCGAACCCCGTCGTCCCCGCTCGACGTAATTCTGCATCACAGGCTTGACCGCCTGGGCGCAGACGTCGGTCGGGTGAGAGCCATCCTGAAGGCCTGGGAACCGTGTCAGGGGTGGCTCTCGCTGTTTTTAACCGCTCCGACGCCCGCACGTGAGTTGCTAAGGTGCGCCGCATCCACCTGACCCTATCTTACCGCGATTTTCGTAAGCCGTCAAGTTTTTGCGGGGCCCTTTTTACCCTTCCTGCTGCTCCCTGCGCATCTCGCCCGCGCCCTCCGCGTCGGCCCGTGCAGCGGCCAACCGCCGCCGCGTCGGCCCGATCCGCTCCCCCTTGACCGCCAGAATCTCCACCAGCGTGAACTCCGACCCCACCAGCGCCTCCGCCCCGCGGCGTTCGGCCTCGGCCGCCAGCCGGCGCATCCCCTGGGCATAGGCGGCCTCCGCCAGCAGCCCCAACAGCCCCGGCCGCCGCTGCGCCAACGCCTGCGCCGCCGCCACGCTCACCGCCTGGTAGAAACGATGCTCGCGCAGCAGCACGCCAAACCCGGCCTCGCGCAAGGCGTTGTAGTAGCGCGCGCTGTCCCACAGGTCGCTGCTCACATAGCCCCACGCCTCCGGGAAATAGGTGTAGACCCAATGCGCCGGCATCGCGCCCGGCAACGCCAACACCAGGCGCCAGTAACCTCCGGTCGCCAGAACCTCCTGCACGCGCGGCAGCGCGGCCAGGAACTCCGCCTGGTGCGCCACGCCCAACGGCGTGTCCAGCACGGCCAGCGTTCCGGCCGGCAAGGCCAGCGCCTCCGCCAGGGTCAGCTCTCGCAACTGCACCGCCGGCCACCGCCGATGATCCAGCCGCAACCGCGGCACCCCCGGCGCCGCCACCGCTCCGACCACGCCCCCCTCATGCCCCGCCTGCCGCCGGCGCCGCAACACCTCGCTCAACGCCGGGCTCATGCGCGCCGGGCCCTCGGGCCGCGACCACGGCCATGTCACCACAAACGGCGGCGCCACCGGCTGCTCGTCCACCGCCCGCAGCGCCGGCAAAACCGTCAGGCCCTGCTCGGCCGCCTGCTCCGGCGGCCACACCGGCACGAAGTGGCCCAGTCCCCGCTCGGCCAGCAGCGGGATGCGCCGAAAGAGGGGCACGAACGGCGCCGTCGGCTGCAGCAGCATCAGCCGGCCGCACGCCACGTCGACCTGCACCTGCCGCAACATCAGGCGCACCAGCGTCCGGCGATCCGCCTCCTCGGCCTCATCCCACACCACCACCAGCGACCCCAACAACTCCGCCGCCTCCTGCACCTCCCGCATCTGCTCCNCGCCCGGCAACTGCGCCAGCTCGCGGCGGATGCGCTCCAGCTCGCGGCGATAGATGTCCTCATCCTCGGCAAAGTCTCCCCGCACATACGCCTCCTTCAGCCGCCGTCGCTCCGCCTCCAGCCGCGCCCGGCGATTGGCCAGCGTTGCCGCCTCCTCCGTGTCCGCCAGCAGCGTCGCCAGCTCGGCCTGCCAGTCCGCCGGCAACTGCAACTGCCGCACGATCGCCCCGATCTGCGCATGCAACGGCTCNGCCCGCGTCCCCAGCCGCATGTTCGGGCAATCGTCGTACCCGCGGTCGAACGAGACCTCCCGATAGTAGTTGCCGCTCTCGGCCCCTTGTGCGCGCAAGGGCCGGCCGCACAGATGGCAGCGCGCCACCTGGCTCAACAGATAGTAGCGCCCCACGGCCGCTCCCTGGTGCACGGCCCGCGGCTGTCGCCACCGGCGCTGGCGCACCCGCTCGCAGGCCGCCCACAGCTCCGGCGTGATCAGCGCCTCGTGCTGGCCCTCGAACACCTCGCCCGCCCCCCGCGCCCGCTGTCCGGCCCGGTAGACCACCTTGCCCGCGTAGAACGGATTGCGCAGCATGTCGTTCACCGTCTCCACGCTGAAGCGCCGGCCCGTCCGCGTGCGCCAGCCCCGCTCGTTGATCAGCTCCGTCAACTCCTCGATCGAGTAGCGGCCGCTGGCATAGTGCTCGAACAGGAAGCGCACCACCTCGGCCTCGGCCGCCACGACCACCGGCGCCGCCCGGGGGGAGCCGCTCAAGGCATAGCCATAGGGCGCCACCGAGGCATTGTACAATCCCTCGCGGGCCCGCTCCCGCTTGGCCTTGCGCGTGTGCAGGCGCAAGATGTCGATGTAGTACTGGTTGATGGCGGCGATGATCGTCAGCAGGAAGCGGCCGGTCGGATTGGACAGGTCGAACTGCGGCTCCTTGACCGAGGCGAAGCCCACGCCGTGCCGTCCCAGCTGCTCGAAGATGGCAAAGGTTTCGTACACCGACGACCGCGACAGGCGCGACAATTCGTGCACCACCAGAATGTCGAAGGCGCCCTGTGCGGCTGCCAGCAGCACGGCCTGCAAGCCCGGTCGGTCGAGCGTCTGGCCGGTGATGCCGGCATCCACGAACTCGTTGACCACCTGCCAGCCGCGCGCCGCCGCAAATTCGCGGATCTCGGCCAGCTGCGCCGCAATCGAGAGTCCCTCCTCGGCCTGCATCTCGGTCGACACGCGGGCATAGGCCACCGCCCGTTCGCCGCCGGCGCCGGCCTCGCCGCCGGGCCGCGGGGCCGGCCCGTTCGTCTTGCGCTGTTTCATGGTTCGCTCTCACCTCGTTCGCTCAGACTGCCTGGCGCGGGGGCGGAACATCGTCCGGCGCGGCCCGCACCGCGCATCGCCACCCCGCACGGCGATTATAGCCCAGCTTGCCGGCCGGCTCAAGTGGCCGCTGCGTGCCTGCGGCCGGTGCGGGGCGGCGCCCAACCCCGCGCCGGCCGTCCCCTCAGGTCGTGCGCTGCCGGCGTCGTCGCTTGCGCCAGAGCTCTGCCAGCTTGCGCAACCACGCCCGGCGCAGCGCTTCATCCGGTTGAACCGGCTTCTTGGGCTTCATGACTGGCTCCTTGTCGGATATGGGTACGTGCCGCTGCCGCAAATTGCCGGGCTGAACCGGCTTTTTGGGCTTCATGGCTGGCTTCTTGTGCTCCTTTCTGGCCCGTCGACGGGCATCTGACCCTCGCGACCGCGGTGTCCGGTGCACCGTCCTGCTCGCGTGCCCGGCGGCGGGTGGCCGGCTCCCGCGCCCCGCCTCGTCGATGCCGGGACACTGGCTGCTGCGCAAATGCACTGGCTGCCAGTCTTGGCGCATTGCTGCACATAGAGTATCATCTCGTCGTTTGCCCTTCAAGGGGCAAGAATCCATCCGATGGGGGCCGAAAATTGACTGCCAGCACGAAGAAGTCACCCGCGGCGGGCTGGCCAGAGAGGACGACCTCGGCGGCGGGGTTCGCCGGGGTCCTGCGCACCTGGTTGGCGCACACCGATCACAACCAGAAGAGCCTGGCGCTGGCCATTGGCGTCCATCCCAGCACGGTCAGCGGCTGGGTTCAGGGCCACAAACGGCCGGATTTGCTCTCGTTGCTGCGCACGCTGGCCACCCTGCGTGGCTGGCTGGGCCCTCGCTGGCCGGCCCACGAGGCGCTCGATGCGGTTGCCTGCCTGGGCTGGGACTGGTGGGCGATCCAGGCGGCGGCGGGCCGGCTGCTAAAAAAGGGGATGCCGAGACGTTCCTGGCCTGGTGGGATACGGCCCGGCCGACCCTGCGCAGCCTCTTCCGGCCGCCCCGGCCCGTGCTCCACGTGCCGCGCAGCGGTGAGGCCGGCCTGGTCGCCGCGCTGACGGCGCTTGTCGGCTACCGCCAGGCGCGCTGGCGGGCCGTGCTGCTCGTCGGCCTGACGGGGAGCGGCAAGACCGCCCTGGCCCAGGCGCTGGCGGAGGACGGCCGGGTTCGTCGCACCTTTCGCGACGGCATCGTCTGGCTGGACGGCCGCTGCGACCCGCACGCGGAGCTCGATCGGCTATGCCTGGCGCTGGGCCTGGACCGGCCGGTCGGCGAACGGCCGGTCGAGTGCTGGCGGCGCTGGGCCGGCGCGGCCGAACGCCGTTTGCTGCTGATCGTTGATGATGCGGTCTCGGCCGAGGGCGTGCCGCCGCTCATCGCCGGGGTGGGGCCGCAGGTGGTGGCCTTGATCACGACCCGGCAGGGGGTGGAGGTGCAGGCCGAGGTCGAGCGCTGGCTGCCGGCCGACCGGATCCTGGTCCAGCCGGTGGTCGGGCTGACGCCGGCCGAGGGGCGGCAGTGGGCGGAGGCAGTAGTTGGCCACGCGTTGAACGATGTTGAGTGGGAGCTCGTCCAGGCGGTCGGCGAGCGGGTCGGCTGGCACCCGGAGGCGTTGCGCCTGGCTGCGTTCGAGGGCCGGGAGGCCGGCTGGGCGGGCGTGCTGGGCGAGCTGGAGGCCGGGCGCCTGCCGTGGTCGACGCTCGGCGAGCGGCTGCTGGGCCAGCGGGCCGGG
>JGI24188J35168_1001322_pt1 | contig 14437 bp, 12 predicted proteins | sample YNPBryantNP2012_FD_35168 | JGI IMG/M metagenome (IMG submission 35168) | reverse complement strand
CAGGAGGCGGGCTTCGCTGTGCATCGGCTACCGGCGCAAACACAGGCAGAGACGCAGCTACGCCATCGGGTGGTGAAAGCGGTGNTTCTTCTGGCGGCGGACTTTGACGAGCGGCTGCACAACGAGNGCACCGCGCAGGTGCAGGTGCTGTTTGACCCCTTAAATGACAGTTCGCGCGATGCGGTGCAACGCCTCCGGACAGTGAGCGATCAACTGAGCGCAGAGTGGGTGCAGCGACGCCTCGCCCGCCGCTTCATCGGGGCGGAGTTCACCCGACCCATCGCCCTGACCACCCAGGCAATCCAGACCGAAAGCCCGGTAGGCAACCTGATGCTGAGCATCGTGCTGCCCTACGTCATCGTGCTGTCGGCGTTTTTTGGGGCGGTGTCGCCTGCGTTTGACCTGATTGCAGGAGAGAAGGAGCGTGGCACAATGGAGACCCTTCTGGCGACGCCCGCTACCCGGCGGCAGATTGTATGGGGCAAGTTCCTCACGGTCGCCGTGGTGTGCATGGTGGCAGCCATCTTCGCCATGCTGGGCATGTTGCTGGCGTTTACCCTCCCCACAAGCGCACATATCTTCAGCGAACAGGCGGGCAAGTTCCGCGTTTCGGCTTGGGCGATGGGCGCGCTGGTGGTCACGCTGATTCCGCTGACCGTATTCTACTCGGCGGTGCTGACCATTATCTCCACCTTCGCCCGCAACCAGAAAGAAGCGCAGACCTACCTGATCCCGCTCAGCACACTGGTGGTACTGCCAGCGGTGGCGTCGATGTTCGCACGCACCGAGTCGGGACTGTGGCTGGCGGCTGTACCTGTACTCAACGGCGCGATTATCATCAAACAGGTGCTGACAGGGGTAATGGAGCCTTCCTTCCTGTTGCTTTCGCTGCTGGCGTCATGCGCCGTGGCAGTCGTCAGCCTTCAGGTTGCCACCCGCCTGTTCGAGCGGGAGACCATCCTGCTCAGCTCGTGAGCGATTAAAGAACCTCTCCAACCTCACCCAGCATCTGTTCGCGCAACAGGGGGATGGGCGGGAACCCTGCTTTCAGGTAATTATCATGGAATTGTCGCAGGTTGAACGCCGCGCCCTGCTTGCGCTTCAGGTCTTCCCGCAGCTTGAGCAGCAGCAGTTTGCCCAGCGTATAGTTGCAGTACATCGGGTCGACCGTGCCGCGCTTCGCCTCGCGTTCGGCGTTGATGGGTTCCATGTGCGCCTCCTCGACGAACAGCTGCTTTGCCTCGTCCACGCTCATTCTCCGTGTGTGCATCCCGAAGCCAGCGACGTATCGGCAGGCGCGCAGCAATGCCTCATGCAACTGCGCCAGACGGTATCGCGGGTCTTCCGCTTTGTAGCCCAGTTCCATGAACAGCTCCTCGCAGTAGTGCGCCCAGCCCTCCGCGTTGGAGTAGGAGCCCAGCATCTTGCGCAGGCGTGTGGGGGCATGTTTCAGCCACAGGAACTGCACATAGTGCCCCGGATACGCCTCGTGGATGCTGATAGCGGTCAGGTTGTAGCGGTTGAACGCGCGCAGGTGCCCTTCCACATCCTCTGGCGACCAGTCGGGCGCGGGCAGGGTGATGTTGTAGAACGCTTCCGTCGCTACCTCTTCGAAGGGACCGGGCGTGTCCATGCTGGCAAAGGTCAGCTCGCGCATGAACTCGGGCGTCTCCTCCACCCGGCAGCGCACGTCGGACGGGATGGTTACCACCTCGCGGTCGATACAGAACTGACGCAGCTCCTCCAGCATCTGCTGCGTGAACGGGATGAGCTGGTCGGCAGCGGGATGGTCTTTCGCCATCTCGTCGAACACCTCTCTCGGCGAGCGAGTGGCGTCTATGCGCGCCGCGGTCTTGGTGAACTCCTCCTGCAGTCTCTGCAGCTCGCGCTTGCCGATGTCGATGAGCTTATCCANTGGCATTTCCACCCCCTCGCCCCATTTCAGGCGCAGGCTGTAAAGCCGCTCACCGATGGCAAAGGGGTGTTGTGCGCGGGGAAGCAACTCCTCTTCCAGCCATGCGGCGTAGGCACGATACGTATCGATAACCGCCCGATTTGCCTCCTCGAACTCGTTCCAGAGTTTGGTGTCCGTCACCTCGCGGAAGGCGGCAGGAAGCGATTGCTCGAAGAAGCCAATGGTGGCTTTGACCTGCTGGATAGCGATTTCGGTGGGCACACGCGCGGGCTCACTCAGCTGACGGCGGGCATGTTCGAACACTACCGGCGCCTGTTTCAAGCGGGAGATGACCGCTTTCAGCCGCTCTTCCGGCGGGGCAAACGAGCGCTTTGCCAGCGCGAAGACCCCCCCGACGACGATGCTGTTGGGCACATCGGGGTCGTGCGTCCAGCTGCGCCACGCTTCGAGGTCAATCAGCCGATGCTGAATCTCGCTCTCCGCCAGCGCGTGGTCCAGAGCGCGTTCCGGACTCAGCTGTTCCCGCGGGATGGACTGTATCTCTCTCAAAAAACTGTAAAGGGCGCGAATCTCCGCAACGCGTGCGGTCTCGGAGTTGTCGTATACGTGATGGTCGTAGGTGTGTACGCCCAGATAGGTTGCCATTTCGGGGTAGCGTTCCAGCGTCATCTGTGCCAGGCGGTCTGCCAGCGCATCCCAGCGTTCGTTCCAGTTGTTGGTCATACGGAGCCTCCTGTTCCTGCATTCTGCCGACGCAAAAGTGCAATGACCACAAGTTTGCCCCCTTTCGGGAGCTGTCGGTTCGGGATAATGGTAGCAGAGGGATACGGATAGTGTCAAGCAAGAGACCGCCATGCATCCGAAACCGAGTTCGAGGTATCTATCGTATAGGGAAGAGAAACTGTGTACGAGGTGAAGTCTATGTACCGAACGCTTATTGCGTTGCTTGGAGCACTGCTGCTGACCGTTTCAGCCGTTGCGCAGTTCGCACCGCCGAAAGACGCCCTGAGCGTACAGGCGACGGCTTCGGTCAAGCAGGTTGTGCCCGGCAAGCCTTTCGAAATACTGGTTACGCTGAACATCAAGCACCCGTACCACGTGAACGCCAACCCGGCGAGCGAGAAGTTCCTCATTCCTACTACCGTGACGATAGACCCCGTACCGGGTATCACCTTCGCTGCTCCTCAGTATCCGAAAGGCTTGTTGCGCGAGTTCGCTTTCACGGGCGGCAAGAAAATCGCAGTGTACGAGGGCAAGATTGTTGTTCGTGTCACCGCTACACCCTCGAAGCAGCTAAAAGGGGGCGAGGTCACCGTCCGGGGCAAGGTGAACTATCAGGCGTGCGACGACAAATCCTGCTATCCGCCCGGAGACTTACCGTTTAGCCTGAAGCTAAAGGTCGCCCCTTCGGCGGCAAGTATTGACACAGAGGGTGAGCAGGCGGTGGCGCAGGCAGAACAGACTGGCGCGTCGCCCGGTTCCGACGGCGCGGCAGTGGCGGGCACGTTCTCTTCCACGCCAGGGGGAGCCTATCTGCAGAAACTACAGGATTTGCTGAACGCAGGACGGTTCGGCATCGCGTTGCCGATAATCCTGCTGCTGGGGCTTTTGCTGAACCTCACGCCCTGCGTGTACCCGCTGATTCCTATCACCATCTCCTTCTTCAGCCGGCAGACGGCGGGCAGTGCGGCGCGCACATTTGGTCTGTCGCTGGTGTATGTGTTCGGAATGGCGTTGGTGTACGCGGCACTGGGCACCGCGGCGGCGGCACTGGGAAAGACCTTCGGTTTCCAGCTGCAGAACCCGTGGGTGCTTGGTGGGTTTGCGGTCATCCTGATTGCGCTTGCGCTGAGCATGTTTGGCCTGTACCAGTTGCAGCTTCCTGCCGGTTTGCGCAACAAGGCGCGTCTGCGCGAAGGCTGGCTGGGGGCGTTCTTAATGGGACTGCTGGTCGGTGTGGCAGCAGCACCATGCGTGGGCCCCGTGGTTGTCGCGCTGGCGGCGGTGGTTTCGGGCACGGGCAATGTGCCACTGGGCTTTCTGCTGTTCCTGACGCTGGGAATCGGGCTGGGTATCCCGTATATCATGCTGGCAATGTTTTCGGGGGCGATTCGGCGACTGCCGCGCAGCGGCGAGTGGATGGTGGCGGTCGAGCATCTATTTGGCTTCGCGCTAATCGGTGTGGCGATATTCTTCCTCAGTCCTATCCTGCCTGCGATGGTGTATAAGTGGCTGATGTTCGCTTTCCTGGCGGGCGTGGGGGTCTATCTGGCTGCCGTAGACAAGCTGGCGAAAACGGTGCGCGGCTTCTTCTGGTTCAAGCGACTGCTGGGCGTAGCGCTGGTGGCATGGGCAGTGATGATTGCGCTCCCCACCCAGAAGGCAGAGGGCGGTCATATCGCCTGGCAGCCGTACAGCGAGGCAGCCCTGCAGCAAGCTGTTGCCGAAGGTAAGCCGGTGGTCATCGATTTTTATGCCGACTGGTGCCTGCCGTGCAAGGAGCTGGAGGCAAATACTTTCTCCGACCCGCGTGTGGCGCAGGCGTTTGAGGGCATCGTCGCATTGAAGGCAGACCTGACTCGCGATGATAGCCCTGCCGTGCAGGACTTGAAGAAGCGGTTCGGCATCGTCGGCGTGCCTACCATTGTCTTTCTGGACGGCTCTGGTCGTGAGCAAGGAGCGCTGCGCCTGGTGCAGTTCGAACCGCCGGAGGCGTTCTTGAAGCGAATGGCGCAATTCCATTCGTTGACGACACAGACAGCGAAGCGATAAGGAGGATACGATGCAACGATTCGGTTTCTGGTTACCGGTGGCTATTCTATTGGTGGTTGCCGGAGTTCTCTGGCAAACTCGTGAAATGATGCCGCTGGAAGTGGTGCGTGTGTTGATGACGGTAAGCCTTGGTGTGGCAGGCATACTGCTCCTGCGCAGGCGCGGTGCCCATTCGGTGCTGGGTTTTGCACTGATCATGGGGGCGCTGTGGGTGGCGCAGCCCGGCGTGCTGGCAGGCAAGGGGCAGGTGAATATGCTCCCCGCCAGCAAAACGGCTATTCTGCAGGCTATCGATGAGGGCAAGCCGGTGGTGCTTGTCTTCAGCGCGGACTGGTGTCCGTTCTGTCGGCGTCTTGAACGAGAGACCTTTACCGACGGCGAGGTCGCCCGGCTGGCGAAGGACTTCGCAGTGTTTCGCGTGGATATGACATCCAGCACGCCCCCGCCGGAGACGGTGGAGCTCGCGAAGAAATATGGCGCGGAGGGACTGCCGACAGTGGCTTTTCTCAACGCGCGTGGCGAATGGGTGAAGGATTTGACCCTCGTCGGCTACGAGCCTCCGCGCGAGTTCGCGAAGCGATTGCGCGCGCTGCGCGACGCCAACTGAAGCGCTTGCTTATTGTCCCATCATCTGGATGACGACCTGCCGTTGCCGCGGGCGAGTGTCGAAGTCGATCAAGACCACCTGCTGCCAGGTACCCAGCGTCGCCTGCCCCTGCACCACGGGGATGGTGAGGGAGGGNCCCAGCAGCGATGCGCGCACATGGGCGTGTCCGTTGTCATCGCCCCAGCGAGCCTCGTGGGCATAAGAGGCGCCGGTGGGAGCGATTGCCTCGAAAGCGCGCTGCAGGTCACTCACCAGCCCCGGCTCGAACTCCATGGTGGTCAGTCCCGCTGTAGAGCCTATCACGAACAGAGTAACTGTTCCGTTCTGTATACCGCTTTCTCGCACCGCTGCTTGCAGTTCCGATGTCAGGTCTATGGTGTGCCCGTTTCCCCGGGTCTCTTTGCGGATGGTGGTATGGAATACCTTCAAAGTATCCACAGGTTCCTCCTCTGGATAGTGATGCCTGCTATAAGCTATCATGCGTGGCAGGTGATGTCAACATCGTGAACGCGGTTGCCGCGCAGAGGTTGATGTCAACGACCATCGCCAGCCACATACAGGAACCCGGTGCATGGTCTGCGAAGTGTTATTTCAAACATCTGTGAAGGAGTTACGGTAATGCGCAGGGCAAAATGGTGGCGAACCGTACTGACCATCAGTGCATGCGTGATTGGCGCGGGGTTTCTCGTGCGGGCGGTGCTCTCGAAACTGCAGCCGCCGGTGAAAAAGGAAACCGTCATGGTACCCATGCGCGATGGCGTGCGTCTGGCGACCGATATCTACTTTCCCGAAGGCGATGGGCCCTTCCCCGTGATTTTGCTGCGTTCCCCCTACGACCGCAAACTGGGCGAGGGTATTGCGCAGGATGCAGCGCGGCGGGGATATGTGATGGTGGTTCAGAACACGCGCGGACGGTTCGGCTCGGAGGGAGAGAACCTGCCTTTTGAAACCGATGGCTGGGGCAGGCTGCGCGACGGTGAGGATACGGTGGAATGGATAGCCCGCCAGCCGTGGTGCAACGGCAAAATCGGCACGTGGGGTGGTTCCGCACTGGGCATCACGCAGTACCTGCTGGCTGGCACCGGAACGAAGAGGGTAACCGCGCAGAATATCACGGTGGGCGCACCAAGCCTGTACCATGGCGTGGTATACTGGGGTGGTGTGTTCCGCAAAGCGATGATTGAGGACTGGCTGCGCATCAGTGCGTTTAGCCCCGATGCGCTCAAAATCTGGACATCTCATCCTACCTACGATTCCTACTGGCGCGAGCGAGACATGACCACCCGCTTTCGCTATACGAACGCACCCGCCATCCACATCGGCGGCTGGTACGATATCTTCGCCCAGGCAACCATAGATGCCTTCGTTGGAATGCAAACACGAGGCGGACCCGGCGCACGAGGCAAGCAGAAACTGCTGATAGGACCCTGGACGCATGGGGTGTTTCAAGAGAAAGCAGGGGAACTCACCTTCCCCAATGCCAAGAACCCACCCACAACCGCACACGACATCTGGAAGTGGTTTGACCACTATCTGAAAGGTGTAGATAACGGTGTAGACCGTGAGCCCGCAGTAACCTACTACGTGATGGGCGATGTGACCGACCGCAACGCCCCCGGCAACGAATGGCGTNNTGCCAATCAGTGGCCTCCCNTGAACGCGACGCCAACCCCCTTCTACCTGCATCCTGACCGCTCGCTATCCACACGGAAACCCGAAGAGGGAGACACNCTGAGCTACACCTACGACCCCAAAGACCCCGTGCCGACCGTAGGCGGACCGAGGTTGACGCTGCCTGCCGGAGCGATGGACCAGCGTAAGATAGAAAGCCGTCCCGATGTGCTGGTGTTCACCAGCGAGCCGCTACGCGAGCCGATGGAGGTGACCGGCAGGGTCAAGGTGATACTGTGGGCTTCCAGCGACGCACCCGACACCGACTTTGCGGCGAAGTTGTGCGATGTATACCCGGACGGACGCTCCATCAACATCTGCGAGGGTATCCTGCGTGCCCGCTTCCGCGAAGGGTTTTCTAAGGAAAAGCTCATGCGGCCGGGCACGCCGTATTGCTTTGAGATTGACCTGTGGAGCACCAGTATTGTATTCAACAGGGGGCATCGGATTCGGGTGCACATCACTTCGAGCAACGCTCCCGCGTTTGACCCCAACCCCAATACCGGCGAGCCTTTCCGTGCCAGCGAACGTACCCGTCCAGCGCACAACACCATCTACATGGATGCCGGTCGTCCAAGCCATATCCTGCTACCGGTGGTCAAGGGGAACCGATAATCCGTAGCGAACACTCCCCGGCAATCAGCTTGCCGGGGAGTGCGGAGGTGCCACACGAAACCGAGTCGGGACTTTTCAGTAGTACTCTGCTGGACCGGGTTGTGCAATCAACACCAGCAGGGTGTAGAAAACCAGTGCACCGACCAGATAGAGGGCAAACGCCACATGCGCTGGTAGCGTTGGCAGGCGAACGGGAACAATCTCTACGGTCATATTATCGGGCGAGATGGCTGGACTGTTCGTCGCAGATAGCCCTTCCACTGCGACGTCTGCACCCCCGGCGTTACTGCGGGTGACAGATGGGGCGGTTTCTGCAGAACTATTCCAACTGTTCACCAAGGCGACTATCGGATGATTCTTGACGATGTCCTCGATGACCGCCGCGCGCGCCGGTAAGATGACCCCCAGCACGGCAAACAGTATCAGAACCCCAACCACACCGACTTTTTGGCTCATGGTTGCACCGCCTTTCGCGAATTTTAGACGGTATTCTTACATATCCCGCGTCACCTTAATACTACCATAATATCTGCACGTTCCGCAAGTGTGCCGGACAGTGTTCAATAAAAATTTCCCAAAGCAAAAGGGGGGCAGGACATAACGCCTGCCCCACATCTGTCATCTACGCGCGGCGTCGCTTGATGCCCATCAGCGCAAGCACTCCACCCGCCAGCGCGACGATGCTTGTCGGTTCGGGCACCACGTGGATGGCGAAGTTGTCAATCCAAACCACATCCGCGCCCGTTCCGGAAGCAGCGTCATGGGAAAGAAGGATACCCCAGCCCGTTAGCGAGGTGATACCGCTAATGGGGATACCATTGTCGACCATCACCCCGTTGTACCAGGAGTACGCCTTCCCCTCGTTGAAGTCCCACATCATCTTGAGCGTGACGTACCGGTCAAAGATGGTAGGTGTAGAGGTTGCACCGGCGCTCCAGCCAAACGGGTGGGTGGCGTTCGACATGTCCCACTGCAAGCCATAGGTGGGCTCGCCGTTGTCGATCCAGTACCACCACAGGTTTTGCTTTTGGTTGGGTCCGATGCGGTAGATGTCGAAGGTCACGATGACCACTTTCCATCCGGCTGCCAGCGGGTCGGGGATTTCACGCGCCATCAGCGAGTAGTCGCCCTGGCTGTCCCCGACTTCCAGGCGGACTGCCTGCCCACCGGAGACCGGCTCGGGGGAGAACACCACCCGCGAGGTGTCTCCGGAGGTGCCGCCACCCTCGCTGATCCAGCCGTCCTGTCCGTTCAGAACGCCCGGTCGGAAGGTAGGTGCCTCGAAACCCTTCGAATCGTACCACGCCAGCTGTGCTTGCACTGCGGTAGTTGCCAGCGCCATCACCACAACTGCCGCCAGAAACAGACGAATCTTCACGATACTGCCCTCCTTTCCTGTTATGGCATCAGGTACACCATAAGTATAGTTACCTGCGCCGAAAAGTGCAACCGGTATTCTTACGGGGTTTTGGGCAGCGGCGGGGAGTATCGGGTATCATATACTATTGGTCATCACAAAAGGGAGGAGATTGGGAATGACAACCCTGCTTGAGCGCGCGATTGCGGAGATTAAGAAACTCCCTTCGGATATTCAGGATGCCATTGCTGCCCGATTGCTGGCAGAACTGTCGGATGAGGTGTGGTGGGAAAACCAGTTTACCTCTACCACCGATGAACAATGGCGGAGGATGGCAGCAGGAGCGCGGGCGGAGATTGACGAAGGAAAAACGCTGCCTCTGGAACAATTCCTGAGCGAATTCGAGGAGAAACAGTGACATCGAGTGTTACGCGCAGTTTCAGGGAGCTTTTTGAAGCGTTGCCGGTTGAGGTACAACGGCAGGCAATCCGCTGTTACCAGATGTGGAAATTCGACCCACATCACCCGAGTCTGCAGTTCAAGTGCGTAAGCCCCACGCACTCCATCTATTCTGTGCGCATCAGTCTATCCTACAGGGCTCTAGGAATACTGCAGGGTAGCCACGTTACATGGTTTTGGATTGGTAGCCACAGTGATTACGAGAAGCTGCTGGGACGTTTTTAGCAATCCGGGTAAACATGCACTTGGTGGAGGCGGAGGGACTCGAACCCTCGTCCAGAGTGATTTGCCCCAGGCGTCTACGAGCGTAGCCATCGTTTTGTCTCTCGCCGTCGGGTACGCCCGATGGCAGGCTTACCCAACAGCCAGTTCACCCTGCGCTTTCGCCCAAACGGCGGTGAACGTTTCCGTTCAGGCTAGCCGGCATAGCACACGCCCACATCCGCCTCGGCCGGCAGGAGACGGCTGGACGGCTGCCTCTTAATTAGGCAGCGAGAGCGTACTGAGGAGTCGCTCCTATTTTTCTGCCGCTTTTTTACGAGGCCAACGGCACCTCGGCTCGCAGCCTGAGCGCGCCTCTACCCTGTCGACACCAATCGCCCCCACGGGTAGCCACTATTATTATAGCATAAAATCGCCGTTTTTGTTCCCCAAAGTCAGCATGGCGCAAAATCGAACATCTCCCGAAGCCATTCGTCGGTCGGTTGCGTCCCATATTCGCTGATTTGGAACGCCTCGGCGAACTCGTAAGCATGCATTGGGGCAAGGCGTGGATTACTGCGTTGTGCCGCCGCTTTCGCGCTTCGTGCCTCACGGTGCATCCACGCCGATACCCACTCGCGCATCTGCGCCCGACTGAGGGGCAGGGGAGACATTCCCATTGTGTAAGGTATCCACTCCGCAAACTGCGACTCGTGGGCACATACCATGTCGATTTTCATCTCCATCACCCTGTCGATGCACACCACCACGTCAGCACGGAAAACGGTCGGCTCGGTAAAATCATCGTGCCAGTACATGATGACGGGCATCCGTTTCAGCGCAGGCACGTCGGCGCACACCAGAGGCACCGTCAGCAGGTACGCCGCGTCCAGCACCAGCTGTGCCGTCACCCGATGGTCACGGTGATAGTCGTTGGGACGGTTCACCAGTATCAGGTCGGGACCTCTGCCGGGCTCACCAAACGAGCGAATGGCGCGTATCATCGATGAAGTGGTTTCATGATTCACATACACTCCTCCATCGGGGGCGCCGAGACACACAAAATCTGCCCCGACCAGTGCAGCCGCCCGTTGCGCTTCTGCCATGCGTCGTTCGACCAGCAACCGGGGGTTCGTCGCATAATCCTCTTGGTAGTGTCCTTTGCCGCCATCGGTCACGCTGAGGAAGCGCACGATATCACCCCGTTGCCGCATCAGCGTGACCGTGCCGCCGATACTGCCCTCCACGTCGTCCGGGTGTGCCCCGACACACAGGATGTATCGCATCCTCTCCTCCTGCAGAAAATGGTTGTGTGTCGGATTCGTTTCGTGCCTGCTGCTTCCCTTCCCGGCAGGAATCGGTGACGATAACTGCGAACACGAAAGTAATCCGCTTTCTGAGGAGGGCGAGCATGAAGAAAGAAATCAGTCCGACCACGGCGGCGATTGTGATTGTGCTGGTGCTGGCGGTTCTGGCGATTATCGGATGGCGCTACTTCTTTGCAGAACCGGCGGCACCCGTCGTCGATCCTTCTAAGATGCCAATAGGTGGTCCGGGAATGCCTCCGCCCGGTATGACGCCGGGCGGCGCACCCGCGGGACCTGCGCCTGGGGCACCTGCGCGGTCTGGCGCACCTGCCACGCCTCAACGTCCGCCAGCATCGGAGGGTTACTGACGCAGGAGCAGGTGAGCCATTGCGAGGCGGGACGGGCGATTGCCCTTCGCAGTGGCTCGCCTCTCCGCGTACACTGTTCCAATCACCGCGACAGAACGATGTGAGGTAAGCAAGCCATGAGTGCGACAGAACTACCGGAAAGGATGCATGCGGTGCGTTGCCACGCGCCTGAGGACTACCGCCTGGAGCAAGTGCCGGTGCCTGAACCTCGCCCCGGAGAGGTTATCGTGCAGGTGGAGGCATGTGGCATCTGTGCAGGGGATGTCAAGTGCTTCTACGGCAACCCGTCCATCTGGGGCGACGCCACGCGCCCGCGCTACGTGCAGCCGCCCGTAGTGCCCGGGCATGAATTTGTCGGGCGAGTAGTCGCGCTGGGCGAAGGTGCCGCAGAGCGTTTCGGCTTGCAGGTAGGCGATCGCGCCATTGCCGAACAGATTGTGCCCTGCGGCAGGTGCCGGATGTGCGACCGCGGCATGTACTGGCTGTGCCGCGACCGCGAGATTTTCGGTTTTCGCGAGAAGGCGCAGGGTGGCTGGGCGCAGTATATGCGCTTCCCTGCCAACGCGCGTGTGTATCGCGTCCCCGAAAAACTGTCCACCGAGCAGGCGGCGCTAATCGAGCCTCTGGCTTGCTCGATGCACGCGGTAGACCGCGGGCAAATCCAGTTTGGTGATGTCGTAGTGATTGCGGGAATGGGTCCGCTGGGACTGGGCATGGTGGCGTGCGCCCGGCTGAAGAATCCGGGTTTGCTAATTGCGCTCGACCTGCGCGACCACCGGCTGGAAGTGGCAAAACGCCTCGGGGCGGATATGGTGCTAAACCCCTCCCGCGATGATGTGCGTGCCGAAATCAAAAGGTTAACCGACGGCTACGGCTGCGACGTGTATATCGAAGCCACCGGACACCCGCAGGGCATCCTGTTGGGTCTGGATATTATCCGCAAAGCGGGCAATTTTGTGGTGTTCAGCGTGCTGCAGGAGCCGGTGACGGTAGACTGGACGATTCTGGGCGACGTGAAGGAGCTGAACGTCTACGGTTCCCATCTGGGACCCTACTGCTACCCCAAGGTCATCGACTACCTGAGCCGCGGCTTACTGAAGACGGAGGGCATCGTGACGCACCAGCTGCCTCTCTCCGAGTTTCGGCACGGCATCGAGATGGTACATGAGGGCAGAGAGTCCATCAAGGTGTTGTTGATACCCTGATTTGCTGTTCTGAGACAGTGTTTGAAAAAAACGCCCTAGCGACCGAAAGTCGCTGGGGCAGAATCTGAGGCGGTTTTTTCGAACACCCCCACCGTTGTCCGCTATCGGGTATACTACAATCAGCCATGGACGACATTCTGCAGGTAGCGCGGTCACGAGTGCTCTTTTTCGACGGGGCGATGGGCACGCAAATCCAGTCCCTGCATCTCACTGCAGATGATTTCGAGGGACTGGAAGGGTGCAACGAGGTGCTCAACGCCACACGTCCGCACCTGATTGCCCAGATTCACGCGCGTTACTTCGAGGCGGGCGCGGACATCGTGGAGACCAATACCTTCGGTGCGAACGCCATGAATCTGGGCGAATACGGTATTGCGCATCGGGTCTATGAACTGAACCTCAAAGGAGCGCAAATCGCACGCGAGGTTGCCTCATCCTTCAGCACAGCCGACCGCAAACGCTTCGTGGCAGGCTCTATCGGTCCCGGCACCAAACTGCCCACGCTGGAGCATATTACCTTTGACGAACTCGAGGCTACCTACTCCGAACAGGCGCGGGGATTGCTGGACGGTGGCGTAGACCTGCTGTTGATTGAAACTGTGCAGGACCTGTTGCAGGCAAAGGCAGCCATTAACGGCTGTCGCAACGCCATGCGTGCTACAGGGCGCGCCGTGCCCCTCTTGGTGCAGGTCACCATGGAGACGACAGGCACGATGCTGTTGGGCAGTGAAATGGGCGCGGCGCTAACCACCCTTCTGGCTTTTNCGGACGTGGCGGTGATTGGGATGAACTGNGCCACNGGTCCCGAGCTGATGGTGGAACACGTGCGCTACCTGCACCACCACTCGCCCCGTCTCATCAGTGTCCAGCCTAACGCCGGCTTGCCCGAACTGCGGGACGGTAAAACCTTCTACCCGCTCACCCCCGACGATCTGGCGCGGTACCATCTGCAGTTTGTGGAGGAGTTCGGCGTGAACTTTGTCGGGGGGTGTTGCGGCACCACACCTGAGCACATTCGTCGTGTGGTGGAAACCATTGGTTTCCGCGAACCCGCGGTGCGCAGCCCTGAGGTGGTTCCCGCCTGTTCCAGCCTGTACCAGTCCGTGCCTTACGAGCAGGAGAACTCTTTCCTGATAGTGGGCGAGCGGCTCAACGCCAACGGCTCCAGACAGTTCCGGGACTTGTTGTTGAACGAGAACTACGACGACATGGTACAGATGGTGCGGGAGCAAACCGCCGAAGGCGCGAACGTGCTGGACGTGTGTGTGGACTACGTGGGACGCGATGGCGTGCGCGATATGACCGAAGTCATCCGCCGCCTCGCCACGCAAAGCACCCTGCCGCTGATGATAGACTCGACGGAGCCACCCGTCATCGAAGCCGCGCTGAAAAGGCTGGGCGGAAAGTGCATCGTCAACTCGGTGAACTTCGAGGACGGCGGGAAGCGACTGCATCAGGTGTTGCCCATGTGCCGCAAATACGGCGCGGCGGTGGTTGCTCTGGCGATCGATGAGGAGGGTCAGGCTCGAACCACCGAGTGGAAACTGCGTGTGGCGCGTCGGCTGGTGAAGGTCATCACCGAGGATTACGGTATCCCCCCGGAGGACATCTTCTTTGATGCACTGACCTTCCCGCTCGGTTCGGGGGCGGAAGACCTGCGGCGGGATGGTATCGCTACGATAGAAGCTATCCGCCAATTCAAGCAGGAGTTCCCGCAGTGCCACACCATTCTGGGGGTGAGCAACGTCTCGTTTGGTTTGAAGCCCGCGGCGCGGCACGTGCTGAACTCGGTCTTCCTGCACTACTGTCTGGAGGCTGGACTCGACGCCGCGATTGTGCATCCGTCCAAGATTGTGCCCCTGCACCGTATTCCCGAGGAACAGCGTGAGGTCGCCCGTCAGCTCATCTTCGATGAACGGCGGGATAGTTACGACCCGTTGGTGGAGTTCATGAAGCTGTT
>JGI24188J35168_1001306_pt1 | contig 14500 bp, 8 predicted proteins | sample YNPBryantNP2012_FD_35168 | JGI IMG/M metagenome (IMG submission 35168) | reverse complement strand
CGGGGCTTCTTCGGCGTACTTTTTCAGCTTCAGTTTGAGCGTGCGGCGGGTGATGCCCAGGCGCCGGGCCGCTTCGCTTTTGTTTCCGCCTGTTTCTTCCAGCACTTTTTCAATGAGACGCCGTTCCATTTCCGCCAAGGTGAGCGAGGGAAAGAGGGCGGCGTCGTGCGGGGACGCTTCGGTTTCAGACGCCGAGGAGTCTGACGGNTCGGGCCTTTGCAGGTGCAGGGGCAATTCGGCCTCGGTGAGGTATTCGCCGCGCAGCAGAATGACGGCCCTTTCCATGACGTTTTCCAGCTCCCGCACGTTCCCCGGCCAGTCGTACTTGAGCAGCAGGTCCATGGCCCGAGGGGTGATTCCGCGAACGGCTCTCTTGTTCTTTTCGGCAAAGGTGCGCAGAAAATGATCCACCAAGAGCGGAATGTCTTCTTTTCGCTGNCGTAGGGGCGGCACTTCCACAGCGACCACATTGAGCCGATAGAAAAGGTCTTCGCGAAACGAGCCTTCTTCGGTCATGCGTTTCAGGTCCCTGTTGGTGGCGGCCAGAATCCGGACATTCACCGCGATGGGCTCATCGCTACCCACCCGCTGAATCTGCCCGTCCTGAAGGACTCTTAAAAGCTTGGCCTGCATGGGCAGGGGCAGTTCTCCCACCTCGTCTAGAAAAATGGTTCCCCCGTCGGCCTGGGCGAAACGTCCCCGACGGGCCTTGTCCGCTCCGGTGAAAGCGCCTTTGTCGTGGCCGAACAATTCCGTTTCCATGAGGTTTTCCGGAATGGCGGCGCAGTTGACTTCCACGAGGGGTCCTCGGCTGCGCCGGCTGTTGGCATGNATGGCTCGGGCCACAAGGCCTTTGCCGGTCCCGCTTTCTCCCGTGATGAGCACCGTGGCTTCGCTCGGGGCTACCAGGGCCAGCAATTCCACAAGACGTTCCATGGCGNCACTTTTCCCAATGATTTCTGGNAGTCGCAGCCTGGCCAGTTGTTCGCGCAGTTCTTGGTTTTCGGTGCGCAGATGCGTGTGTTCCAAAGCCCGCTCCAAAGCCAGACGCAGGGCGTCGAAATCCAAGGGTTTGGTGAGGTAGTCGTAGGCGCCGGCTTTGAGAGCCTCCACNGCCGACGGGACGGAAGAAAAGGCCGTGAGGATCATCACCGGCAGGGCCGGGTTGTATTCGTGGATGCGCCGAGTGGCTTCAATGCCGTCCATGTCGGGCATGCGGACGTCCATGATCACCGCATCCAGGGGTTCTTCGCGGACCTTGGCCACGGCGGAGAGCCCCCCGTCGGCTTCCTTGACCCGATACCCCCACTCCGAAAGGAGCGTGGTGAGCATCAGGCGATGGGCTGGGTCGTCATCGACGACAAGAACATGGGCGGAAACGTGTCGTTTCATGCTGACTCCACCTCCCGATGGTCGGCGGGTGTTGTGTCCCTTTGAGGGATGCGGATGACGAAGCGGGTGCCGTCGCCATCGGCCCTGTCCACGGCAATCTCACCGCCGTGGGCTTCCACGATCTTATGCACGATGGACAAGCCGAGCCCGACTCCGTTGGGCTTGGTGGTGAAATAGGGGTCGAAGATGTGCCCCAGGGCTTCCGGCGAAATTCCCGGTCCGGTGTCTTCTACCGCCACGNGCAACTCGCCTCGGTCCATGGAAGCGCGCACGGTAAGCGCCCCGCCGCTGTCCATGGCCTGAATGGCGTTCAGATAAAGGTTGAGGAGCACCTGGGCGAAGCGGTCGGCGTCCAAAACGGCTTCCAAATCCGGCGGGACGATGTCCACGCCAAAGTGCACGCCCGCATGGTGGGCGTCTTTNTCCACCAGTTTCAGGCTGTGCTGAATGATGTCCCGAAGGCGGACCGGTTTCGGATCCAGCTCTGCCGGGCGGGCGAATTCCAGCAGTTCCGAAATGACGCGATTCAGCCGATCCACTTCGTGGGTCATGGTGCGGGCCACATCCTGGGCCGTGGGGTCGCCGCCCGCTTTGCGGGCGAGAATGGCCGCAAACCCTTTAATGGAGCTCAAGGGGTTGCGAATTTCGTGGGCGACACCGGAGGCGAGCTTTCCCAAGGCGGCCAGACGTTCGTGACGGCGCAGCTTCTGTTCCAAGGTGTGGAGGGCTGTCATGTCGGAAAGGAGAAAGGCGAATCCGGCGATTTCTTCGCCGGGGTCTTTGAGGGCGGTGGCGTGGATGAGAAGGGGCAGGGGCTTTCCCTGGGGCGTTGCGCACACGATGTTTTCTTCAATGGGATCTTCGCCTTTTTCCAGGCGATGTCGAAGGGCTTCCAAAGCAGGGAGCGCCGTGAGGTTTTGACCGGCGGCGGCACGAGAGCCGAAGAGCGATTGAGCGGCCCCGTTGGTCCGGCGGATGATGCCTTGGGCGTCCGTGGCGATGAGCCCGATGGGCATGCGGGCGAAGATGGCTTCGGTCATGCGTTGCATGGTGCGCAAGGACTGTCGGGCCAAACGGTATCCGTGCGCCCAAAAGAGAGCGATCAGGCCCGTGGCGCCGAGAAGGAAAAGGATGCTCAGGAGCAGAGCGTTATGGGCCAAGTCCTGCCGCAGCGCTTCCTGCAAGGGGGTGGCGTCCAGGCCGACCACAAGGCGCAGGGGACCGGCTTCGGGAAAGGGGTTCGCTCTCTCCCCGCCCGGGCCGCGTCCCATCCCCGGACTGTAACCCCCGCGGTTTTCCGAACAGGGACCTCGTGCTGTCACGGCGCACCGGGCCCACGGTTCGTAGGGGCGGCTGACTTCAAAAGCCTTTTTCCCCTGAAAATTCGAAAAGGCATGACCTTCGGCTTCGGCGGGACTTTGGGGGGGCATCTCCTGCCCCACCTCCTCCGGATTGCTGGAAAGCACGACGCGGCCCTTTTGGTCCACCAAGCGAAGATAAAGCACGTGGGGTTCCTGGGCCGTTTGTTCCATGAGCATTTGCAGGTGATTTCGTCCCCAGCCCATGCGGCCCATCATGCCCGTGCGACTCCCGGCTTCCAAAGATTCCATGAGCATGTGGGCTTGGGCGGCGAGGGACGTTTCCATGAAACGCTTCTCCCGATCCAGGTGCCCGAAGGCGATCACGGCTAAAATGACGGCCAGCAAGCTCACGGAGCCGATGATGAGCCACGGGGAAAGCCAGGGCGAATCCCCGGAAATTATGCGGGGCTTGGTGCGCTCTTTCGTCTGGGTGGTGGGCATGAGCTTTCCTCACGGCGTTGGATGGGTTTTTCCTGAACGATTCTGCGTTATGGCAAACCGCATCGGGGGCTCGCTCATTCCTTCAACCCGGTGCGAGCCCAGTTTTTTCACCATATCAAAAAGCGCACCAGATGACGGCGTCCCCGAAAAGCCGCGCGCGGCGCCCCTTTTCTTCGGTCGACGAAAATTCCAGGTGGATCAATTCGATCCAGATTGTCGGCATATGGCCACGGAACCCTGAAAAACGGTCGGTCGAAACCGCTCGCGATGGGTCTTTTTTATCCAGAAGGCGTCGAAGCCCGCAAGGGCCTGTGATTTTTTTCTTGTCTTATCCCGTTCGGATGCCGAATAAAGGGATGAGACCGGAGGAGGACCTTTTGCAAGCCGACCATCCCTTGACAGGATAAGCACGCGATGCGCGACNAAGAACNGCCCCCGGGGGAATCCTTAAAGGAGGAGGTGCGCAAGGTTATCCGCACCCTGGAAGCGCTNCCGTCGGCTCCTGCCGTTGCTTCCAGCATCCTTAACACTCTGACCCAAGCCCGCCCGGACATGGAGCGCGTGGTCAAGCTCTTGGAAACGGACCAAGGTTTGGCCATGAAGCTGTTGCGCGTGGTCAATTCCAGCTATTACGGGTTTCGAAAGAAAGTGGCCACCCTGCAGCGCGCCGTCGCCTTGCTCGGCATGGAACAGCTTCGGTGCATGCTCCTCAGCGTGACCGTTTCCGAATCGCTCATCAAGGAACTGCGCCAGCGTGCCCGCAAGGATCAGCAGGCTTTGTGGGAGCATTCCCTGGCGTGTGCCGTGTGTTGCGAACTGTTTGCCGAAAAGGTGNTGCCCAAAAGGTCGTCGGAGGCCTTTGTCCTAGGTTTGCTTCACGATGTGGGCAAACTGCTTTTCATGGAATGCGCCGCCGAAACCTATCAGGAAGTGGAAAAGGCGGCCCGGGAGCGCGGCGTGACCATGGTGGCGGCCGAGCAGGATCTTTTGGGCGTGGACCATACTACGGTGGCACGCTGGCTTGCGGAAAAATGGGAGCTGCCCCCGATCCTGACCTTTCCTCTGTGGTGGCACCACCATAGCCCGGACGTCCTCGGGCTCATGGACATTCCGGACCCGGAAATCCGAGACCTCAGCCTGTTGGTCAATCTGTCCGACCATGTGGCCCACGAGCTCATGGCCGATGCCGTGGCCGTGGAGCTGTTCCGAAGTCCCGATCCCGTGCTCCTGGACCATTTCCACCTGACCCATTCGGACTGCGATCACGTTAAGGCGCGCATCGCCAAGCGCTACAGCGCTCGAACAGCTCTTCTGGATTTTGAACAAGACGAACTGTCCTTTTATTTCAGTGCGCTCCAGCGAGCCAACCAGCATTTGTCTCGAATGGCGTCTCAGGGCCTGCACCTGGAACGATCCCGCGGCAGCGAACGCGAACGGGAGGCCTTGGAGGCTCTGGAAGGGGTCTTGGCGGCGAGTGCGGACCTGCCGACCCTGCTGGAAGAGGCGGCGGGGCGCGTGGCCGACATCCTGGGTGTGGACCACGGCGTGGTCTACGTCTGGAACGAGACGGGTCCGGCCATGCACGGGTGTTGGTGGAAAGAAGGCGATCCATGTCGCCCTTTTATCTTAGCCAAAGACGGCGGCAACGGTCGGGACGTCTTGAACCGCATGCCGCCGGAAATGCGCCAGCTCATGGGCGCCTTTCGAAAGCGCTACAGTTTCACCGCCGGCGGAGCTTCCATGGATCGGCGCGTGCAGTATCACCCACCCTATATTGCCGTGCCCATTCTGGTGGACGATGCGGTTGTCGGGGAGATCCTCCTCCATGAGGAAGCCCTCCACCACGACGATCCCGAGGCCGTCCGTCCCGTTTCGGTCTATGAGAAGCTGGGCCGGGTTTTGTCCTCGTGTGTGCGTCAGATCCGGCTTGCGGAAAAGGCTCGGGATCTCAGCGACAAGCTTTCCGCCGCCCTGGCCCAAGCCGGTCGCACCATGAAAGAGCTTCGAGAGGCTCAAGGGCGCTATCGCGATGAAAAGGAACGCCTGGCCGTCACCCTCAAAAGCATCGCCGAAGCGGTCATCGCCACGGACACGGCGGGCCGTGTGGTCCTTTTCAACGAAGGAGCTTCCAAGCTTACCGGTTGGGATGAAGCCGAAGCCGTAGGCCAGTCCACCGTCCATATCCTTCGGCTGGTTCGAACCCCGTCGGAAGAACCCTTGCCGTATCCGGTATCCTTGGTGCTGGACAAGGGCGGGCCCGTTGAGTACCCGAACGAATTGGCCGTGACGGCCCGAAACGGCACTCTAAAGCCTGTGTCCCTGTGCGGCGCGCCCATTGTGGATCACCAAGGCGACACCGTAGGCGTCATCTTCGCTCTGCGCGATCTCACCTACCAAAAGAAGATGGAAACGGAAGTGCTCCGAGCCCGAAAGCTGGATTCCATCCGCATTTTGGCCGGCGGGATCGCCCACGACTTTAACAACATCATGATGAGTATCCTGGGCAATCTCAACCTGGCCCGCATGTTTTTGCATCAGCCGGAGAAACTGGAGCCGCGGCTCGCCGAAGCGGAAAAAGGGGTGCTCCGCGCCAAGGAACTGACGCAGCAACTGTTGGGTTTGGCCAAAGGGGGAACCCCCAGCAAGAAGACCACGGCCATCGCCCAAATGCTTCGCGAAGGGGCCGAGTTTGTCCTTTCCGGCTCCAACGTCAAGGTGGCCTTTGATTTACCCGACGATCTTCAGCCGGTGGACGTGGATGTGGCCCAGATGAATCAGGTGATCAGCAACCTGCTCATCAACGCCAAGCAGGCCATGCCCAAAGGAGGGACCGTCTGGATTTCGGCGGAAAATTGCCAAGTTCGCGAAGATTCGGGGCTTCCGCTGCCCGAAGGGTCCTATGTGCACATTGCGGTCCGGGATGAAGGGGTGGGGATAAAGGCCGAGTACCTGGATCGCATTTTCGATCCCTATTTCACGACGAAGACGCGCACCAGTGAAAAGGGCACGGGGCTGGGCCTGGCCATCGTCTATTCGGTCATGAAACGCCACGGCGGATGCGTTACGGTGGAATCCGAGGAGGGCAAAGGGGCGNTCTTCCACCTGTATCTTCCGGCGGCGGATCACANGGCGCCGAAAGTNCGAGAAGACCCGCAGCCGCTGCCCGCAGGNCGCGGGCGCATTNTGGTCATGGACGACGAGGANTCCGTCCGAAATATCGTCCAGGAGATGCTGAACCACTTGGGTTATGAAACGGACGTGGCAGTGGACGGCCANGAGGCCGTGCGCAAGTACGAAAGAGCGCTGAAACAAGGCAGGCCNTACGCGGCCGCCATTTTGGATCTGACCGTTCGAGGCGGTATGGGCGCCAAAGAAACCTTGGAAAAGATCCATGCCCTGGATCCCTCCGTGAAAGCCATCGTCTCAAGCGGTTACGTTCAGGACGACATTGTGGATCGCTACAGCGACTACGGCTTCGTCGGCGTGGTGACCAAACCCTTTACCCTTCGAAAGCTGGGAGAAACCCTGCAGCGGGTGGTGCATCAAGGGGAACGGCGTCGAAGCGAAAGAAAGAGAGTGTCTCACGAACTCATCGTGGAGTCGGGCCGCGGGTCCTTTCCCGCCAGAGCGAAGAACCTCAGCGAAGACGGGGTGCTTCTCGACTGCGGTGTGCCCATGGAAGCCAATGAGTCGATCTCCTTGAGCGTGAAAGCCGCCGAGGAAAACACCAGGTGCCTGAAAGGGCGGGTCGTGTGGTCCCGCGTCGATGCCTCCAACGGCCACGGAGGCTCCCACCTCGTGGGCGTCCACTTCGAGAGTATCACCGAAGAGGATAGGGAATTCGTGCGTCGACTCCTGGAGGAAGAACCCTAAGCCTCCATGGGCATGACCTATCTCAAACTGACGCTCACTGCCCTTTTCTGGGGGGGCACTTTCATTGCGGGAAGGATGCTGGCTTTGGAAGTGCCGCCGTTTTCGGCGGCTTTTCTTCGCTTCGTGTGGGCGTCGGTCTTTCTGTTCGGCTTCCTCTTGACCCGCCGCCCCCTGCCGTCGCTTTCCCTTTCCCAGTGGGCATGGTTTCTCGTGCTGGGAGCCACCGGCATATTCTCCTATAATGTTTTTTTCTTTTCAGGGCTCAAGCACATCCCCGCAAGCCGCGCTTCTTTGATCATCGCCTGCAACCCGGCCATGATCGCCCTCTTTTCGTCCCTCATTTACAAGGAACGTCTAGGGGTGGTTCGCGCCGGAGGCATTTTCCTTTCGGTGTTCGGCGCCGTTATCGTGATTTCCCGGGGACAGCCGGCCGCGGTGTGGAACGGCGGTCTGGGTGTGGGCGACGCCCTGATCCTGGGCTGCGTGGCCAGTTGGGTGGCCTACTCCCTGGTGGGCAAGACGGTTATGCAGTCCGTGTCGCCAGAAGCGGCCGTCGCCTATTCCTGCCTGGTCGGCACACTGCTTCTCGCCGTTCCGGCGGCTGCGGAAGGGGTCTTTAGACACCTTTTTACGTACAGCGCTTCCGCATGGGCAAACCTGTTCTACCTGGGTTTTTTCGGATCCTTTTTGGGTTTTCGTTGGTATTATGAAGGAATTCGAGCCATCGGCCCCGCCAGGGCAGGGGTTTTCATCAACCTGGTGCCTTTGAGCGCCGTGCTCATGGGCGTAGGGTTTTTGGGCGAACGCCTGGAACCGTCCTTAATCCTTGGCGCGCTTTTGATCTGCCTCGGGGTCAGTTTGACCAACCGACGCTGAGCGGGCGCAGAAAAAATTCCGCAACCCCCCTTTTTTTTGTTTCGCGTTTCGTCAAGAATTCTACAGACACATCCGAAGGCGCGGCACCGCCTCGTTTGACGAGCAAATCCCTCGATTTTTCGGCTGGGGGATGAGGAGGCACCCATGCACGACGAGGGCCTTTCCTCTGGGGAACACATCTTGGTCGTGGATGACGACCCCGATGTTTTGGATCTCATGGGAGAAGTCCTGCGGCAAGAGGGCTACAGCCCTTTGCTGGCGTCCCATCCGCGGGAGGCTTTGGCCTTTTGCGAATCGCAGTCCTTTTCCCTGGCGTTTCTCGATATCGAACTTCCGGGCATGACGGGATTGGAACTCACTGCCCGGCTCAAGGCCGGGGATCCGCATCGGGACGTGGTCATCATGACCGGTTACGGGACCCTGGATAACGCCGTTCAGGCCATCAAGGTGGGGGTGGCCGATTTCATTCGAAAGCCCTTCAGCATCGAAGACGTCTTCCTGTGCATCCGCAGGCATCGGGAGCGCCAGGCCTTTCGGGAGCGTATTCGGCGGGCGGAGCAGCGCTATGCCGACCTGGTGCAGCATGCCCCGATGATGATTTTTTCCTTGCGAAAGGACTTCGGCCTCGGCTTTGTCAATCAGGCCTGCCGGAGCGTTCTCGGCTACGAACCCGATGAGGTGGTGGATTGCGAAGGCTGGCTCCTGGAGCGGGTGGTGGAAGAGGACCGGGCTCGGCTGAAGGATCACGTGCAGGCTGTTTTCGACGGCCTTCGTACCACCGGCTTTCTGGAATGCCGTCTCCGGCATCGGGAAGGGCATGTGCTCCATTGTCTTGTGAAAACTTTCGTGCCGGCGAGTCCGCCTCGGGGCGGGCGTCCCCGCCATTTGGAAGGCATCGCGGTGGATATCACGGACCGAGTTCTCCTGGAAAAGGCCTTGGTCCAAAAGGAAAAGTTAAAAACCCTGGGGGCCGTGGCCGCCGAAGTGGCGCATGAAATTCGAAACCCCCTGGTGGCCATCGGCGGTTTTGCTCGACGTTTGCACACACGACACCCGAAGTCCGTCGAAGCGGCCATCATTCTGGACGAGTGCCGAAGGCTGGAAAGGATTCTGGATCGGATCCGCAACTATCTTTCCCCTGTGGAAGTCACCCTAGGGGAGCATTCCCTGGAAGAGATCTTGGGCCGATGCAAGGAGCTCATGGGCTTGGAATTGGAACGGCGCGGCATGCGTTGTCGGCTCGAGGTGGAACCGGGGTTAGCGCCGTTGCCCGTGGACGCCAATGGACTTCTGCAGGTTTTCATCAACCTGGTTCGAAACGCCATTCAGGCCATGCACAAAGGGGACGAGCTGGTGGTGCGGGCGTACGCCAGCGCCCAGCACGTCCTCATTCGATTTCAGAATCCGTGTCGAAAACCCATCCGACCCAGCCCGAAGCCCTGTTTTTGCCTTTCGACGAAGGCGGGCAAACCATCGGACTGCCCCTCTGCTACCGCCTCATCCGCACCATGGGCGGCGTGCTGACGTTTTCCCGGGAAGACCCCCACGTGGTCTTCACCATCTCTTTGCCCAAGAGTCGGGAACGTTCTGCCACATCGGAAGCAGTGGAACCGGCCGCAGCCGAGGTGGGGCCTGCCGGGTGATGGGTTCCGCTTTCAGTATGGGGGGCGCTCGGGTGCCGAGCGCGCTGCAACCCTGGGTTCCAGGGGCTTTCAATCATAGCTGATGGCACTGATTTGCATGAGCTGGGCGAAGGAGTGGAACGCTTCGATGCGGCGCACCGTGCCCGTTTTTCCTCGCATGACCAGGGAGTGGGTCACGGCGCCTCGGCCCGTGAAGCGCACTCCGGGAAGAAAATCGCCGCCGCTGATGCCCGTGGCCGCAAAGAAGACGTCGTCGCTTCGCACCAGTTCGCTGGTGGATAGCACCTGGTGTAGGTCGTAGCCGGCTTTCAGAAGCGCGTCCCGTTCGGCGGCCGATTGCGGATCGAGGCGCCCCAGCATTTCGCCGCCCACCACCTTGATGGCTGCCGCCGCCAGGACCCCTTCGGGTGTTCCCCCGGTGCCCATCATGACATCGACGCCTGTGTCGGGCAGCACGGCCATGAGGGCTCCCGCCACGTCGCCGTCGGTGTGGAGCTGAATTCGGGCGCCGGCTTTTCGAATGTGGGCGATGAGCTCCTTATGGCGCGGTTTGTCCAGGACGAAGACCGTGAGGTCGTCCACGTCCTTTCCCAGGGCTTTGGCGATGGCCTTGAGGTTTTCTNCGGGAGAGGCGTCCAGATCGATGACGTCGCGCGCCTGGGGCGGGACCGCCAGTTTGTTCATGTAGAAAGCGGGACCCGGGTTGTACATGGATCCTCGGGGCGCCATGGCCACCACCGAGATGGCGTTGGGTCTTCCGTAGGCCAAAAGGCGCGTCCCTTCCACGGGGTCCACGGCCACATCCACTTTGGGACCGCGTCCCGTGCCCAGTTTTTCCCCGTTGTACAGCATGGGGGCCTTATCCTTTTCCCCTTCGCCGATCACGACGACGCCGTCGATATCCACCGCATTGAAGCTCAGCCGCATGGCATCCACAGCCGCCTTGTCCCCGGCTTTGCCGTCCCCGCGGCCGAGCCATCGCGCGGCGGCCAGCGCCGCGGCTTCCGTCACGCGAACCAGATCCAGTCCCAAATTTCTTTCCGGCGCTTCCGTTTGCATCGTCGGCTCCTTGCTGGCATTTTTATGCAAAACGTCTCCTTAGGCGCAAAAGACGGACGGCATTCCCTGAATCAATCCATTCTCCTCCGCTCCTGCCACATCGATGGCCCGCGAAGGACATTCGGCCGCGCACAAGCCGCAGCCCTGACATGCTCCGGGGTCCACGTGAAGGGGCCCCGCCGCCGGAACCCGTATGGCCTGTGCGGGACACACCGCCGCACAGCTCAGGCATCGCGAACAACGGCCGGGATCGATGGTGGCCACAAAGGCGGCCCGGCGGACGGTCCCTTGTCTGAGGACCGCCAGCATCTTGGCCGCCGCTGCATCGCCTTGGGCCAAAGCCTCCGCGATGGTTTTCGGGGAATGGCACTGACCGGCGATAAAAATCCCTTCCACGGCCGTTTCCACCGGAGCCAGCTTGACGTGTCGTTCCAGGAAAAAGCCGTCGGCGCTGAGCGGCACCCGAAGGATGGATGCCAGGTGCCGGTTTTCGGGGCTGGGCACCGTCGCCGTGCTCAAAACCAGAAGATCGACCCGTTCGTGAAAAGAGCCTTCGGTGTCGGGATCGTCCCAGCGAATGTCCACCGTCGCCCGTCGACCAAATCGGGTGGGTTCCACCCGAGGCGGCCGTTTTTCGTCGTAGCGGAGGAACCGAATGCCCGCCTGCCGCGCTTTTTCATAGATGATTTCCGTCAGCCCGTAAGTGCGCATATCGCGGTGGAGGATGGTGATATGAAGCTGCGGGAAACGTTCCTTGAGTTCCAGCGCGTGGGAGACGGCCTGCTGGCAGCATGAACGGCTGCAGTAGGGGCGTTCGTCGTTTCGGGATCCCACGCACTGGATCATGAGCACGCGGCGGGCTCGAGCGAGATCCACGGTCCCGCGTTCCAGGGCGGTGGCCAGTTCGGCTTGGGTCAGCACAAGGGGACTTCGCCCGTATTCGTAGAGATTGTCCGGTTTCCAGACATCGGCCCCGACGGCGATGAGGATGGCCCCGACGGTTTCTTGAATGCGTTCCGTGGCGGACGCCGCCTCGAAAGGCCGACGCTGCAGTTCCAGGCGAAAATGTCCGAGGCTGCCTCGGCAGTCCATAAGATCGGTGCGCATCAAGACGCGCAGGCGCGGTTGGGTTCGAATGCGGCTGAGGAAATGGCGATAGAGCCGGTCCACGTTCACTTCCGGCCGTCCAAAATAGGCCTGGGACAGACGCCCGCCGAAAGTGTCTCCGGATTCCACCACGAGAACATGCATGCCGCTGTCCGCCAGGCGCAGCGCGGCCGTCAGGGCCGCGACGCTGCTTCCCAGGATGAGGGCCGACGGCGTGATGGGAAGAGCCATAGACGGCGCGGCCCGGGCGGCCCGAACGTGGGCAAGAGCGCCGGCGAGAAGCGCCTTGGCCTTGACCAGGGCCTCATGGGGCTTGTCTGAATGCACCCAGGAACATTGTTCCCGAATGTTGACCATGCGAACATATCCGGGCGGAAGCCCCGCCTTGGCCAAGACGTCTTGAAAGACCGGAAGATGGCTTCGAGGCGAGCAGGCCGCCACGACGATGCGGTTCAGCTCCTTTTCCCGAATGATGCGGGCCATGCGGACGGTGGCGTCTGTGGAACAGGAAAAAAGATTTTCGGCGGCGTAGGCGACGTCCGGTAGCTTTTTCACCCATCGAGCCACGTCGGCCGTATCCATGACCCCGGCGATGTTCGTGCCGCAGCGGCAGACGAAAACGCCGATGCGAAGGGCGGTTGCAGACGCCGCAACAGCCGGAAATCGGTCGGATTCTTCCACGGTCTTGTGGAAAGCGGCTTGCGGCCCCGCAGAAGCGTCCGTCTCGGGAACATTCTGAAGGGCCGCTTCGAAGGGGACCGTCAGACGGGCGCCGGCAGCGATAGCTGCCGCGCAGGCTTCCTGCACCGCGGACGGGATACTCTTGGGCCCCATAAAGGCCCCGCACGCATAGATTCCGTCTCGGGACGTGTGGACCGTATGATGTTCCTTGATCCGAACGAACCCAAAGGAATCCGTCTGAAGGCCCAGAGCCTTGGCGATCCCAAGGGCTTCTTCGGATGGGCGGATGCCCATGGCCAAAACCACCAGGTCCGCCTGCGTCCTCCAGGGGGCCCCGCCGTGCGACGCCAGGACTTCCACCCCGCGGTCGGCGCCCAGGGGGAGAATCTCCGCCACTCGGCCATGCAGAATGCGGACCTTGTCCATAGCCTGCACCCGGCGAAAGAAGGGCTCACAGTCCCGACCGTGGGCCCGTACGTCCATGGCGCACAAGGTGATGCGCTCCACGTGGGGCAGAGCCGCCGTCAGCCGAATGTGCTTCAGCGCCGCGGCGCAGCCATACCCGCAACAATAGGGAACACCGTGGGCCGGGTCCCTGGATCCCACGCATTGGGCGAAGACAAGATGTCGAGGCGGCGCGCTCAGACCCCGGGGATGCAACACCCCGCGTGTGGGGCCCGTGGCGCTCAGATAGCGTTCCAAGGCCAGGTTGGTCACCACGTGCGGCGAATCGAACCAGTGGGGGTGGGCGATATCCCGTCGGTCAAGAAGATCGAACCCGCCCGCCAGAATCACGGCCCCCGCTTCCAGTTCCATGACGCGAGGCCGTTCTTCGAAGTCGATGGCGCCTGTCGGGCAGACCTCCGCGCAGCGTCGGCAGTCCTTGCCCTGAAAATGCAGACAGTATCGGCGGTCGATGGCGTGGGTGGAAGGAAAGGCCTGAGGGTAGAGGCTTCGAATGGCTTTGGTCAGTCCAAGATCGAGGTTAAAAGGATCGGGTCGTTCCGCGGGGCAGGCCCGAGCGCAGGAGCCGCATCCGATACATTTCGCCGCATCGACGAAAGCGGGTTCCTGTGTGACAGTGCAGACGAAAGAGCCGGCGCAGCCTTCCACGTTTTCCAGCCGAGCCCGCACGAGCACGCGAATCCTCGGATGCCGGCCAAAAGGGAGAAGCCGAGGCGACAAGATGCAAAGGGAACAGTCCAGCGTGGGATAGGTTTTGTCCAGCTGGGCCATGTGTCCGCCCAGGGCCAGGTCCCTTTCCAGAAGCACGACGGGGTGTCCCAGGTCGGCAGCCTGCAGGGCCGCGTGCATTCCCGCGACACCGCCGCCCACGACGACGATCGTCTGATGCGTCTCCCCGCACGGACTGTCGTTTCGGCGAAACCCCCTAGCCATGAAGGTCCCTCAGAGCCTCGCGGACAAGCTCGACCGTGGAACAGGCCGCGTTGGGGTCCTTTCCCATGGCCCGTTCCAGCACCGCGCAGCGAAGCGCGGCAAGATCCCTTTCCAGGCCAGCCAGCGCCTCAGCCGTTGCAGCGTCCACGAAACCTTCCCGAACGGCCATGTGTCGCAGTGTGCCGTTAATGTCGGCAAATCGCACGCCTTGCGGGCACGAGAAGGAACACCGATGGCATTGGAGACAGAGCCATATCTTGGGTGAGCCGAGGACGCGCTCCCGAAGCCCCAGCCGAATCCACTGGATGATCAGGGCCGGGCTGAACGCGTCGTCCACCGCTCCCACAGGGCAGCAGGCCGTGCAGGTCCCGCACTGATAGCACAAGGGCAGGGTATCCCCACCGGGACCCTCTGCCACTTCTTGGGCAAAGTCGGCATCGCCCTGAAGGAGAGGGATTTCGCGAGAGGTCTGTTCCATAGTCGCTCCCATGAGCCCCGAAAGCCCCGAACCGTTCCGTCCCGTGGGTTTCCCCTGTCATTCCGTGCGAAAACCGACGGCCCTCGCCGCCGCCGTCGCTTCGGAACGGCCTTTCAGATGAGCACAATGGCCTGAGTGGGGCAATGGTCTTGGCATTTGCTGCATTTATCCGCCGCCTGCAGCAATCGGGT
>JGI24188J35168_1001303_pt1 | contig 14518 bp, 9 predicted proteins | sample YNPBryantNP2012_FD_35168 | JGI IMG/M metagenome (IMG submission 35168) | reverse complement strand
CAAATAGATCAGAAACTATCTTATTATGTACTGTTGGAGGCTCACATCAGCCAATCATGACAACTATCAAAGAAATAAAACCTGATTATGTCTGTTTTATATGTTCAGAAGATGATCCTGTAACAGACAAGCCAGGTTCATATATTCAAATTACAGGTAAGGGCACAGTAATAAGTAAAAAACCAAATGAAAAACCAACACTGCCAAACATTCCAACGCAATTAAATCTTCAATCAAATGAATTTGAAGTAAAATTAGTGCCAGCTGATGATTTAGATAAGATAGTTATTGAAGTTAATAAAACTATAAAGGAATTAAAGGCACGTTTCCCAAATGCGCATATTATTGCTGATTATACAGGCGGTACTAAATCTATGACTGCAGGTCTTATTATATCATGCCTTGAAGATATAGATATAGAGTTGAGATTGGTTACTGGAGCTCGTGCTAATCTTATAAAGGTAAACGATGACACACAAAGAAGTATATCTGCATCGATAGATTTGATTAGATATCAGAGAAAAATATCACCATATTTATATGCATGGAAGCGATATGCTTATGATGAAGCATTTAAAGGATTATCGCAGATAGAGGTGCCGAGGGATCAACAATTACGGGCAGAGTTTAATATAGCACAAAATCTATCACAATGTTTTGATCTATGGGATAAATTTGATCATGAACAGGCCAATACATTCTTAAAATTATATGCTTCTAAATTAAAAAATGAATATAACTTTCTTTTGCNGCAANTANNTTCTCTTATTNGGAGNGAAANTGATAGNAATGAAAAAAAACAAACTATAGAGGCATGTAAGATATTAGATCTGTGGTTAAATGCACAACGTAGAGCAATTCAAGGACGCTATGATGATGCAGTAGCTCGTATATATAGATTACTTGAATGGATTGCTCAATGGTTGATTTATAAGTATTTCAACAAAGAAACAAGCAAAATGCCATCAGAACTTTTACCATCAGAATTAAAATCAGAATTAAAACTTGAGCTGACTGGTGAAAAAGAGATTAAGCTCGGATTATTAAATAGTTGGAAATTTATTTCACTAAAACTTCCCAAGGAAGATTGGGTTGATTTTTTCAAATCTCAAGAAAAAATTTTACTTAACTTTCTGTCTATGCGCAACGATAGTATATTAGGGCATGGATTTACACCAGTAAAAGAAGATAATTGGCAACAATTTTCTCTATGGGTAGAAGGCGAACTTATACCTCTCTTCTTAAAAGAGGCCAATATAAAAATGCCCAAACAACTACCTAATGAATTATGCTGGAAACAGATAGAATAATAGCAATCGCTTTCCCATATGTCATGTATGAATGTAATGAAACCTTATGGAATACTAAATTTACCACTGTAGATTTCTATCTAGAAGAAGTTGCTGTCAACTTCGATTTTATCGCTTCACATGGGGCATTTCCATACTGTGATAGAATAAACCAAAACGGATGTGACCCCAGGAAAAGATTCCCTATGGACCTGAGAGGCATGTTGACCGGAGGGCAGGCAGGTGTACCGAGTCATGTGGTTGTTGTTTCGTGCCATGGGGGCAAGAGACCGCGGGATAAACATCTTAAAACCGGACAAATTATGTGCTATAATTTAAGACAAATTACGTGCTTGTAACAACTGCTACAGAATTCATGGATTTTCTCTTTAAAAATGCTTATTATTGCTTGTTACTTGGGGTTTCTTGAAAAAGAAACCATTACCGTTTTACATCAAAAGGGGACCTCTAAAAATTAGAATTTTCATTTGAGAACAAGGCGTGAGGAGGCAAAAAAGGTAATTTTTCGAGGTCCCAACTTGTCTGTGGACCAAGATAATAATTGTATACAATACCAAAGGATATTTATTAATTAATAAACAAAATGGACAATACCAGCTTTATATTTCTGGATGCCGAAGGCAAGCGTTGGTCTCGCATCAAACTCTTTACGGTCATCACATCCCTTGTAGCAGCAGTGGCTGTGCTGATCTTTTTCAGGACCCTCTTCATCAAACCTGCCATATACCTCCCCCAATCCATTCTTCAGATGAAGGACCGGATTCGAGCGGAACAAAAGAAAAATCCCCATGACAATCTCTATGCAAGCAAAAGGACCTGGCAGGGCTTTATTGCATCTAATCAGCGGACAAAAGACCAAACGCCGCCGCCTTACAACAAGGCCCTGTCACAAAAAAACAATGGCAAAGGGGTGGTGATGGGTTTTTATGTGGGCTGGGACCACAACAGCCTTGCCTCCCTCAAACGCAACGCAGGCCGCCTGACCCATGTGTGCCCTGAATGGCTTTCCGTAGTGGATTCCACAGGCCGGCTCAAGGAAGAGGAATGGGACGAAAATTTCTTGAAGGTCNTACGCGATTCCCGCCTGGCCCTGATGCCCCTTTTGAACAACTTGAAGGGAGAGGCCTGGCAGCCTGAGGCCGTGGAAGGGCTGGCAATGGCCGATGCCAGGACTCAGGCCGATTTCTTTGCAAGGATTCTGCAAAGGCTGGAATCAGTGGGGGCCTCCGGCCTGGTGGTGGAGTGGGGACAGCTGGATGCCGCCAGAAAGAATGAGATCACCCTATTGCTGAAGGGCCTGGCAGGGGCGCTGCATGGCAAGGATATGGAGCTCTGGCTGTGCGTACCCATGGGTCTGGAGCTAAAGGCCTATGACTTGGACGCCCTTGCAGAGGTAACCGACCGTTTCATAGCCATGTTGCAGGACGAGAACGCAGAATACGACGAACCAGGCCCAATTGCCTCGCCTCAGTGGCTGGAGGGCTGGGCAGAGACCATTTCTTCCTATGGCAGACCTGAGCAGTGGATAATCGGGCTTGGAGTCTATGGCTATGACTGGCCTGTAAGTGAAGCCACCACACCCTTGCGCAATGCGGCCAACAAGGCCCAACTCATCACCTTCAAGGATGCCATGGCCAGGGCATTAAAGACCGACATACACACCCTGGAGACAGGGCCGCCCTTTTATCAACCCCATTTCTCCTATGAAGANAACGGCATATCCCACGAGGTATGGTTTTCCGATGCCATATCCTTTCTATATCAGGCCAGGCTTGTAAACAGCAAGCTCAAAAACAGTGGCATAGCCATTACCTTCTTGGGTGCCGAAGACCCTGCCATCTGGCAGGCCCTGCCTCTGTTAAGCAAAGAGGAACTCAGCCCAGACCAACTGGCAGGCATGCAGACCATACCCACAGCAGACCTGGTGGCAAATGTGGGCAAGGGCGAGTTTTTGACTGTGGAATGGGAACAGATGGACGGTGAACGGGAGATTTATATCAAAGATGGCCAGCCCAGAGCCACCTATAAGACACTTCCCAAGTACCTGACCCTCTACCATCAGGCCCCTGTTGCCTCAAACCAGGTGGCCATCACCTTTGACGACGGACCTGACTCCAAGTGGACGCCNCGNATTCTGGATGTCCTCAAGCAATATAATGTAAAGGCCGCCTTTTTTGTCCTGGGCACCAAGGTGGAGGACAATCCCAGGCTCTTGAGGCGTATTCTGGAAGAGGGACATGAGATCGGCATACATTCCTACACCCATCCCGATATGTACATCGCCTCTGAAGACCGTATTGTCCTGGAGTTAAATGCCTCACAGCGGCTCATCGAGGCCGTTACAGGCCATTCCACCATTTTGTTTAGGCCGCCCTACAGCGACTGTATGCCCCATACCGCTAACGAGCTGAAACCCTTTAAGATCGCACAGGACATGGGCTATCTCACCGTAGCCTATACCATAGACACAGAGGACTGGGCCAAGCCAGGTGTGGAAAACATATTGAAGCGTGTGCGTCAGCAAAGGGGTGAGGGAAACATAGTGCTCATGCACGATGCCGGCGGNAACAGGGAACAGACCGTGCAGGCGCTGCCTCTGGTCATCGAATACCTGCGCAAACGGGGGGATGTCATCGTTCCGTTAAGTGAGATGTTGGACATTCCGAGGCCGCAACTCATGCCTGAGATACCCCAACAACAACTAAATCTTCCCAACCTCATCAGCGCCATAGGTTTTTTCACATACCGTTGGCTGGATGAACTGCTTTGGGCATTCATAGTACTTTCAACCCTGCTGGTGGTCCTGCGCATAGGCACCATCCTGTTCTTNTCGCAANGATACAAGGCCCATACAAGGCTCAACGACATGGAACAGCTGCCTCCTGTGACTGTGCTGCTGCCTGCCTACAACGAGGAAAAGGTCATAGCCAATACCATAAATGCCCTTTTGGCCTCTGATTACAAAGGCGGCCTGGAGATTCTGGTGGTAAATGACGGCTCTAAGGACAAGACCGCCGAGGTGGTGGAAGCATTGGCAAGACAGCACTCATGCATTCGGCTCATCAACCAAAAGAATCAGGGCAAATCCATGGCCATAAAACGGGGATTAGAGGAGGCCAGGCATGAACTGGTGGTCATGCTGGATGCCGACACCATCTTTGAACCCCAGACCATCTTTCACCTCATCGCCCCGCTGTTAAAGGATGAAACCATTGGGGCCGTGGCAGGTCATGCCAAGGTGGGCAATCAAAACAATCTGATCACCGGGTGTCAGGCCCTGGAATACATGTGCAGCTTCAATCTGGATCGACGGGCATACGATGTCTTAAACTGCATAACAGTGGTGCCTGGCGCGGTGTGCGCTGTGCGCAAGGCCGCTGTGCAAAGGGCAGGCGGCATCAGCATGGATACCCTGGCGGAGGATACGGACCTCACCCTGGCCTTGCACAAGGCGGGCTATAAAGTAAAATATGTCTCCTCGGCTGTGGCCTGGACAGAGGCCCCTGAGACCGTAAAGGCATTGATGAAACAGCGCATTCGATGGGTCTATGGCACACTTCAGTGCCTTTGGAAGCACAGGGACATGCTGTTTGACATGCGATATAAGGCACTCGGCTGGTTCGGCCTGCCCAGCATCTGGTTCTATCATGTCTTTTTGGCTGCCATAGGGCCGTTTTTGGACCTGATGTTTTTCAAATCCCTGTTTGGGACAGCCAATAGCGCCATCTATTTCTATTTTGCAACATTTACTCTGCTGGAGATAGCACTGGTGTTGATGGCAATACAAAAGGAAAAGGAACCCATCTCGCGACTGTGGATCCTGCTGCCCATGCGATTTACATATAGATACATTCTGGCCCTGGTGGTCTGGCGTTCCATTATCAGGGCATTGAAAGGGGTCTGGTTGGGCTGGGGCAAGTTAGAACGCACGGCATCCGTCATGCCAAGGGCCGCCGGTATGCAGACTTAGGCGCATTGCATGTGCCAAACGGGTGCACGGACAATGCTGCAAAATGGGGACAAAATTAATATGAGGAATATTATTGCATCTTTTTTTGTTTTTTTGCTTGTAATTACCTGCTGTTTTGCCTGTAATTCATCGCAGAACGAAAGGATCAAACCAGCCCCGGCAAATGGGGCATTGAGTTCACCGCCGGCATCAGCGGTCTATTCCCCGGGCAAACGGCTCGTCTTTCCTGAAAAAGGCGCATATACCGGCGCATATGTGGATTTTGGGGAGTGCGAGGCCCAAGTAACCCTGGAGGCCATAGAGGACTTCGAACACCTGGTGGGCAAACATCAGGCCATCATCGCCTCTTCCAGCTACTGGGGGGAACAGACCTTTCCTCGCAAAAATCTGGAGATCATTCAGAATTACGGGGCAGTGCCTTTGCTCTTCTGGTCACCGTGGGACAGGCCCTATGAGAAGAAAGACAGCCTGACCGCTTCAGCCTCACCAGCATCCTGGCCGGCAAGTGGGATGCCTACATAGATCAATGGGCGGATGAGGCCAAGGCCTATGGCAGGCCCATTTTGGTGGTGTTTGGAGTGGAGATGAACGGGCACTGGTTTCCCTGGTCAGGCGTGCACTATGGTGCAAACCAACCCGTCACCATTTCCACTCCCCAGGGCGAAAAGACCGCCTACAAGGGTCCAGAGACATACAAACAGGCCTATCGCTATGTAGTGAATCGAGTAAGGGCCCGCGGGGCAACCAATATCCTGTGGGGCTTTCATGTCAATAACGGTTCAAGCCCCCCTGAACCCTGGAACTCCTTTGCCAACTATTATCCTGGCGATGAGTATGTGGATTGGTTAGGTCTGAGCGTCTATGGCCAGCAGTTTCCAGGCCAGGGTTGGCTCAAGTTTCACGACATGATGGACAGGGCATACCATGAGATATGCGCCATTCATTCAACCAAACCCCTTCTAATCGGGGAATGGGGTATTGGTGAATTCCCTGAATCAGGGGATAAGGCGGCCTGGATAGAGGAGGCCATGACCGCATTTAGAACCAAGTATCCACGTGTCAAGGCCGCTGTCTTCTGGCATGAACGCTGGGAAAATCATGACGGAAGCATCAGTAATCTGCGGGTCAATTCGTCTCCCAGGGCCCTGGAGGCGTATAAAAAGGCCGTAGCTGATGCGTACTGGCTGGCCTGGCCTGAATATAAATGACCAAAGACATCACTCGCCGCCTCACAACCCTGCTTCGGCCCTATTTCCCTCGAGTCCTGGCCTCAGTCCTCTGCGGTCTGGTGCTCTCCGCAATAAACGGCGCCCTGGCCTGGATGGTCAAGCCTGCCATGGACTATGTGTTCGTGGACCGACGGTACGATTATATCTGGCTGCTGCCCATCGGCGTGCTGTTGCTCTATCTCCTGCGGGGGGGTACTGATATGGTGCAGACATACCTTATGCAGACCGCTGGATACAAGATGATTCGAGACATGAGGGATGCGTTTTTCAGGACCATTTTGTATCTGCCGGTCTCCACCGTGACGCGCACCTCTTCAGGCGATATGGTCTCCAGGCTCGTAAACGACATCACACTCCTGAGCCGCATAGTTTCCGACAGCTTCAAGACCTTTCTCGGTCAGATACCATCCCTTGTGGTGCTGCTGGGTGTTGCCATTTACCGCAGATGGGACCTGGCCCTGTTGAGCTTTCTTTTGCTGCCTTTTATAGCCCTGGCCACCAAAAAATTGGGCAGATTCCTGCGTCAAAAACGCAGAGACGCCCAGGTCACCATGTCCAGTATCACTCACAGAATGGCCGAATCCGTAAGCGGCATAAAGGTTGTGAAGATATTCGGCATGGAGCAGGCCAAGATCACACAGTTTCAGCAGGAAAATCAGGCGTCCTATCGTCAGAACGCCAGACTGGTGCGTTTGAATGAGTGGTCTAAATACACCAACGAGGCCATTTCAGGCGTGGCCGTGGCCATCATCTTGGGTTACGGCAGTCATTTGGTGGTAAAGGGTGACATGACCTCGGGTGATTTTTTCTCGCTTCTCACCGCCATCGTCATGGCCTTTGCACCCATGAAGAAACTGGGACAGGCCTATGCCGTGTTTCAGGAATCCCTTGGCGTGCTGGAGCGGCTGGATGACTTTTTCGACCAGCGGCCCGAACCGGCCTCAGGCAGGCCTGTGCATGGNCTCAAACATGGCATAGAGTTTCAGGATGTGTCCTTTCGTTACACGCCGGACACACCGGACATTTTGCAGCACATCAGTTTTTTTATTCCCAAGGGCTCCATATTCGCTATCGTAGGCCCAAGCGGGGCAGGAAAAAGCACGATNGCGGACCTGATTCCACGGTTTTATGCAGTCACTTCTGGCAGAATACTCTGGGACGGCGAGGATATTCAGGAATTGAATGTCGCCGACCTGCGCAGACAGATCGGCATAGTAAGCCAGGATGTGATGCTGTTTAGTGACACCATTCGAGAGAATATCGCNGCAGGCAGGCCGAATGCCTCACAAGAAGAGATCGAACAGGCCGCCAAACTGGCCAANGCCCATGACTTCATATTGGAGACCCCCAACGGCTACGACACGGTCTTGGGTGAACGTGGGTTGAACCTCTCAGGTGGACAGCGCCAACGCATCGCCATCGCTCGGGCACTGCTCAAAAATCCCCCGCTTCTCATACTGGATGAGGCCACCAGCGCATTGGATACGGTCTCGGAGCAGGCGGTGCAGGATGCCTTGGACAAGGCCATGGCAGGCCGCACCACCATTGTCATCGCCCACAGACTCACCACCATTCAGAACGCTGACCTCATTGCCGTGATAGACAGGGGGCGCATCTCCGCTATAGGCTCCCATGNANAGCTTCTGGACGAGAACATGCTTTACAGGGAGCTCTATCAGGTAATGGGCCGTGAATGAGGATTATAGACGGATTCTCATCGTTCGGCCCAGCGCCATGGGCGATATACTCATGGCATCCTNTCTGCTCTCAGGCCTAAAACACTTTTATCCCAGGTCTCAAATAGACTGGGTAGTGGAGCCCCGTTTTTTTCAGGTCATTGAACATCATCCGGCCTTAAATCGGGCCATCTTTTGGAACAAGGCGGAGTGGAGCAAGCAATTTAAGGGGCTACAGCTCGCAGCCCTTTGGAAAGATACNGCTGCACTGCGGCATCTCCTGCGTTTCGGGCCGAATAATGGGGCAAAAGGCCCATATTATGACCTGGTGTTGGATGCCCAGGGGCTGTTGCGCAGTCGAATCTTGAGCTGGTTGACCGGAGCCCAAAGGCGTATCGGCCTTACCTCCCGTGAGCCAGGCGGTTTTCTCATGACCGAACTGGTCAATCCACCCCATGACACCTTCATGGCCTCAGAATACCTGTATCTCCTGGCACATCTTACGGCCACAGACCCTCACCACCTGCAAAAGNCCATCAGCCCCGCTGTTCATGTGTCCCAGACCAGCACAAGGGCAGCAAAGGACTTACTCGCTCGCCATTCCATAGAAAACTATGCGGTCATTTTGCCCTTTACCACCAGGCCGCAAAAACACTGGATTCAGCAAGGCTGGGGGCAATTGGCCGAGGGCCTGCATAACTTGGGGTATCGCACATTGCTGCTGGGTGGTCCCATGGACCAAGAAAAGGCGCAGGCAATCGCCGCTTCATTCAGGCAAATTCTAAATCTCACGGCTGCTGTGCCGCTTTCCACTGCCCTTGCCCTGATTCAAGGGGCATCCCTGGCCATCGGCGTTGACACAGGTCTGACTCATGCAGCGGTGATTGCCAATATACCCACAGTGGCCATCTTCGGCTCAACAAGGCCATATCTTTCTGCCTGGAATGCACGGCTTCGAGTCATTTACCACGACCTGGCCTGTGCACCCTGCAAGCGCTCACCCACCTGTAATGGAGGATTTCACTGCATGAATTCCATATCGGTGCAAGAGGTCTTGAGTGCGGCATTGGAGGTGTTGCAGGCAGGAAGCCCTTAGTTCAAGGGGATCTTGAAAAAAGGAAAAGCAGCGTGTTACTCAAATTCCGAGTTTCGATCGCCACTCCCCCTCGCATTTCCCAGTAAATAAGACTAAAATAGAAAATTCCACTATATTCGACATGGAGAAAGGACAACCTATGCGTCTTATAGAAAATATAGCCTTACCCAACGGGCTTGAGATAGAGATATATGATTATTCACGAAAGGTGGCCGGAGACAGGTGGTTTGTGGGTTTTATGGCGCGAGTACCAGTGGAGGTCAAGGAGGAACATTTTGTCAATGCCTTAAAAAACGATATGCAATATGGCACTCAGATTCGAGAACTCTTTGAAGAATTTTATGAAAAACACGGAAGGCTCGTATATTTTGAAATCAAAAAGGAACGAAATTTTATAGATCAAAGGGAACGCGATGGGCTTTGGGAGACACTCTTCAATAACTTCAAGGCCCATGTGCTGAACTATATGAAACACAAGGAGTTCGAACAGCGCTTCATGAACAGACGCATAAAGGACTTTTTGGAGAAAAGGCTATGGTATCGCTAACGACTCACCAAAAAAGGAAGCCCAACTGGGACAATTTACTGTCCTCCCTCTTTCAGGGCCAAAAAGACATCGTCATGCCTGATTGGAAGGCCTTACCATGCAAATCAGAGGCACACGGGACCTGTCTTGAGCTGCCTGTCTTTTATTGGGAAGGAAGCCCTAACGAACCACACCTCTTCTATCTTCCCTCGGAATATGACACCCTTGACTCCCTCTTTAGCCTCTTTGAGGCCCTCAAGCTTTTGGACTTCAGCATCTTCTATTGTGACTATTCGGCCCTCTGGCGCAAGGCCCCGCATCTCTCCATCGAGGCCATGTGCGAGGCCATTACCCATGCCTTACAGTCTGTCTCGGCGCACATGGAACAAGGGAGTCGAAATGGACCGCTTACAGTGATGGGCAGGTCCATCGGCTCCGCCTTTGCCATTCACAGCGCTGCCTGCATGTGTAAGCGCACTGCCTGCCTCGTGGTGGAAAGCGGTTTTGCCAACACGGCAGACCTGCTTCAAAAGATGGGCAAGGGCACATTGGAACTATCGGAAGACCCCTTTTCCAACAGGGCCAAGATGCGCACCTACACCAAGCCTGTGCTCTTTCTGCACAGCTCCAGGGACGAGTACACCACCCTTACGCAGGTGGAGTGGCTGGTCATGGAGAGCCGCTCCAAGGCCACACAGTTTCAGGTGGTGCCAAGCCCTAGTCGAAACAACCTCTTTGGGTCCACCTCTGAATTCTATTTGCAGGCACTCAAGGATTTTATATACTTGCGAATGGGCAGACGCCCAAAATTAAAAAGACATTTAAATAAAATGAATTGAGGAGACTTGATCATGACCGCAGAAGATACCGAAAAAAAACCTATTCCAGGCCTGGTGCCCCAAAAGGACGGCTCCGTGGCCNTGAGCATCGAATGCCTAAACGGCTGTGTCAGCCCACAGCAACTCATTGAAATCGCTCGCATAGCCCAGGAGGCAAAGGCCATTCTTCACATCACCACAGCCCAAAAGATCATGTTGCTGGGCATGCAAGAAGAGGCGGGCATAAAGGCCCTCAAGGCATTGGATGAATTGGGTGTGTCCGTGAGAAAGGCCAGGGACCTGTCACAGCCGCGCGTATGCGTGGGAAAACCCTTTTGCAAACTGGCCTTGCAAGACACCTTCAGCTTAGGCGAGTACCTCTANAAGACCCTGGCCCGCACTCCAATTCCACCCAAACTCAAGGTGGCGGTCTCCGGATGCCCTGCCGCCTGTTCCTGGTCAAATTGCCTGGATTTGGGGTTTGTGGGCATAAAGAGCGGGTATATCGTCATGATCGGCGGGCACGGCGGGGCCAAGCCCAAGGCCGCAGTGGAGCTGTGCCGCATCACCACTCACGAAGAGGCAGGCCGCATACTGGGCAAGCTTGCCGAGATCTTCTCTCAGGAGGTGAAGCTCAAGGCCCGTGTGGACAAACTCATACAGAAGATGGGCCTGGAGGAGCTAAAAAAGAGGCTGGAGGTCGCATAGGCCCTAATTTTTCAAGGCTTCGNCAACACAGCCTGAATCTTTTGAAGCAGTTCAGTGGGTGAAATGGGCTTTGAAAGAAAATCGTATCCATTTAGAAGCTTACCNTGNTNCNTCAAAAGGTCCTGGCTGTAACCGCTTAAAAATACCGCCTTGATATGGGGCTGCNTGGCCTTTATCTCCTCATAAGCGTCTCTACCGTTTTTCCTGGGCATCAATACATCCAGAAGCAAGAGGTCAATGCGCTGTGCATTGGCCTCAAAGACATGCACAGCCTCCTCGCCGTCCCGAGCGACCAGCACCTCATAACCCGCCTCCTTGAGCACAGATGTGGCGATCTCCCTTACCATCTCCTCGTCATCGGCTATCAGAATCACGCCGCTACCCTTGATCGCCCTTGTTTCTTGCGGCGTATGCCCGGCTTGAGTGGTTTCAGCCTCCTGAGTTAGCGGCAGATATATCTTGAAGGTGGTGCCCACACCCTTTTCACTGTACACATTTATCAACCCTTTGTGCTGGACAACGATTCCATGGACTATAGAGAGCCCAAGCCCTGTACCCTTGCCGAATTCCTTGGTGGTGAAGAAGGGATCAAAGATATGATTTTTGACATCCTCATCCATGCCGCAACCGGTGTCAGAGACCGAAAGCATTGCATAATCCCCTGGGGTTACATCCACATAATTCTGACAATAAGCCTCGTCTAAGTGTGCAAGTCCTGTCTCGATGTGTAAGCTGCCGCCATTGGGCATGGCATCCCTGGCATTGGCCGCAAGATTGATGAGTATCTGCTCTATCTGCAGACGGTCTGCATGAATCGGCAGCCTGTCTGAAGCCAGGTGTATTTGAAGTGCAATATCCTCTCGAATGGTCTTTTTGAGCAATGGCTCCACACCTGTTATCACCTCATTGAGATTTAGGTGTTCCAGTTTCAACTCTTGCCTGCGACTGAAGGCCAAGAGGTGCCGCACTAATTGAGCCGCCCTGTCAGCCCCCTTCAGTATGTTGTCCACAAACTTGACAAGAAATGGGTCAGTAAGCCGCATTTTAAGGAGTTCCGCATAGCCCTGCATGGCCATCAAGACATTGTTGAAGTCATGGGCTATGCCGCCTGCGAGCTGACCTACGGCCTCCATCTTCTGGGCCTGGCGCAGGCGTTCCTCGGTATGCTTCAGGTCGGTCACATCCACTGCAACAACTATCAGATATCTCCTGCTCCCGTCTTCATTAAAGACCGGAAGCTTGAACACATCGAAAATGTGTTTTACGCCATCCGCTGCAGCAAACTCCTCATAGCCTCGCCAAAGCCCTTTATGTTGCCAGGCCTCCTCATTTATGGCCTTGAGCTGCAACAATACATCTCTCTGCGCAGACAAGGCCGCCAGCTCAGCCTCTTTCATCTGGAAATAGTCCAGGTCCTCCGGCAGGCCGAACAGCCTGAGGGTCTGTTGATTGGCCACCAGCCAACGGTCTTCACCATCCTTCAGGCACACAGCCACAGGCAGTGCGTCTATGAGGTGCCTCAGCAGTTCCTTCTGCTCTTCCAGTTCCAGCTCCGCCATTTTTTGGGAGGTGATGTTGACAAAGTTTCCACGATAACCAATGGGCTCGCCCTGTTCATTTAGAATGAAGTTGCATTCATGGCGAATCCAAAGGATTTGGCCTTTTTTATGGCGAATACGAAATACGACGGCATCTCCCTTGCCGTGTATATGCCCCTGCCACAGATGCAGGTCTTCCGGTAAGATTATACGAATGAGCAATTCAGGATAGGCATAAAACTCCTGATCCGTATAGCCGGTAAGGCCAAGGCAGTTGGGAGAGATGTATATGAGTTTATCCGTCATGTCGCGCCAAAAGATCACATCCGTGGAAAAGAGAGTGAGGGTCTTGAAGATCTCCTGGTTCTTTCGAAGCTCTTCATATCTGCCATCTAATTCTTTTATGAGGGAGTTAAGGGCGCTTGAGACCTCCGAAATCTCATCCCTGCCAGTATAATGGAAATAACGGTCTTTCCCGATCTTGGCCATAAGCCCTCGAATATGGGCTGCAAAGGCCTCCAGAGGCGCAAGAAAACGGTTCACAAGCCACAAAATCACTACAATACCCAGCAACAGCACCGCCACCGCACGCAACAAGATGAATTGCTGATATTTAGCTATGGACTCTTCTATCTCCTCCATGGGATGATGGGCCAATATCACCCAGTCCTTGTATTTAAGCCACTTAACCGTCACCATATATCCCTTTTTGTCATGACCTGCCGGTTCATAAAGGGTGCCTTCAAGGTGTGAATTCAGGACCTTATCTGCTGTGGGCAGGGTTCCAGGCTCCACAATAGTAAAGATGCGGGCTGGATTGGAGTGCAGCAATATGCGACGGTCAGAAGACAAAATCACCATAAAACCATTGCGACCGATTTTCATGTCCCTGATATGCGTCAGGCCGTTTTGGCCGAAGAGGTTCAAAGACGCCGTTAACATGGCCTTTATTCCGCCATTTTCGTCAAATACAGGGGCGGTGAACATGACCACAGGGGACTGATGGGCCTGGGATGTGATGTAGGGGTTGGAGAGATAGGGCGCCTTCAGCTCCAGGGTCTTTTGTATATATTCCCGAAAGGAGAGGTCCAGCCCCCTTCTATTCGGAAGAAAGGGGGATTCCACAAAAAGCCTTCCATCAGGCGTAAAGATGAACAGGTGATTGTCGAACACGCTGTGCAGGTCCTGATGGTCGTCCAGCCACTTCTGTGCCCTTTCCACATCGGCCAGAACGGAGGGCTCCTCTTGCAGCTCCTTTGCCTCTGCGATGAGCAGACCATGCATCATGGCAAGCCTCATATCCAGCTCGTCCGCCAGCACAGAGACGGTCTCTGCCTGTTTTTGTGTGATGAGTTCCTCTTGTGACCTCTTTACCATATAAAAAACCATGACTGAAGACAGCAATACAAATGCCAACCAGAAGATGAGCATACTCAGCACCTCAGCACCAGCTTGAACCGAATGGAGCCAGGCCTTAACCCCCTCCACAGACTGCATTTCATAGGTTTCCTCCTGTGTTAACTACTACAGCGTCTTACTAAAGATGGCCTCTGCCTCTTGCACCGCCCTTACATCGTCTGACAGGGTCAAAAGGGAGCGCTGTGAGGTCTCATAGGCAAATATCTCAGGGCTTGCATGCACATAACC
>JGI24188J35168_1001299_pt1 | contig 14537 bp, 14 predicted proteins | sample YNPBryantNP2012_FD_35168 | JGI IMG/M metagenome (IMG submission 35168) | reverse complement strand
TAAGGTTGTAACCATAGTGGTGGCAATTGTGCTGGGAGGTAGGGTAGTGCTAACGCCCGGGACCACACCCTCAGAAGGTGGTGCAGGCTGAGTTGTGGGCGGAGCTACCTCAGCTCCCTTGGTCTCCGGTGCGGTTGTGGTTGTGGTCTGCTCCTCCTTCTTTTCTTCCTTTGCCGGAGGCACATCAATGTCCTTCTGAATGTTTTTCAGCTCGGTTTCACTGATGGGTTTGGGAGGTGCAGGTGGCTTGGTGTCTGTTACCTGAGTGCCCTGCATCTGTTTTAGGAGCACACCTTTGGTGGGATCCACAACGTTGGCCACGAATACTGTTTTGTCTATGGAAAAAACCTCAGTGATCTTGGGGGCTTTTACCCAGACTATGAAAATGGTTCCCCTCACGCCAACTATGGCAGTGGGAGTGTTTACGTTGAAATCCCTTTCCTTATAATCGTGAAGGTCATTTACCACTGCCCTTAACTTACCACTTAGGACCTTCAAGCCTGCATTCCTTTTCTTTTGCTCAGGATCAAAACTAAAAGCATCCATGCTAAGTTCGGCATTTGGACCAAGACTCAATGCACTTCCATCCTTTAGGGCAATCCTAAGTGTGCTATCTTCCTTGGTAACAAACTTATCCTTCAAGAAGACATCCATATCCAGTTTGGCCTTCTGGGGTGTCTCCCCTTCTCTTATCACATGACAGTCACCTTTTACCAAGATCACCTTGCCGATGGGATCTGCTCCATATGCCACAAAAGAAAAAGGCAAGACCAAAGCTACCAAAAAAAGAAAGAAAACTCTCCTAAACATTTCATCCCCTCCTAAAAGTTGATACTGGTACCAATGCTAAAGGTGTTTCTTTCAAACTTATAGGGATCAGGGCCAAGGCAATTGGAATTATTGTGGTAATACATATAGTTTGCATAGAGAGAAATCCACCTGGTCAATTGCCTCATGAGGCCCAAATTAATGCTATAGGACTTGTCCTCACGTTTATCNTACCATATGGGAAACAAGATAGGATCGTTATAGTCATAATATGTCCTGACATGGCTCAGAGATAGGTCTGAACTAAACCCCAACGGCAATTTAATGGATACACCGGCAAGCACTTCAATCAGCTTATAGGTGGCCTCCCTTNTCTCGGCATTGTCCTTGGTAAACTTTATGCCGATCCTTGGGGAGATAGGTTTGTCCAACCAACATCTGTGCGTCACCCCAATGCTGTATAGATTGGAATCGGGGGATGTATCCACATATTCCTTGTTTTGGTATGTGAAGGTAAAATCGGTTTGCATATTGTTCTTGTGAAAAATGGAGATTATGGGGGAAAAGTTATGCATCTTAAGCTTGCGATCTGAATGGTTACCAAAGGTGAGAAAGAATCCGCTGTCTTGATAATCGTCTTTTCCTCCTGTGTAAAAGTAATAGAACTCATAGGGGAGGGTAAATTGAAGCGCTCCATACCTTAAAGAAAGGCTTAGAAAAGGGATATGGGCAAAGGTATCACTATCAACTTTGTCTTTATAGCCAACATTATACACACCATAACCAATGGTGCATTCAGCGGTCTTTGTCTTTATAAGTCTGTATCCAAACCTGCCGTAAAATGTTTCATACTGGTCCCTCTTGTGGGTAGAAATACCCGTCTTTGCCAGGTCCTCTAAGGGTTCTTGGGCCACGTTATCATCAAAGGTCCAGGAAAGGCTCATATTGGCGAATAAAGGTCTGGCTGCCTGTCTCACATCAGGAAGGGCTGCTATTGTGTCCTTTGCTGCCTTACCCACAGGGCTATCAGGGGCTATATCCCTTGCCCTCTCTAAGGATCTCAAGGCCTCGTCAAAGGCGCGCATTTCCATCTCCACAACGCCCTTCAAAAGATAGCAAGACTGCTCTAAGGTGGTGTCGTATTGAACTGCCTTGGATATGGCATCCAGGGCTTCTCTATACCTTCCCATGTCCTTCAAAACACTTGCCATTTCCAGGTAAACCCTTCCATTTTGAGGGTTTGAATTCCTGGCCGTCTCAAGAGTAAGTAAGGCCTTCCCCAAATTTTTTTGCCTCACATAGATGTTGGCAATATCAAAATAGGCCTTAAAAAAACCTTGAGGGTCTTCCTTTAGGAGCCCTTCAAAGATTGACAGGGCCTTAACCCATTCGCCTTTCAAAGACTTGATCACTCCAAGATGGTATGTATATTCCAAATTGTTGGGCTCCATCCTAAGGGCTTCCAAGATGGCAGATTCTGCCTTATCCAGTTGCCTTTGATCAATGGCCTCTAAGGCATCCATGAATTTGTTCATTCCAGGCTGAACCTGGATCTCTCCATAACCGGAGGAAACCGTTAACATAAGGCCCACACATACCAAAGCCAGAAACACAGGTACACGCTGCAGCATGAGACCCTCCCATCATCCCCTGATGCCCAATTAGTGGAATACTATCCTTATAACGCATTGGGGTGTCAAGTTTTTTTTGAATTTCCTTTCACTTGACTCCATTAGAGCAACACAATAAAATCAGCAAAAAACAAAAGGAGGCCAAGATGCTAAAGGTGCTTGTGAGTGACAACCTTTCCAAGCAGGGGATAAGGCTTTTGGAAGAAACACCTGACATTGAAGTTGATGTTAACACAGGTCTTACACCCGATGAACTTAAAGGTATAATAGGGCAGTACCATGGGTTAATCATAAGGAGTGCCACCAAGGTTACGTCAGATATCATAGATGCAGCCCATAATCTAATGGTTGTTGGAAGGGCGGGCATAGGCTTAGATAATGTAGATGTGCCCGCTGCCAGCAGAAAAGGTATTGTTGTTATGAATGCTCCAGAGGGTAATACCATAACAACTGCCGAACATACCATTGCCTTGATTATGTCTCTTTCTCGAAAGATTCCACAGGCAACCCAATCCATGAAAGAAGGGAAGTGGGAAAAGAAGAAATTTATGGGGAGAGAACTTTACGGTAAAACCCTTGGTATTATTGGTGCAGGACATATAGGTAGGATAGTGGCCGACAGAGCCAAGGGTTTGAAGATGAAGGTGATCGTGTACGATCCCTATATAAGACCTGAAGTCTTGGAAAAGATGGATCTGGAACCGGTATCCTTTGATGAGCTATTGGAGAGGTCCGACTATGTCACAATACACACACCCAAGACCAACGAGACCATAAACATGATCAACAAGGATACCATTCGAAAGATGAAAAAGGGTGCAATGCTCATTAACTGCGCCAGGGGTGGTATTGTCAATGAAGATGATCTGTACGAGGCCTTGGCTTCAGGCCACTTGGCAGGAGCTGCCTTGGATGTATTTTCAAAGGAACCGCCTGGACAGCACAAGCTCTTTACACTGGAAAACTTTATCTGTACCCCTCACCTGGGCGCCAGCACCGAGGAGGCACAGGATAAGGTGGCAGTGGACATAGTGAAACAGGTTATAGATTATCTACTACACGGCACTGTAAGGAATGCCGTGAACGTACCCAGCATTAGTCCAGAGCTTATGAATGTGATAAGGCCCTATGTAACGCTTATGGAAAGGATTGGCCTCTTCCACGCCCAATTGGCTGAGAGTGCTTTACTGGAGGTGGAGATAAGATACCTTGGGTCTGTTTCCGATTACGACACTGCTCCCCTCACCACTGCCCTCTTAAAAGGCCTGCTCACTCCCTTCATGAAAGAGGATGTGAACTTTGTTAATGCGCCATTTGTGGCCAAAGACAGGGGAATTAAAGTCACAGAAGGGAAGAGCAGCACAAGCGAGGATTTTGCAAGCCTTATAATGGTAAAGGTGAAGTCACTTCAGTCCGAAAATGTAATATCTGGCACCATATTCGGCAAAGGGCTGCCCAGAATCCTCCGCATTAACGATTTTTATCTGGAGGCTGCTCCTGAAGGGCACATGCTCTTCATCCACAATCAGGATATACCAGGTGTTATAGGTCAGATAGGCATAACCTTAGGGAAACATGGCATCAACATAAACCGCATGAGTGTGGGGCAGGAAAAGGAAGGGAAGAAGAATATTATACTTTTGGCAACCGATATATCCGCACCGGATAATGTGCTGGAAGAACTGAGAAAGATAAGTGGAGTCTTCTTGGTTAAAAAGATTGAGCTATAAGGAGGATCTCCATGGCCGAGGAAGAAAAGGGCTTTAAGATAAAGGACAGGAGACTTTTTGACAAAGACGGAAGGATAAGAGAGGAAATCAAGGGAGAACCCGAGACCAAGGCCGAGAAAGAAGAAGGAAGACAGAAATCCCCAAAAGAAAAAAAACGCATTCCTCTCCCTCCAGTCACCTTTTCTTCTTTGATTATGAGCCTCACATCATCGGTATTAATGCACTTTGGGGAGATACCCGATCCCATCACAGGAGAGAGAAAAGTGGATCTGGACCTTGCAAAACAAGGCATTGATACCATCGCAATGCTGAAGGAAAAGACAAGGGGAAACCTCACAGATGAAGAGCAACAGATGATAGATAATATCTTGACAGAGCTTAGGTTGCGCTATGTGAAGGCGGTAACCTAAATGTCCAAGCAGGGCAATTTTCTGTCACCTGCCAAGTTAAACCTATTCTTAAAGGTCTTGGGCAAGAGGGATGATGGTTATCATGACCTGATATCCCTTGTTGTCCCCATCACAATATACGATGAACTGTTTGTGGAGGTCGTAGATTTTGGCCGAAGGCAGATTGATCTATGGGTAGAAGGAGACAAAACAGTCCCTGCCGATGAAACCAACCTTGTTTACAAGGCCACAATGTCCTTCCTAAGGGCCACGGGATGTAATTTCAAGGTAAGCATTGGGCTCAAAAAAAGGATTCCTACTGCTGCTGGATTGGGCGGTGGCAGTTCGGACGCAGCCACTGCCCTTTTGGCATTGAATAAGATCTTGGGCTTCCCCCTTATCTGGAAAGAACTCTACCCCTTGGCCAGGGGTTTGGGAGCAGATGTACCCACCTTTCTTCTAAGAAGGCCGTGCCTTATCACAGGGATCGGGGACATCATAACCACTGTGGAGGACATGCCCTCCATGTGGTTTTTGGTGGTAGTGCCCGATGTACAGGTGTCCACCCGGTGGGCCTACGCTCACTTGAAATTGGGGTTGACAACCCCTTGTATCCCCTATATAAACAAACAGGTTTGGACGGAACTGGAAGGGATCTGCGGGTGCCTCATGAACGACCTGGAGGAAGTGACTCTTAATGCCCATCCCCAGGTGAAAGCAGTTAAAGAGATGTTAAAGGAGACAGGGGCAAAGGGTGTGCTTATGTCGGGGAGTGGGCCAAGCGTATTTGGGATATTTGAGGAAGAGCCAGAGGATACCATAGTGGAAGACATAAAGGCCAAAGGCTGGGCCAAGATCTTTAAGGCAAAGATATTCCATGAGACTGACTGGGGTGTCGTCAAGCGGTAAGACACGGGCCTTTGGAGCCCGCATTCGGAGGTTCGAATCCTCCCACCCCAGCCATTTTTTAAGGTGAGGAGATGGAACTGAAGTTATTTGGCGGCACGTCAAACTCTGAACTCACGAAACAGGTGTGCGAATACCTTGGAATAGAACAAGGGGAGATGTACGTTGGCCGTTTTAACGACGGCGAGGTGAGGGTTGAGATAAAGGAAAACGTGAGGGGCAGGGATGTGTTTTTGCTCCAATCCACATGCCCTCCCGTGAACGATAACCTTATGGAACTGCTGGTGATGTTGGATGCCTTTAAGAGGGCCTCTGCAAAAAGGATCACAGCGGTTATCCCATATTACGGATATGCCAGGCAAGATAGGAAGGTAAAACCAAGGGTCCCCATCAGTGCCAAGTTGGTGGCGGATCTCATCAGTGTTGCCGGTGCAAACAGGGTTGTCTCCATGGATCTGCATGCAGGTCAGATCCAGGGATATTTCAGCATACCTGTGGATAATATCTTTGCTGCTCCCATCATCCTTGAGTACATAAAGCAGCAGTTTCACGACAACATAGTTATTGTATCCCCCGATGCAGGTGGAGTGGAGAGGGCACGTGCCTACGCCAGGAGGCTCAATTGTTCTCTGGCTGTGATAGATAAGAGGCGCGATCTTACCACCAATAAGGTAATTTCCATGAACATAGTGGGGGATGTGAAGGACAAAAAGGCAATAATCGTGGATGATATAGTAGACACTGCAGGGACCTTGTGCCTTGCTGCTAAAGGGCTTTTGGCCCAAGGGGCATCCAAGGTGTATGCCTGTTGTGTACACCCTGTGTTATCCAAAGGTGCTATCGAAAATATAGAAAAAAGTGAGCTTGAACAACTTATTGTGACTAATACCATTCCCTTGAGGGAGGAAGCTTTGAGGTGTGGTAAAATAAAAGTGCTTTCAGTGGCAAGGCTTTTGGGTGAGACTGTTCGGAGGATATACAACTCCGAATCAGTTAGCACACTCTTTGTATAATTTTTTGGAAGGAGCTTGTGAAATTTTTAATTTTTGGAGGAATGTATGGAAATCGTGCCGTTAAAAGCTGAAATCAGGGCAGAAAAGAAAAAGGGTGAGGTGAAAAGACTTAGGCGTGAGAGGAAGATCCCTGGTGTTCTATATGGCCCTGATGTGAAACCTGTTTTGTTGACATTGGACAAAAAGGAGCTCTTGAAGGTGCTCAGGCAAGGGAAGCACAAAAGCCTTTTGGTGCAACTGGAGATATCGGCAGGATCTGAAGGAGAAAAGAAAAAATGCCTCCTAAAAGAACTCCAGTGGGATCATATGAGAGGGGAACCCATTCATGTGGATCTTTATGCCATCTCCGATACCCATTCCTTCTCGGTGAGCATGCCCATTAGTTTTAAGAACACGCCTGTGGGGGTGACCAAAGGCGGTATCTTCGAACCAATCATGAGGGAACTCAGCGTCTCGTGCCGTTTTGACAGGCTATTGGATTCCATAGATGTGGATGTTTCCCGTCTGGACATAGGTGATGCCCTTCATGTGAGGGATATTCCTGTGCCAGAGGGGGTTAAGATAAAGGACATGCCTGAGGAAGTGGTGGCTTTGGTGAGCCCACCTTCTGAAGAAGGTACCACTGAGGCCAAAGCTGATGAAAAGGCATAAGAATTGTTTTTTGTATCCATATTATTCGGGGAAGGGAGGTGAAAGGATCAGTAGATTTGATCGTTGGCTTGGGGAATCCAGGGCCGGAATATCAGTTCACCAGGCACAATATGGGTTTTATGGTGGTGGAGGCCCTGAGGGAGAAATATAGGGGCAGGTGGGTTGTCATGCCATCCCATTCCATGCACGCAAAGGTATCGGTGGCTAAAAATGAGCTCACATTACTCTGCCCCCTTACCTATATGAACAACAGCGGTAAGGCAGTTAAAGATGTGGTTGGCTGGCTGGAGCTTGAGCCTTCTCAGATCTTGGTGATCCACGATGATCTGGATCTAGAAATGGGCAGGCTCAAATTGGTCTCTGGCGGTGGCCCAGGGGGTCATAGAGGCGTGAGTTCAGTACTGGATGCCTTGGGCACGAACCAAGTTCCCAGATTAAAGGTGGGGATTGGCAGGCCCAGGTTTTCTGAAGATGTGGTGGATTATGTCTTAAGTCCATTTGGTGAGGATGAGTTGCCCTTGCTGGAGCAGGTGATCCAGAAGGCGACTTATTCTTGCGAGCTTTTAGTCCTTGAAGGCCTTCCAAAGGCCATGAGTATCATAAATAGCCTAAAATCTATGAGCAAAGGAGGAACGAGCTAATGCAGAGTTGGACTGTTGTGGCACCGTTTTTGGGGCTCTTGAGCTTGCTTTTTGCGTGGCTTATCTATGCCTGGATAAAAAAGCAACCCAATGGGAATCCCTTGATGCAACAATTGGAAGCCATGATCCATGAAGGGGCAATGGCATTTTTGAAAAAGGAATACTCAGTCTTGATCTTTTTCATTGCCATTGTCTTTATCCTCTTGGGGTGGGGCATTGATTGGAAGACCGCAATTTGTTTTGTGACCGGTGCCTTTTGCTCAATGACAGCTGGACTCTCTGGGATGACAGCCGCAACAAGGGGAAATTCCAGAACGGCAGATGCAGCAAACAAACATGGTCAGGCCTTGGCCCTCAGGGTCAGCTATTTCTCAGGTTCTGTTATGGGACTTGCCGTGGCAGGTCTTGGGATGCTGGGTGTGGGCTTTTGGTTCTATGTCTACGGCGGCAATCCTGAAACTGCCCAGTATATTAACGGCTTTGCCATGGGAGCAAGTTCTATCGCACTCTTTGCCCGTGTTGGCGGCGGAGTTTATACCAAGGCAGCGGATGTTGGAGCTGACTTAGTGGGTAAGGTGGAGGCGGGAATCCCCGAGGACGATCCCAGAAACCCGGGTGTTATTGCCGACAATGTGGGTGACAACGTGGGCGACATTGCAGGCATGGGTGCGGACATCTTTGAATCCTATGTGGGTTCTATAGTGGCTACTATTGCCATAGCTGCGACCTTAAGTATTACCCCTGAGTTCCTGCAAAAGTTTCCTTCCCTGAAGGGCTTGGACCCGAATGTGATTAAGCTTCGATACATGGCTACACCGATATTGGTGGCAATGGCAGGACTTATAAGCTCCTTTGTGGGGGTCTTTAGCATAAAGGCCTTTGAAAGGGGAAACCCTGCAGCTGCCTTGAGGTACACCACATTCGTGGCTGCCATCATATTCGTAATCCTAACCTATATTGTGATAGCCGGGCTTTCCATGCCGATGGGCGTTTTCTGGGCTGTATTTTCAGGCCTGGTCTGCGGTATCGCTATAGGTCTTTTGGCAGAATACTACACCTCTGGCGCACCCATTAGGAAGATTGCAGAGCAGTCCAAGACAGGAGCTGCCACTGTGGTGATCGCAGGTCTTGCAGTGGGAATGATGTCCACATGGCTCCCCATCTTGGGTATTTGCATAGCCACCTTCATCGCCTATTTTGCTGCGGGCATCTATGGAGTGGGTCTTTCAGCAGTGGGTATGTTGGCCACAGTGGGTGCGACAATGACCGTGGATGCCTACGGCCCAATTGCTGACAATGCTGGCGGTATATCCGAGATGTCAGGGCTTGGTCCTGAGACAAGAAAGATCACAGACAGCCTGGATGCACTTGGAAATACCACTGCTGCCATAGGTAAGGGATTTGCCATTGGTTCTGCTGCCCTCACTGCCCTGGCCCTGTTCGTGGCATATACTCAGGCAGCCAAGATTGATGTGATAGACCTCACAAACCCAATGGTTGTAATAGGTGTTTTCATAGGTGGGATTATCCCGATGCTTGCTGCGGCATTAACCATGACCTCCGTGGGAAAGGCAGCATTTAGTATAGTTGAAGAGATCAGAAGGCAGTTTAGGGAGATCCCTGGTCTTTTGGAAGGAAGAGAAGGTGCAAAACCAGAACCAGGCAAATGCGTAAGCATTGCAACGGGAGCTGCGCTGAGGGAGATGATCGCCCCAGGACTTGTGGCGGTGCTTTCCCCTGTGGCTGTAGGTTTCCTCTTGGGTAAGGAGACCTTGGGAGGCATGCTCTTGGGCGCCACTGTAATGGGTGTATTCTTGGCACTTTTCATGGCCAACGGAGGTGGCGCATGGGATAATGCAAAGAAGTACATAGAAGCCGGTAACTTTGGAGGAAAAGGCTCTGATAACCATAAGGCAGCAGTTGTGGGCGACACCGTTGGAGACCCGTTCAAAGATACCTCTGGTCCTGCTATGAACATACTCATAAAGCTGATGAGCGTTGTATCTCTTGTTATTGCTCCTATACTGCCCAATGTTGGCCTTTTCTTAAGGTGGTAGACTCTTAAAAAGTGGCCCCTCTGGGGGCCACTTTCATTTTGTTAGGAAAGGGGGGCAACATGTTTAATGTGGGAGACATGGCAGTGTATCCAGCCCATGGCGTTGGTGTAATAGAAAAGATAGAGACCAAGGAGATTTCAGGAAGTAAACAGGACTTCTACATTATGAGGATCCTGGACAACGGTATGAAGATATTCATCCCCACCAAGAGTGCCAGGTCTGTGGGACTGAGGAGCGTTATAAGTGAGGAAGAGGTTGACCGTCTTTACAGCATCTTACAAAAAAGGGATGTGGTCATACCCAATCAAAGTTGGAACAGGCGTTACAGGGAATATATGGACAAGATCAAAACAGGCTCCATATATGAAGTGGCCGAGGTATACAGAAACCTCACACTCTTAAAATCAAGCAAGGAACTTTCCTTTGGGGAAAGAAAGATATTGGAAACGGCTCGATCTCTATTGGTACGGGAATTGTCCATTGCCAAATGTTGCCCGCCACAGGAAGTGGAAAAGGATCTTGAAAAAGTCTGTAACGGTATGGGATAGAACCCGCTCGTATTAAGTTATCCTTTGAAGGGAAGTCTCCCCAAAGGCTTGATGTCTATCTGGCCTCGCACTTGAGGGAAACCTTAAGCAGGACCAGGCTTCAAGAGCTCATCAGGGAAGGGTATGTGATTGTAAACGGGGAGCCTGTGTTGACCCCTAAGTACAAGCTCAGAGCATCCGAGTGTGTGGAAATCAGCATTCCACCTCCCCTACCTTCCCACCTGGCACCTGAGGATGTGCCCTTTGAAATCCTCTACCAGGATTCAGACTTGGCTGTTATTAATAAACCCCCTGGCATAGTGGTGCATCCAGCACCTGGAAATACCCAGGGCACCTTGGTGCATGGCCTTTTAAAAAAAATCAGGGATCTTTCAGGCATTGGAGGAACGGTTAGACCCGGCATTGTGCACAGGCTGGATAAAGGTACCTCGGGTGTGATGCTTGTGGCAAAGAATGACCATAGCCATATGTTCCTGACGGAAGCCCTAAAAAAGGGCCAAATCCAGAAGGAATATCTGTGTGTGGCGCACTCAAAGGAGGCCATTGACTCAGGTGTCATTGATGCTCCCATAGCTCGTGATGACATAAACAGAAAAAAGATGAAGGTGGATTTCCAAAAGGGCCGTAGTGCATACACTACATTTCAGGTTGTGGCAAAAAAAGGAAATCTTCATCTCCTAAGGGTGAGGATTCACACAGGCAGAACACATCAGATAAGAGTACACCTTTCCCATAAGGGAATCAGAGTCATAGGAGATCGCACCTATGGAATCTCTTCTATGCAGTCCATGAACTTAAAGGAAATTAAGAACTTGCATCTTACCATAGAAAGGCCCTTTTTACATGCATTTAAGATCGGATTTTTTCACCCCCAAACCAAGGAGTGGATGACATTCACAGCTCCATTGCCTGAAGACATGCTTGCACTTGTGAATGCAGTCTTTCCACATGCATTTGATGTGATCAAAAACAAGTGATGGGTTTAATAGCAGTTAGGTTACATGTGGCATCGTGGTTAATTTCCGGTTCTTGAAAAAATGTAGAGGCAAGAGTTAGCTTCCTATCACCTGAGAGCAAATGCTCCTATCCTTTAATGAACGTTTGTTCATTTAATTTTCATCGGAAGATCCAATTGACACAGGGAAAAAGTATTCATATAAAGCCTTCAAGATCAACCACACACCATAAAAGGAGTTGCCATGGACTTTAGCCTTTCTATGGAGCACGAGATACTTCGTAAGACGGTTAGAGATTTCGCAGAGAAGGAGATAAAGCCTGTTGCGAGAGAATTGGACGAAAAGGAGGAGTTTTCCTACGAAACCATGGCCAAAATGGCCGACCTGGGCCTCTTTGGCATGTTTGTATCTGAGGAGTACGGCGGCCAGGGTATGGACTATTTGGCCTACATCATAGCCGTGGAGGAGTTGGCCAGAGTGGATGGTTCCCATGCTGCAACCGTTGCTGCAGGTAATTCATTGGGGATAGGTCCCATTTACTACTACGGAAACGAAGAGCAAAGGCGCAAGTATCTGCCTGTACTTTGCAGCGGCAAAGGATTGTGGGGCTTCGGCCTTACCGAGCCCAATGCAGGCTCCGATGCCAGCAATTCAAAGACCACTGCCTATTTGGACGGAGATAGCTGGGTTATAAACGGGAGCAAGATTTTCATAACAAATGCCTCCACAAAGATCAGCAAGGGTGTGACAGCCCTTTGCAGGACCGGCACCCGGCCTGATGGGAGGCCAGAGCTTTCCTGTATCCTTGTGGAGACAGGCACCCCTGGATATGAGGCAAGGGTGATGAAAGGAAAGATGATGTGGAGGGCCAGCAACACCAGCGAACTTTTCTTCGAGGACTGTAGGGTCCCCAAGGAAAATCTGTTGGGTGAACAGGGGAAGGGCTTTTACCAGATGATGCAAACCCTTGACGGAGGTAGGCTCTCCATTGCTGCAATGGGGCTGGGAGGTGCCCAGGGTTGCTTTGAAATGGCCTTAAAGTACGCAAAAGAAAGGGTGCAATTCGGAAAACCCATTTCCACATTTCAGGTGAATGCCTTCAAGTTGGCAGATATGGCCCTTGAGATAGAGTGCGCAAGGCTATTGCTGTACAAGGCATGTTGGCTTAGGGATACGGGAAAACCCTTTGCCAAAGAGGCAGCAATGGCAAAATTATACTGTTCAGAGGTGATGGGAAGGGTTGCAAACCAAGCGGTACAGCTCCACGGTGGCTATGGTCTCATGAAGGAATACGATGTGGAAAGGTTTTATAGGGACCAAAAGTTGTTGGAGATCGGAGAAGGCACCTCTGAGATTCAGAGGATTGTTATCTCCAGATACATAGGTGCTGTTTAGTATATGTCGTTAAAGGCAATGGTTTTGGCAGCAGGCTTAGGGGAAAGGCTTAGGCCTGCTACACTAAAAAGACCAAAGCCACTAATTCCATTGCTTAACAGGCCCATTCTTTATCATGTCTTTGACTTACTTTGCCGTTTTAATATCATGGATGTGGTTATAAACACCCATCACTTATCAGACTATTTCGTATCATACCTTCATTCCCATCCCCATAAGTTTATACGGCCCATGATATCTTATGAAGAACGCATACTGGGCACCGGAGGTGGAATCAAGAAGGTCCAAGATTTTTTCTCGGATAATTTCCTGGTCATAAATGGTGATATCGTAGCTCATGTGGATTTGCGCCAAATCATTCAGTTTCATCAAAGAGAAAATGGCCTTGCAACCCTTGCCTTGATGAGGTCCGATTATGCCCCGAGAGTAAAGATTTATAAAGACAACAGGATCGCATCAATTAGTGGAGCCAATAAACCAGGGCTATTAACTTACATAGGGATTCAGATTATAAACAAGCGTGTCTTTGATTATATCGAGGCCGATGGTTTTGTGGATATTATGGATGTCTATAGGGACTTGATGCATTCAGGGGCAGAAAGGCTCTATGGGTGCATAGTGAATCCCACCTACTGGTGGGATATTGGCACCATTGATAAGTATCTTGAGTCCACAAAATATCTTGTCCATAACTTTTGTTGGATAGAACCACACCTTTTAGATGAAAGCATTGGGAAACCCTCCTATGGCTTTGGGTTAGCAAACCCATTATTCCTGGGAGAGGGTTCAGTCCTGGGTGAGGGGGTAAGGATAGAGGGCTTCGCAGTTGTGGGAAGAAATTGTGTTATTGGGAGAGGGGCGGTGATTAAGAATAGCATCCTTTGGGACCAGGTGAGGATTGAGTCAGACTCAACGATCCAAGAGTGCGTGCTAACCGATGGAGCCACTGTGGAAGGGATACATAGAGGAGAGGTAATCTAAGANCTTATAGGCTTTCTCACCTATCTTTGGGGAGGAGCTAAGTAGTGGGAGTTGGAGAAGGGGTGAAAAGGCGAGATCACACCTGCCAGGTATCCAACACCTGGCGGGTAGTGGAACTGTGGGAGTTGGTGGCAGCAAGGAACAGACAGAACAGGGGAAGATTTTTTAGGCTATTGGGTTATCCAGTGGTTTGGTATGAGAAAGGTGAAAGGAACAGGAAAGGCCCGAGGTTGGAAGGCTTAAGGGTCAGGGTCTGATGAGTTCAATCACTGAGGTGGGAGGGGAAATAGAACAAGGCCGGCAGGTGGCTTAATTTTCAGACTTTCACTTTCAAAAATTTTGACAGTTTGTGACATATGTCACAGGAAATGCAGANCTTTAGCTTATAGAATCAGGTTACGAGATTTGGAATCCTTGTAAATTGAGGCCGTCGAAGGAACTTGACAAAAGCCATAAGAAANCCTTAGAAAAATATTGGAGATTGGAGGAGTGAATTCAGGGCTTTGAAAGGGGGTGGGACGGATGNTGTGGAGGGTGGATGCCGTAGCTGCCAACATGGGCGCCATGGCTGCTATGGCCTCTTCCAAGTGGCGCAACCGACCTCCTGTCAGTTTGATGACAACTTTATGTCAGGAACTAGGCTGCCATTCTGAAAACTTCCTGGAGGGGAAAACCTCCCTGCCAGAAGCAAAGATTTAGAATGGCAAAAGGTGATGGATGTTAAGTAAAACAAGAAAGGAGGTCAGGTTATGAAAACTCTGAGGAGTAACAAAGGTTTTACACTTGTCGAACTTGCAATTGTGCTGGTAATTATTGGAATTATCTTAGGAGCAGTGCTTAAAGGGCAGGAGTTGATTAACAATGCTAAGAT
>JGI24188J35168_1001298_pt1 | contig 14548 bp, 11 predicted proteins | sample YNPBryantNP2012_FD_35168 | JGI IMG/M metagenome (IMG submission 35168) | reverse complement strand
CCAGTCCAGCCCCCGGCTCCACGGCAGGCAGGCCGGGGGCCTGACAGGGTGACCCGCCGCTTCGCGCTCAGCGGTCGCCCAGTCAGGCCTGGGCCTGGCAGACCGCCGAGGAGCACAAATTTCCATCTACTGAGCCTTAGGAAACATGGCCCCGGACAAGAAATCCAATCTGCTGAGCCACGTGACCCTGGAAATGTTCCTGTATGCTGCCATCGTGCTGTTGGCAGCGGCGTTGCGCCTGTGGGGCCTGGGCCTGCGCCTGCTCTCGGCTGGCGAAGCAGAGCACGCCCTGGCCGCCTGGCAACTCTACCAGGGACTGGACTACACGCCCCAGCAGCCACTCTACCTGTTGACCACCTTGTGCTCGTTTGGGCTTGGGGGAGTGAGCGATGCGACGGCCCGACTGGCCCCGGCCCTGGCCGGTATCGCGTTGGTGGCCCTGCCGGCCCTCCTGCGCCGCCAACTGGGCCGTGTAGGCGCGCTGGTGGCCGCCGCGCTCCTGGCCCTGTCGCCCTCGTTCGTGTTCTTCTCAGATAGCGCGGAGGGGGCCACGCTGGCGCTGGCCGCCAGCCTGCTGCTGGTGGCCGGCCTGTGGCGTTACCTGGACGCTGGCCGCCCCAACGACATCTACCTGGCTGCCACCGGATTGGGACTTTCGTTGACCGCCGGCCCGGCCGCCTACCCGGTACTTCTGACCGTTGCCGCCTTTGTTGGCGTGCTCCTGGCCGCGCGACGGTGGCCCCGGCCCGACCGGTCAGTCCTCATCCAGGCCGGGCTGCTCTGCGGCGGGATGCTGATCGTGGCGGCCACCGTGGCCCTGACTCGACCGGNTGGCCTGCACGAGGCGCTGGTCAACGAGCCGGGCCGCTGGCTGGCCGGATTCGTCGCCCCGCGCGCGATACCCTGGGAACACGCCCTGCGCCTGCTCGTCCTCTATGACCCGGCGGCGTTCGTGCTGGGCGTGATGGCGGTGGGCTATCTGCTGGCATTCACTCTCACCCCGGCCGCCCGCACCCGTCAGGGTGTCTCCCTACCAGGAAGCGGGAGTACCGGCGAGGGAACTCCCCTCTCCCTACCAGGAAGCGGGAGTACCGGCGAGGGAACTCCCCTCTCCCTACCAGGGAGAGGGGGCGGGGGTGAGGGTGGAAGCTTCGCCCCCTTCCTCGTGCTCTGGGCCTTGCTCGCCTTCTTGTTGGCCACCCTGGCCGGGGCCATCTCGCCAGCGGCGCAAAGCCTGCCCGTGGTGCTGCCCCTCATCCTGCTGGCCGGCCTGTTCATAGACCGGCTGCTGGACAGAGGATTTGCCTGGGCTGAGACCCGGCGGCTAATGGCCGTCTTTGCCCTGGCCCTGGCTTATGTGGTCGTGGCCCTGGTGCGCCTGGTGATCTGGCAGGATCAGACCGGCAGTGAGTTCACTATCGCGGCCAGCCTGGTGATCATTATCGTAACCGTCCTGTATTGGACGTGGGCGGCCCGGCCCCGCTGGTTGGGACTGGCCGGCATCCTGATCGGGCTGCTGATCCTGTCGGTCCACGGGGCCGTCTACCTCATCTATCCGCCGGCCACCGGCCCCCGCGATCTCCTGACCGCCAGACCCACCTCCGCCGACGTGCGCCTGCTCCTGGCAGACCTGGAAGAGGTGGAGTTCCTGTATCACAAGACGGACTGGGCCGGGCCGGACATCGCTGTCCACGGCGAGCCGGACCCACTCTGGGGCTGGCTCCTGCGCGGCCAGCGGGTGACGTTCACCGGGCGACCGGGTGAGACCCGGCCCCGGGTGATCATCGCACCCCTGGAGTGGCAACCGCCTCTGGACGAGACATTGACCGGTTACGAGCGCAAGCAGTACACGGTGAGCATCCGCTGGGCCGGCGGGCCGTTCACCTGGGACGGTTTCATCGAGTGGTTCCTCTACCGCCATAGCGATACGCCGCCGGAAAAATACGAGTTCAGCGTCTATATCCGCCAGTAGGGTCCAGTCCATTCCCCTGTTACCCGTTGCCCAAGAGGTTTGTATGGCTGCCGAAATCAGAACCCATTTACGATACTCCCTCCACCTGGATTGGGAAAAGCTGGCCTGGTTAGCCCTGTTCGTGATAGCCCTGGGCTCCCGGTTCTACGATCTGCAATTCGGCGCGCTCCACCACGACGAGATCATCCACGCCTCGTGGTCGTGGGAGCTGTACCGGGGCATCGGCTACCAGCATAACCCCATCTTTCACGGGCCATTCCTGTATCACTTTCAGGCGTTCATGTATCTCCTGTTTGGGGCCACGGATGCCACGGCCCGGCTGGGGCCGGCCATCTTTGGGACGATCATGGTGATGTTGCCCTGGCTTCTACGCAAGGAGCTGGGCCGCGTGGGCGCGTGGCTTGTGGGCGCCCTCATCCTCATCTCGCCCAGCATCCTGTACTACTCGCGGCACCTGCGCCACGACATCTTTTCCGCCACCTGCACCCTGCTCATGGTCATCGCCATGATCCGCTACCTGGGCGAACGGCGGGAACGCTGGCTCTACGTCCTCACCGGCGCTCTCATCGTCTCCTACCAGAACCATGAACTGACCTTTATCACCGTCTTTATCCTGGGTACGTTCCTGGTCTGGCTGGCCCTCTGGCGTTGGTTGGCGAGCAGGCAACCCCCGCTCCATCGGTCGGAAACGGGTTGGGAATGGGACCGGCCGGCAGACCTGATCGTGCTCCTGGGCACGCTGACGGCCCCCTTCTTTACACCCTTCCTGGTCAATCTCCTGGGCAAAGCCCTGGAAGTCGCTCACCTCACCCTGCCCACTATCAATACATCGCAAGGCCCGATTCAACTGGTGGCCGATCCCATCAACTATACCCCCGGCGGCATCCTGGTCACCGCGCCCATCTATGCCCTGGTCATGGCTGTGGCCGTGCTCGTTGGCCTGTGGTGGTCGCCCAGACGCTGGCTCATCTGCGCGGCCATCTTTTACGTACCGTTTGTGGTCTTTTATACCACGTTGTTCACCAATATGCAGGGTCTGGCGACCGGGGCCGTCGGCTCGCTGGGCTACTGGCTCACCCAGCACGACTATGCCCGGGGTGACCAGCCGCCGTATTATTACCTGCTCATCGTCCCCCTCTACGAGTTCCTGGCCCTGGGCCTCAGCCTCCTGGGTCTGTTCTTCATTGCTCTGGGCCGGCCGCCGGCCGAAGCCGTAGACCCGCCACACGACCTGCCGGGCGTGGAGATCCCGGATGACGACGATGAGCTGACCCAGGAAACCCGGCCGGCGTCGAAGGTGTTATTCCCCTCTGTACTTCCTGGTTTCCTGGTCTACTGGACCTTCCTCAGCTTTCTCATCTACTCCTGGGCCGGCGAAAAGATGCCCTGGCTCACCATCCACATCGCCCTGCCGTTGGCTGTCCTGGGGGGCTGGACGCTGGCGCGCATCGTGGCCGGGGCCGACTGGCTGGCCATCGTCCGGCGCGGCGGCTGGCTCCTGGCGGCGTTGGTGCCGCTCCTCATCATCGTGGCGGCGGCCTTGGTGAGCCGGCAGCCCTTTGCTGACGCCACGGCGGAAGCCCTGGCCCAGACCATGCAGTGGCTGGCTTTGGTGCTTGTCCTGGCTCTGCTGGGCGGCGCCTGGGTCTGGCTGGCCGGCTGGCAGGTGGGCGGGCGCGACGCGCTGCGCGTGTTGACCGTGACCCTGGTGATCATCCTGGCGGCGTTCACCGTGCGCGCGGCCGTGTTCGCCAGCTTTATCCACGGCGACGTGGCGAAGGACATGCTCATCTACACCCAGACCACGCCGGACGTGCCACGCATGAACAACCGCGTGACCGAGATCTGCCAGCGCCTGGGCACCGATTACGAGACCCGCCTGATCCATGACGAGGAGATGCGCACGGTCCTATGGTGGTATTGGCGCGATTACAAGAACATAAGCTTCCAGGACTTGAACTATAGCAACTTTGTCCCGGACAGCCAGGCGCCGGTGGTCTGGATCGGGGCCAATCATGATGACAAGGTGCGCCCATTCATGGGGAATTATAATCGCTACCCGGGCCGGATGCGCTGGTGGTTTCCAGAGGACTATCGCGGCCTCACCTGGGAGCGCATCGTCAAAACCTTCACCGACCCCGACAACCGGGAGACCATGATCCGCTTCCTGCTCTACCGGGAGTTGCCCAATCCCTTAGGTTCCTGGGACTTTGTGTGNTACATCCGCAAGGACGTGGACGGCGGCGCGGGCGCTGGTCAGGAGGTCAGCCCGGCGTCCGGGTTCATGGTGGCCCTGGAGGAACAGTACAGGGCGCAGACTATCACCTGGGCCAGCAGCCTGACCTGGGGCAAGCCGGGAAAAGAGGAGGGGCAATTGAATGCCCCCAAGGGGCTGGCGGTGGGGCCAGACGGCAACCTTTACGTGGCCGACAGTGGCAATCACCGCGTCCAGGTCTTTGACCGACAGGGGCATTTCGTGCGAGGTTGGGGGCAGCCCGGCAGCGGCCCCGGCGAGTTCCAGGAACCGTGGGGCCTGGCCGTGGCCCAGGACGGCACCGTCTATGTGGCCGACACCTGGAACCATCGGGTTCAGGTCTTTGATGCCCAGGGCAAGTTCCAGGCCGCGTGGACCCAGGCCGGTAACCTGGGATTCTACGGGCCGCGAGACATCGCCATTGACCGGGCCGGCAACGTGTTCGTCACCGATACCGGCAACAAGCGCGTCCTCAAGTTCAGCCCGGCTGGCGCGCTCCTGGGTGACTGGGGCACCCCCGGCGCCTGGGAGGGGCAGTTCAACGAGCCGGTGGGCATCGCCATCGGCCCAGAGGGCGACATCTATATCGCCGATACCTGGAACCAGCGTATGCAACGCTTCGATGGGGAGATGAACTACCAGGCCCAGTGGCCGGTCCTGGCCTGGTACGGCCAGGGCGTACTGAACAAGCCCTATCTGGCCGTCGCTGCCCGGGGTGGGTACGTTTATGCGACCGACCCGGCCGGGGCCCGGGTTATCCGTTGGAGTGGTAACGGCATCCTGCTGAACGTGTGGGGCACCCTGGTGGGCGACNCCACCCAACTCAATACCCCGACCGGCGTGGCCGTGGACCAGGAGGGCTATATCTATGTGAGCGACAGCGGCAACCACCGCATCGTGGTCTTCCCGCCGCTGCCATAGGGCTAAAATCCTTTGAGAGGCTACATGAACGAACTGGACATCATCGCCGAACGCATTCGCCAGGATATGACGACCAAGACGGCCGCCCGCGAGGAGGCTTTGCAATTCAGCCGGGAGGCCATCCAGCACTGCGCCTACAGCATCCGGGCTGTACATCGCGGCGAGTTTGCCGAAGCCCTCGACCGGCTGGGGCAGGCACGGGACCTGGTGACCCGCATGGCCGAACTTTTGCGGCCTTTCCCAGACCTCTACTACGCCGGCTATGTGCAGGATGCCCAAAAGGAATACACCGAGGCCAGCACCATCTACGCCCTCATCCACGGTGATCCCTGGCCCGCGCCGGAGAACCTGGGGGTGGATGCGGCTCCCTACCTCAATGGTCTGGGCGAGGCCGTGGGCGAGCTGCGCCGCTATGCGTTGGACCGCATCCGGTGGGGTGAAGTGGCTCGCGCTGAGGCAGTGCTGGATTGGATGCAGTCCATCTACGACATCCTGGTGACTATGGACTTTCCAGATGCCGTGACCCGGGGCCTGCGCCGCACTACCGACCTGGCCCGGGGCATCCTGGAAAAGACCCGGGGTGACCTCACCGTCGCCGTGCGGCAGGAACAACTGGAACAGGCGCTGCGGGACTCTGAACGGAGTTGGCAGTTGGCGTGAAGAGTGATGATGATGTGATCCGGGCCAGCGAGTTGAACGAATATGCCTATTGCGCCCGGGCCTGGTGGTTGCGCCGGGTGCGGGGTCGGCAACCACGGAACTGGATGGAGCTGGAGGCCGGGGCGGCCCGACATCGCGCCCANGGCCGGGCNGTNCGNGGGGCTGAATGGCAGCAACTCCTGGGTCTGGGACTGTTGGCGGCGGCTGGTGTCCTGGGGTGTATCGGGATAGCGCTGCTTGTTCTGAAGTAACCNCCCACCCTCCCGCAGGCTTCGCCGTGAGCTCAGTCGAACGGTTCGGGCGCACTGAACTCACCGCAGAGGCGCTGAGGCCGCGGAGAAAAAGCCTCTGCGAACCCGGCGTCTCTGCGGTGAACAAGCAGAACTAACCTGCGGCAGGGTTCAGGGCAGGCAGTCACACTGAAAGGGTAAGGCGGCAGGATGGCAGGATGCAGGATATGGGGTGTGGGGGCGGTCGTGGTTGCCGTGGTACTGGTGGCGAATGCCTGTGCCCGGCCTCAGCTCGCCGCTCCCCCCACGTCATCGGCTCAATCCCCTGTGGTCGTCACCCCCATCGCGCCCCCGATTGTCACGCCCAACGCCCTGGTGATGCTCTCGCCGACGCCCTCTCGCTCCCCGGCTGCGCCGGAACATAGCCCTACGCCTCCGCTTCCCTCCCCATCCTCTACCCTCCCCCCGCCGTCCCCCACGTCCCTCCCCTCGTTCGCCCGGCCCACGGAGACGCGCCACACCCCCGGCCCGTCGCCCACGCCCATCAGCACCCGGGGGCCGCTGCCCACGCCCACTTTCGGGCCGGATGCCCGGGGTCGCGCCATCGTCATCGATCAGGACCGGCAGACCCTCACCGTCTATGAAGGGGGTCGCCCGCTGCGCGTCATCCCCTGTAGTACCGGCCAGCCGGATCGGTATCCCACTCCCCCCTGGACCGGCGTGGTGGGCTATTATCGCCCCTGGTTCGAGTCCTTCGGCACCCGGGCCGATGATGCCTGGTGGCTCTTTCGCGATTGGGACGGCAATTATTACATTCACAGCCTGCCCTACACCGTGGAGAACGGCCAGAAGGTCTATCAGGACCGCGAGTTCCTGGGCCAACGCCCGGTCTCTCATGGTTGCATCCGCATCAGCCCGGAGGACGCCGAGTGGTTGACGTGGTGGAACCCTCTGGGCGTGCCCATCACTATCACGCCGATGACCCGGACGGATTGGGGGTGAGGGATTGCGGATTGCGGCGACCGTATGGGAGGGCAGATTGCGGAATGGGAGTTTGGGTTTGGGGAGTTTAAAGCGGTGGACCTGGCATTCTGGCTGATTCTGGCGGCCGGGTTATTGGCTTTGCTGGCCGTGCTTCTCTGGCGTGGGGCCGGGGCGCAGCGGCGACAGGCTGGGTTGCCCCAGGGTCGCGTCATCTACCGGGACACGGGGGGCGAGCCGGCCCGGGTCCTGTTCTCTAACCGCCATCGCCTGGCTGGCCGGCCGGACTACCTGGTGCGAGAACGCGGCCAGGTAGCCCCGGTGGANGTGAAACCCGGGCGCGTTGCTCCCCAGCCCTATCCCGGCGACGTGCTGCAACTGGGNGCCTACTGCCTGTTGGTGGAAGAGACGGAACAACGTCGGCCGGTTCACGGCTACCTGCGTTACGCCGATCGTACCTTTGACATCCCCTACAGCGAGGAACTGCGCCGNGCCGTGCTGGATGCGCTGGATGCCATCCGCCGGGACTTGCACGCCTCCGACGTGCCCCCCAACCACGCTGACCCGGCTCGCTGCCGGGCCTGCGGCTTCCGCGACGACTGCACCAGATCGTTGGCCTGACAATTGGACTGTGGACCAATACCTTTCAAATAACACTCAGGCCAGGGCCTGGCAGACCCGCGTTTCTCGGCGGTCTCAGACCGCCGAGGAGCACAAATTTCCATCTACTGATACTCGATATTTGACGCATGACGTTTCACATATTCCCCCGCCTGCGCCTCTCCTTGCCTGCCAGCACAGCCTTGTAGCCTTCCTCCCCGGCCTGCAAACCCCGCAGCTCGATGATCTGGTCCCGCAACACGGCGGCGCGCTCGAACTCTAATGCCTGGGCCGCCTCCTTCATCTGCTTCTCCAAATCTTTGATGAGTCGGGCCAGCTCGTCTTTGGGGATGGCCGGGCCGCCCGCCTGGTATTCGGCCCGGGGTTCGGCCACGGCNCGCACCCGCGCGGTGAGGTCTCGCACTTCTTTGACGATGCTCTGGGGCGTGATGCCGTGGGCCTGGTTGTAGGCGATCTGCTTCTCGCGCCGCCGGTTGGTCTCCTCAATCGCCCGTCGCATGGAAGCGGTGATGGTGTCGGCGTACATGATGACATGGCCGGCCTCGTGGCGGGCAGCCCGGCCCATCGTCTGGATGAGCGACCACTCGCTCCGCAGAAAGCCCTCCTTGTCCGCGTCCAAAATCGCCACCAGGGAGACCTCCGGCAGGTCCAGCCCTTCGCGCAGCAGGTTGATCCCCACCACCACGTCGTAGACGCCCAGGCGCAGGTCCCGCAGGATGTCCACCCGCTCCAGGGTCTCGATCTCGGAGTGGAGGTAATGGACCTTCACCCCCATCTCGCGCAGGTAGTCGGCCAGGTCTTCGGCCATGCGCTTGGTGAGGGTGGTGACGAGCACCCGCTCGCCGCGTTTCACCCGGGCGTTGATCTGCTTCAGCAAGTCGTCAATCTGGCCTTTGGTGGGCTTGACCTCCACGGAGGGGTCCACCAGGCCGGTGGGCCGGATGACCTGCTCCACGATCTGCGCGCTGCGCTCCCGCTCATAGGGGCCGGGCGTCGCTGAGGTGTAGATGACCTGGTTCAGGTGCTGCTCGAACTCGGCAAAGTTGAGGGGCCGGTTGTCCAACGCCGAGGGCAGGCGGAACCCATATTCCACCAACGTCTCCTTGCGCGAGCGGTCACCGTGGTACATGCCGCGCACCTGGGGGATGGTCATATGGCTCTCATCCACGATGAGCAACCAGTCGGCCGGGAAATAGTCCAGCAGGGTCCAGGGGGTGGAGCCGGGCGCACGGCGGGCCAGGTGACGGGCATAGTTCTCGATCCCGGCACAATAACCAGTCTCGCGGAGCATCTCCAGGTCGAACCGGGTGCGCTGCTCCAGCCGGGCTGCTTCCAACACCTTGCCCTGGGCGTGTAGCTCTGCCAGTCGTTCTTCCAGTTCCGCCTCGATGTCGGCGATGGCGAGTTCCAGGCGTTCCTGGCCGGTGACAAAGTGCCTGGCCGGGTAAATATCCACACTCAGTCGTTCGGCCAGGACCTCCCCGGTAAGGGGGTCCACCTCGATGAGTCGCTCGATCTCGTCGCCAAAGAACTCCACCCGGATGGCGATCTCATCGTAGGAGGGAAAGATGTCCAGGGTATCGCCGCGCACGCGAAAGCGGCCCCGGCCAAAATCCGTATCGTTGCGGGTATACTGGATGTCCACCAGGTGACGAAGGAGTTTGAAGAGCTTGTACCGTTCGCCGCGCCGCAGGTGCACCACCAACTGGCCGTATTCCTCTGGCGAACCCAGGCTAAAGATACACGACACCGAAGCCACGATGATCACATCGCGCCGCTCAAAGAGGCTGCGAGTGGCCGCCAGGCGCAGCCGATCGATCTCGTCGTTGATGGTAGCCTCTTTTTCAATGTAGGTGTCGGTGCGGGGGATATAGGCCTCCGGCTGGTAATAGTCATAGTAAGAGACAAAGTATTCCACCGCGTTGCGGGGAAAAAAGTCCAGGAACTCACTATAGAGTTGGGCCGCCAGGGTTTTATTGTGGGACATGACCAGGGTGGGGCGCTGGACCTGCTGGATGACGTTGGCAATGGTAAAGGTCTTGCCGGAGCCGGTGACACCCAGGAGGGTCTGGTGTCGGTAACCCCGTCGCAGGCCGTCTACCAGTTTCTCAATGGCCTCCGGCTGGTCGCCGGTGGGTTTGAAATCGGAGATGAGTTGAAAGTAAGGCATGGGAAATCACACGTTAAGTTCCGCTGTCCAGCAGGCTTTTCCTCACCGTTGGGCTGGCCGCACCTGCACGCTCACGTCCTGCACGCCGGCGAGCGCCCGGCGCAGCCGCCGTCCCACCTGCTGGGCTATATCGTCCGCCTCGGCCACCGACAGGGCCGGTGACACCACCACCTGCACCTCCACGAAGGCGTGGGTGGGATGGCCCCGGCTGCGGATGCGCCCGCAGCCCAGCACCCCATCTACTCCCAGCACGATGGCGGCCACGTTGGCCGGCTCCACCACCGCCGCGTCCGTGAGCACCGGCCAGTGGTCTCGCACCAGGTCCCGGCCCATGTCCGCGATGAGCAGGGCGATCCCCAGGGCCAGGATCGTATCTGCCACCGGGAACCCCAGGTTGGTGACCACCAGGCCCCCCAGCACGCCCAGGGAGACGAACACGTCCACGCGGGTGTGCAGGGCGTCGGCCACCAGGATGTCGCTTTTCAGCCGCCGGCCCCAGCGGTACTCGTAGGCCGCCAGCACCCCGTGGACCACGATGCTGAAGGTCACGGCCAGGAAGCCCCACTCGTTGATGTTCAAGGGCTGGGGGTGGAGCAGCCGCTCGACCGCACTGCGGATGACCTCCAGGCTGGTGACGAACAACAGGCCGGCCACCCCCAGGGCCAGGATGGTCTCGAACTTGCGATGGCCGTAGGGGTGCTGCGCATCGGCCCGCTGCGAGGCGACGAAGAGGCTCACCAGCCCCACCACGTTGATCGCCGCGTCAAAGACCGAGTCCAGGCCGTCGGCGGTGAGGCTCANGGAACCGGACAGCAGACCGGTGATCAGCTTGGCCCCGGCCACCGCCAGGTTCAGGATCAGCGTGATCAGCAGGATCAACGCNACCAGGATGACGTAGCGGATGGCGCGATAGGTGCGCATGGCCGTCAGCCTACCCTCCCGCAGGTTGAGGGATTTTGGCCGCGCGGGGCTGTTCTCCGTCACAGAACATCGCTTCCAGGCCGTAAAATGGCCCAACCTGCGGGAGGATGAAAAAATAGGTGCCCATGGCCGCGCCCCTAGGGGGTGGTAGTCGGCGAGGGAGTCACGCTCGCGCCAACGGTGCTCGTGACCGTCGCGGTGGGCGAGACGACCGCTGGCCGGGCAAAGCCCCGGGGGTCCAGGATGAACGGCGTATCGCCAGGCAGCAGGATCACCTGCACATTGGGAGCCAGCTTCTCCACATAGCGATAGACCACCAGGTCCGGGTTGGCTTTCAGCACCGCGCTGATGAGCCGCAACGCTTCCGCCTCGCCTTCGGCCCGGATGATGGCGGCCTCTTTGTCGCCCTGGGCCGCCGCCTTCTTGCGCTCGGTCTCTTTCTGTTCCTTTTCCAGCAGATATTGCATCCGCGTCGCCTCTTGTTTGGCGATCTGGGTGCTCTCCAGGGAGGCCGCGTAATCGGCCGGCAGGGTGACGTTGCGGATGCTGAAGCTGTGCAGGATCAACCCCTCACTCTCCAGGGTAGCCCGGATGTCGGCTTCTATATCCGATTGGATCTTTTGACGCTCTGGACCATAGACCTGGGTGCGGGTATATCGGGCGATGTGGTTGCTCACGGCGGCGCGGACGGTGGGGTAGACGAGGATCTGGGGATAGGCATCACGAAAGTTCTGATGGACCTGGACCGCTTTGGTCGGGTCAATGGCGTAGCGCACCGAGCAGTCAATCCCCACGGCCAGGCCATCTGACGTGACCACGTTCAGGGCGCCCTCGCCGGTCTCGCCCGCGATTATATCACCGGTACTGCTGAAGGTATAAGTGCGCTGTTGGATAGAGTAGCGGTAGATCGTCTCGGCGTAAGGCACGATCACGTGCAACCCTGGCGACAGCGAGACGGGGCGGGTGCCGCCGACCGCGCTAAAGATCACCCCCACCTCATTGGACCCGATGACCACCAGGGCAGCGGAAAGAGCGTGCAGGCCGGCGACGAGGACCAGGAAGGCCATGAACCCGGCGACCACCCCCCAGACGCGCTGTCCGACCCGCGCGCGCTGCACCAGGAGACCCAGGAAGAAGAGAATCCCCACCAGGAAGACCACGGCCAGCAGCACGGCCGACAGGTCTATGGCTGGCAGGGCCAGCAGCGCCGACGTGCCCCGCGTGGGGCCGGTGGGTGCCGGCTCGGCGGGGGCCGGCGCGGTCAGGCCGCTCAGCAGCACCCCCAGCAGGCTGAACCCCACGGCTCCGGCCAGTAACGCGCCCAGCCACCGTACTGAAAGGGTCGCTGCCTGCCCTTTGCCAAAGCGTCTGTACAGGTAATACCCGCCGTAAAGCAGTGCTATACCCCAGAAGATCGCCGCCAACACGCTGACTATGTTGGCTCCGCTCATGATCGCACCTCCTTGTGTTGCTTGTCAGGGCCTTGTCTCGCGGCAGCTCTCTGGAATGGCCGACTACCCTGGTTGCCAGCCGTTTTCTAACCTGTTGCGAATATATCACACGTGAACCTGACTGTCAACAACGTGATGACAGCTTCCTCGAACGACTGCTCGACCAGGCCGTGCGCGATTGGGGCCAGACGCACCTGAATAAGCGCCGCAAGCCCCTGCTCGTCAGCGCCGCCCGCAGGTCAACGTCGGCGCCCGGCGCGCGCCGGTATCCTTGGGTCAGGCTATTGGCTCATGCTCCTCCCAGCCGGCCAGCCGGAACTGCCGCACGAACCAGTCTCCCAGGCGTGGGGACAGGGTGTTGGCATAGATCAGCGCCCGGGCCTGCCAGGGCACGATGATCTCCGGCTGGGGGCGGCCGCGGAGCGTGGCCCGCACGATGGCCCGGGCCACAGCCTCGGGCGGAATCTTGGCCGAGACCCAGGGCACTTTTATCGCCGCGATCATGGGCGTGTCCACCCGGCCAGGGAAGACGGTGGTGACGTACACGCCCCGCTCGCGCAATTCCTGGCGCAGGACTTCCCCCAGGCCGGCCAGGGCGAACTTGGCTGCCACATAAGGCCCGTCCGGCGGCACCCCCTTCCTGGCATCCATGGAGGCCAGGAGCACCAGATGACCCCTCTGTCGCTCCAACATATGGGGCAGTACAGCCAGGACGGCATACAACGCCCCATAAAAATTGACCGCCAGGGCCTGTTCCACCTGGTCCACCGTCAGTTCTGTCACCGGACAGCGCACATAGGCCCCGGCGTTCGCCACCAGGATGTCCACGCGCCCCCAGCGGTTCACGGTCTCGGCCACCAGCCGCTCGACCTGCTCCTGGCGGGTCACGTCCGTTGGCACCACCAGGGCCTCTGTCCCCAATGACTGGATCGCCCCGGCCACGTCTTGCAGGGCGGCGACGTTACGGGCAGCCAGGGCCACGTGCGCGCCGGCGCCGGCCAAGGCCAATGCCGTGGCCCGGCCGATCCCGCTGGAGGCCCCGGTCACGATGGCTACCTGACCACGCAATGTCTTACTCAACCTGNCCCCTCCTTCAAGCGAGCTTTTGCGCCNNCTGTCCCACCCTGCTTTCCGTGCCGGCCCACAGGCGCCGGATATTGCCTCGATGTCGAAGCAGGATCAGGACCATGATCACCAGGGTCGCCGCCAGGTGCTCCCAGGGTTGCCCGGCATAAACCACCAGCAGGGCCAGGATCATGGGCGCCAGCAGGGTCACAGTGATAGAGCCTAACGACACATAGCGCGACAGGGCGATGATGATCGCCCACAAGCTGAAGCAGATGAGCAGGGTGAGGGGCGAAAAGACCAGCAAGATGCTCACTGAGGTCCCCACCCCACTCCCGCCCCGAAAACCCAGGAAAACCGGCCAGTTGTGCCCGGCGATGAGGCAACAGGCCGCCACCGCCTCACTCGCCGGCGTGCCCACCAGGAACCGGGCCGCCAGCACTGCCGCAAGCCCCTTGCCGATATCCAACGCCGCCACCAGGAGCATTGCCTTCAGGCCGGCCGTGCGCAACACATTGGTGCCGCCGGTCTTGCCGCTGCCATACTCGCGCACGTCGAGACCCCTGGTCACTCGCACCACGATATAGCCCCAGGGGATAGAGCCGAGCAGGTAGGCCAGTAGCCCTACCAACATATAGGTGAACCAATCCATCGGTCAGCCCCCCTACGCTTACCCGCTCAGAGCCGCCGGGCTGCCTTCACCCGGCTCATCCGATCCAACCGCCGGCCCGGACTGATCGGGATACCTTGAGCCACGTCGCCACAGATAGACCCCCACCGGTACTGCCACCAACAGGATGATAACCGAGATGATCTGCGCCTCGTTCAGGCCAATGTCCACGGTATCAGTCTTGACCAGGTGCAGGATGATCAGGTTATCGCGGATGAAGGAGGTGAAAAACCGTCCCAGGGCATAGCCCCCCAGCGACAGGAGGAACAGGATACCCTTCACCGGGATGCGCGTGCGCAGGTAATAGAGGATCGCGGCCCAAGCCAGGCACCAGATCATCTCATAGACCGGGAAGGGATGGGTGGGGATGCCCCGCCACTGAGGCGGGACAAACGAATCGGGATGGGTATAGATAAAGCCCCAGGGCAGGTCAGTGGGGATGCCGTAAGCGTCGCCGTTCACCGTGCAGGCCAGTCGGCCCACGGCGTCTCCCACCAGGATAGCTACCGCCGTGGCGTCGAGGGCCTGCCACACCGAGTATTTTTTGTACCATACATAGGCCAGGATCGCCACCAGCCCGCCGATGAACGCCCCGTAGAGGGCCAGGCCAGCTTCCTGGAANGAGAACAACA